>Ga0123355_10016228_pt1 | contig 11728 bp, 5 predicted proteins | sample TergutEmb28metaG_3_FD_89872 | JGI IMG/M metagenome (GOLD analysis project Ga0123355, IMG submission 89872) | Embiratermes neotenicus P1 segment gut microbial communities from Petit-Saut dam, French Guiana - Emb289 P1 | ecosystem: Host-associated > Arthropoda: Insects > Digestive system > Gut ...
ATCTCTGTTTTCTGAACCTGGAGCCGCTACTTTTTTATTCAAGTAGCTCCTCAGTTGACCTCACGAGGCTGAGTGGACCCCGTTCCAGACCCACTACTACTCAGAAAATCTGGTAGCGCCGGTAATCGAACCCGGGACCTCTGTATCTGTAGCCAGAAACTCTGACCACTAGACCACAGAGGCGGTTTGAAATCTGTCTTTACCATATTTAACCTAGTAACATTAAGGCAAATCATTTATGTTAATTCAATTTGTTCGTATAACACAAATTTGGAAACAGTAAAATAAGTTAACAAACACTTCTCAATCCTTTGCTTTGTTCTCAGAGTTGTGGACTTTTTATTCCACTCACCCGGTAAAAAGTCTGGGGCGTAGGGCTCATCTTGAGTCCTAGCCCAGAGCACGTTGTTTTACGTCTCCTCTCTACGTTTCATCATAGAATCAAAGACAAGGAAGCAGAAGTGTAACGTTATTCACGACATTCTTATTTCTTACGGTATTCAACAGCCTGATGAGTAAGGTTGTGGACCAGCAGGTCCTTGTGTTTGTCCCCGCAGCTGCGTTGCTCATCTCTACGTGTGTCGGTGGGTGTAGCAGATTCGCAACGCTCGTCGGCTCGAGTTATTTATGTTTGGAAGTCGAAGGAGACGAGGCGGTGAACTGTGTGCAGGCTTTCGATTTAAAGAAAAGGAGAAAAAACTGAAATATTTATGTGCATAATATGATATTTCAAGGTGCTTTGTTACTGTAGTAAAGCGTAGGAGGTACAGTAGCTATGGTCAGTTAATTGGGTGTAACCACGGCTTAATGATCGTAGAATAATTTATGAGAAATGCATAAAAACTGTAGCTGAAAAACCTGAATGAAAGAAACCCCTTAGAAGACGTGGGTTTAGAAGAAAGGACAGCCATTATAAGCCTAATATTAAACATAATAGTATTTAAAAATTCAGTTGCTACATTGCAAAATACATACTGAGTCTACATGACATCTGAGACATCCACTGTGATGAATACGAAGAATACGGTATTCTGGGAGGTGACGCCGTGTAACCTGACAGAAATTCGCAGAAATTTACCGAATTTCTATCAGTCTACACGGCATCATATGTCATAAAACAGTGTTTTTTTCGCATTGAATGTAGATAAAGAAGGCTAGTTGGTTAATATTATTGAAAGAAGTAATATGTATTTATTAGGACAATCACTCGAAAGATAAATTAATATTATGGACGGATCTTGGACTGTTCTAGTGTTTAAGCTGATGTGAGAATATTTCTTAAATTAATAATGTGAGGTGAGTACGTGTACATGTCGCTAATGATGAGGGTACGGTAGCAGGTTTTGTGACTAAGGTTGCAACCGGACGATTTACATTAGAGACGGGTTATTTTTTCACTAGCGGAAAGACTATCAGTTTCTGAATGAGATTTATCTTAATGCAGTCACATATATGTCAGCGATGAACCTTTCTTGTGGCATTTGTTAGAATTTGGTTTTTCGAGAGTGTGCGTTTTTAGCTCAATGTAGGTGCATATCAGCTCCGAGGTAATTAAGTTGCAGTCGGCCTCCCTAATCTTGATTTGCAGCTTTGCAGCGTGAAGTATAATATCTGTTTAGTGAAGCCGCCTTTATTGTGCACTAGCCTCCAGATGTGACGGTAAAAACTTAGCAGCAAGAAGTTACTGTCATCTGATATTTGTGGTTGACTGGGGCGTTTCCAGTGGCTCTTTCCTGAAATAGTCCTGACAGTGACATCCTTTTTTGACCACAAAAAGAATGAAGAAATTCTGGAAAAGCTGAAAGAAGAACCACTTGACGAGAAACTAAGACGATACGAATCAAACTGTCTACGACATGTAACAAGAATGAAGAGGAAACAGGATGCCGAAAATAATGCCGAATTATAGTCCAGATGGACGAAAGCGACTTGGAAGACCTTTGAAGAGACTATCAGACGAGGCCGAAACAGGTCTTTCGAGGCCTAACTCGTGACGGATGATGATGATGATGATGATGATGATAATGATGACTCTTGCCTTACTCATTGCAGTACAGCTGCGCTGCGGGTATGTCCAGATGTTCATGTTTACCCGCATTATCGGATTGTGAAGATACTGGTTTGTCGGTAGGCCCAGGGTTGGGAAGTTCTGTTTCAAATTATTTTGTCATTTCTCTACAACATTCAAAGTTGTACTGGTGCCATACGCTGAATTCCGACGTTAAGAATGCCTGGAGCTATACTCTTTACTCTCCCTCCCCACCACAAGCCATCGTGGCCTTAAGCTTAGATAAGGGCAGGGACGACGTTACCTGTGTCTAATTCGCTGAAAATATTTGAACAGTTTTTCACTACATCATTGATGCCAACATAACCACTTCACGATCTTCATTCCAGATTCTTTTTAACCTAACATATATTATGGCTGAAGTTCTAAAATTCGTCTTTTATGTTCGGTTTTTTTCTATTTTGGACTGGACACTGTCCATGATGAGGGTTGGTTTGATATTTCTGAGTTCCTATATTCGAATTCCGTTATTCGAATGCTGCTGTGTGATTTGACATCGTCGTATCTGTGATGTGACGACGTGCTCTTTGGCAGCTGTGTGCCACCTTTCAGAGGAACTCTTTCCCGGCATTTTCCCTTTTTAATAACTTAAGCAGATTAATTAAAATTCTGCAGTATGTAGGCATATGTAAAATACCAAGTGTAGAAAATTTCTATCGTATACAGGCTGATTGTCTGTGGTACCTTTTAGAAAATTGTAATTTTACCTGAAGTACACAAGCAAGAAAATTGTGGAGGGAAATCTTCCCTGCATTTAAAGAGCCCAGGGATATTGTGCGTATTATTTACCAGAGAAGAAAGACAGTTTGGATAACTTGTAGGTATTGAAGTCAGCACTTCTTATGATTCGGTATAGCAACTTAAATTTTAGTCTTCAGATTCTTTCCCGCACTTTTTTGACTCTACCTGTGAAGCTGCTGTGTACTTATATGTCATACAGCAAACATCGTAACTGAGGAGAACAGTAGTGTTTCTGTACGGAAATTATCGTTAAAATTGCCAATTTTTAATTGTATCTCAGGCGATTGGATGTATCTGGGATAGGCTGCATTTTGAATTTAGTTAGCTAATGAGAGTGTCGTAGTACGTATTGGGCCCAGTGACGCGAACAGACTGTTGCTCACAAGTGCGTGAATGGTAATGCAACGAAACTTAAATATTCAGGGGAGCCAGAAACTATTTCTTTCTTTTTATCTAAACTCGGAGGGTTAGTTTAGAGTTTCGAGGCATTCACTGCGGTGCAGTTGTAGATTGTAGTTGTCTGGTATGTGAAACCGTGCAGACTAGTATATTATGATGGGAACTATGGTATGCTCATTGGAATACTTCAGTGGACCTTCAAATTTCACATATTGCGGGCAAATTCTTGACGAGCCAAACGACTGTTTTCTCTCAAAAGGAAGCGCCATCAATGCTCCGTACTTATTAAAACACCATTGAGACCTTCGTTGAATTAAATGCAAAAGAAAAGTGAATGACTGTTCCACATAGTGGTCTGACACGTGACTGTGAGCTTTTCGGAGGAGAAACATACCGTCTTAATCTTCAGAGCAGAAAATGGAGGCAACGAAATGCATTCGAAACTTAAGCAATCTGCCACGCAGCTATACGGTGCCATTACCCAGACGAACACAGTCTACACAAAATAAGTACTATTCATGGACTGTGCTAATTTACACCCCTATCGTATTTAGATCCCTTTTAGTATTATCCTCCAATGTATTCCTACTTTTTTTTTAAGTGGTCACCTTTCTTCAGTAGTCCATTTTCTCACATGCGTGCTACATTTCCCGAACGTATCACCCTCAGTGATTTAAGTTGTTCTCGTAAAATTTGAGTCAGATATCTGGATTCCTCATCATGCAATAAAGAACAGACAGCGTCGCCATTTATCTTATCCCGTATGAGAGGATTTTCAGGCACTGGATAGGCAAGTTCTGACATAGGCCTATCAGGAATTGCTGTATTCCAAAGTCTGGAGTTCCATTAGCGTTTCTGCTGCCACGATACCGGGTTTCTCAGGGTCGGTTATGTGGACCATTTCTTCCGAGTTGTGTCTTTCAACTCGCAGAATTAGGCATTGTTACACACACTTCCCCCCTTTACTCCGTTGCGGAATTTTCGGCTTAAGTCGGACTTAATGTAGACATGGTCAGCTGTGTAAGCCTAACTCTGTGTACACAAAGCCGTGCCTTTGAAATCCGAACTACTCCAGCACACTGGAACCTGATCGGCCGCAGCTTGACCGTCCCCCCTTCCCCCTCCACGCCTGACTATCTCACAGCAGTATTTTTTCGTCATCTTCGTCTCATTGAGTTAGCATTCCAGCAAGGACAGTTTGGCGCGCGTTTCAAGAGTATTATTTATTTCCCTCGATGCAGTCACACACAACACCACAGTGCAACTCAACTGTCTACTAGTTTGGCCTAAAAAGTACGACTATTTATTTTTTCTTTTTAAAAAATTGCGTAAGTCGGTGATTGATCAAATTGACGTTAAATGAGAAGATGGCTGGTAGACCTGATTATTGAATTGTAAGGATGCGAAAGAAAAGTATTCTAGCTTAATTGGAGACATTATCGCGGACTGAAAAAAAAATCAGGAAAACCTCTTAAAATAACCGGCCTCCAGGATATTGCTTGAACCAGGATCTCCTGAATGTGAATGAGGAATATTAGCAACTCAGTCGCGGGATTAGCTTTCCCAAGTGGTTAATCAATCACGCCGCATCCATGCACCTGCTTGACAGAAGATTTTCGAAGACGCATTCGATGAAGATTTCTTGTACTTACCGTGCGCGGAACGGACAGTTACATTCTGACTTTTATGAATTCTCGGAGAGTATTAACGTTTCATTTAGAGCTTTACATTGCAAGGTTTTTGACAGATTATTAGCTCAATCCGCGGCACTGGCTTCTTAGCGACTGCTAGCAAGATTGTCTTCCTATAGAGTCATTAAAATCTAGTGAATAAATTGGGTTATTTTTAATATTTAAGCATCGCATATGGTCTTACTGCATATATGAAAATAATTAAATACATCATAAATCATGGGTCAACATTCATAAGGCTGCTTGTACCTTCGAGCCAATGGAAGAATCTTCTTATAATCGATAATAATTTTGAAATATTCATAATTATAAGTTGAAAGGAGCTATTCTGGTGCCTAAGGCCGTGTAGTTCCTGCGTCTGTCGTTAGGGTAGACAAGTGACCCTTTCTGGAAGCGATACAATCAGGTCTTTCTGAAACTGTAGTACCTATCTCCAAAACTGGACGGCGTTACCAAACGAATGGGCTTAAATGGTAGCGCACGTGACGCATCTTGGAAGGTGTCTTGTTCGAAACTCGGCAGGATACCAGCTGTGCTGACGGACGCTTCTTGTTTCTTCCTTGTCTGTCCAGGCTAATGCTGGAGTATTGTGTAATATCATGACCGTTTCCTCCCACATTCTGACCAATTCGTTATGCATTAATAATCGTATCATTTGACATAGTATGGTCGGAGATAAAGACATTATCGTTAAATACTCCATAAAGAAACAAACAGCACACAGCATTATATCTCAGAAGACCATGTGATATTGTCATACCAAGTATCTTATGGCTCTGAATTATTTCATTTGTGTAATAAATGTCTAGAACTTTTCGAGTATTTATCAGCCGGAGCTTATCATTAACGACCCAACCCCATTCAGTGCCGAGGTTACAGGAAGAATAGAACTATACCTCTACTTCCCCCCTCCCCCCTACCTGGGACTTCGTGGCCTATTCTAGGGTTAACTTTACCTTTACCTTACCTTTACATATTTCACACTGCTTTCTTTCTTTCTGTCTTGCTTTCTTTACATAATATCACATTTCTGTATATCGCACAATTATCTGTTTTCGTAGACTAAAGGAAAGGAAGTCATTCCAAAGTAGGTGCCAGCAGGGCGTGGGACGTTAAAAATAGTATACTGCGATCTCAGAAACTCGTGAATTCAGATGACTATCAGTAATGAGGCTGGAATTGCTTGATTCAGAGTCCTTTCCCTACTGCTCACACCCTCACATTGACATTATGTACACCAGCAATCGCGAAGTCTCACCGGTGGCCGAAGTCTAGTCACTGAACCCCATTTTTCTCGCTGCCTGCTCAATTATATGTAAGCCTGTGCGTTACAGTACAGTCCAACCGGCGCGGGTGAACACACTGTTCAAATTTTTACCTCTGATTCGGAAGCAACGTAGTTTGAATCGTGATGCAAGGCATTATGACTTCGCGCTTGTATGTATTTTTGTTCTTATGGCATACTCGGTTTTGTCTTAGAGAAAGCGTAGGTGAATATTTAGAATACATCGGGAAAGCCTGTCAGTAGGATCAACCTCTTGAACATTTTTTTAAAAGTTTCTTTACAATCTTAGTTGACCTTTCCGAAAGATAAATCGGGGAGTCGGTGATAAACTTAACACACGACCAATTCCCAGACCGTCTGATCCTGCAGGAATAGTTTTCCTTATACGTAGTATTAATAATTTTAGTTGAGTCATATTTCATACCTGGTGGGCCAGGATCGCTCAGACCTTAACGGTGACTATGCTACGTCTTATGGCATATGCTTAATTAGGCATAAAGGTGCCTTTCAAAATAGAATAACAGGTAAATGAACAGGAGCCGTCGATCACAACGATATTTATACAACCATATTTGTTACCAAATTATGTGTTACATGTTTCGACTAGTATAAACCATTATCAGGCACCGGCATTTAATAATAAGTAGGAGGAAAATGCTTATAAATAACAGGTTATTATATAAAGAGCAGTGAGGTCTCACTCTGCCTGATATTACGTATCACAAAGGATGTCTTAACCTAAAAAACAGCTTAAGTTATGTAAGCTAAACCATAATCAGCAGTAGCAAATACAGTGAACGAGCACTAACCAGAACCTGGTGTTGCGACTCACAACCAAAGAAATGTACCTGCAACTGTACAGATAAATTTGATGTGATGTGGCAGACAACTGCAACTTTACCCGATTCCTTATTGTAAATACATGCACTTCTGTACGTGTTGCATTTTTGTCGCGAAAGTGCTACTTTTATGAAACCAGCAGCGGCACAGTTCCAGCGATGAATCAACTTGATAGCTATGTTGTGGTTCGCAGGGCTGTTTATACGAGTAACCCTGACATCACCAATCTCTGTGAAACATTATTTGTTTTACTCTTGAGCTCTTGAGTCCCATTCATTTGACTTTCCATTCTGCAGATCCAAAGTTATTCATTTTTCGAATTTTACAACTCTTATTAAGAAGTGCGATGTAAGGTTTTGACGGCGTTGTAGATTCTGAAGATGTTCTTCACCATGCAATTTATTGAAACGTTGTTACCAAAATTTTGGAGCTATATGGAACCTAAATTTTCAGGGTAGAAGTAGCCTTGCATTGAAAATGTAGGCCGCTACACGATGTCACAGATCTGGAGACCACGTATGAATATTCATGACATTCCGTAAATGATCCCTGAGTTTTAACTGATAGTGAACATCTGATTTGCTTTGGGGTATCATAAACTATTGCAGAATATAAATCTTCCATATTTACGTAACACAGCCATGATTACTTCTCTGGCGGTCTTCATACATCGCGTGTGCTACTGGCTTCCCAATCTTGCTGAAAGCTACGTGTGGTCTTGCCTCGATCCATTACAATTCGAGTGCTTAATTTATTCCAGTCGATACCTGTTGTAGATTACCGACTTCGATTACCTGCATTGAATTTACGACATTGAAGCTGGTTGTAATCTTACTTGAAATCTGATGGGAAGTCAAATTAGTGTCGAAACTGTGTAACTGGTTTCAGTTGAAAGAGGATTTACTGTGTTCATTTCCTTGGTCGTTCCGAAGGAGATGTTAGAACGACAAGCTTGTGGTGGATTTAAGACTGCTGTTCTGAGTGTGTTACTGGGTAGTTCTCTAAGGACATCTGTAAGGCGGCGTGTTCGATGTCAGGATTTTAGAGGACAAGGATCACTAATTTTCTGAAAGCAAGATGCTGAGAAACGGATTTTCTCAAGAAGTGAAGAAAAACATGAGATCTTATTTTGTTTCAACGAGATACTGTTGGGGCAAATACCCTCTTACACTGCCGAGGGCGTTACGCGCTAAAGCTACTCAGTATGTAGAGGATTCTGAATCTATTTTCGGGACTTGCTATCTTGAATGAATCCCTGGTTTCATACTAACGTTTAAAGGCCTGAGCTCACGGAAGTATTAGTTTGAAATCTTGTTCATACATAAAAAAACACGTCACGTTTTTCTTTAAAATATTGTCAACGGTGTTTAGGTGAACAAACGCCGCTTTGAGAACCAATCATTCTCACATACAAATTGTGCAGACGTAATGTTGTGTTACTTTAGCTCTAAAACAAAGGGTGCGATATTTAACCCCGCCATAAAACAGTGAAAGTTATGAAATTTGAGCTGGTGTAATCGGCTTTATTGTGTTCATGTGGAATACAGTGATTTTAAATTCAGTCATTTCTTTTACGCCTTCTTCTAAAGAAATATATGCCAATGAAGTCTCGTTGCCTGTATGTATTTTAACGTCTGACACCAATGACATTCATACGAATGCTGTTCTATCATATTTATTTGGAAAAGAAAATTATAAGAGAAGCGAAGAATCTGTGCCGTTTAAACCGGAAATGTGTGAAGAAAAATGCATAACTTGAAGCATTCGGATTTACAAACTACGGTTTTGTTGCTTTTATGAGGGGGTCTACACTAAACGTTGTGTGGTCGGCTGGCTGTGTAGTTTTAATGGCGAAACGGGAAATTCTTCGAAATGTGTGTGAGGAAGTGTCTTCAAAGAGACCATTACACACACAGAGACCGGTTTTGTAACATGCGGTGAATTGAATTTGCTGTTCCTTTAAAATAAGAAATCTGGAGAATGTTAAAATGCATCTTACAAGGATTTCGAGGGTGTTGCAGGATAGGTCCCAGTAGTGGGCTGTGATGAACACAGTACTGATTCTTCAGGTTCCATTCAAGGCAATGAATGTTTTGTCTTGATGGGCGACTATCAGCTTTTAAAGGTCTCTTGTCCGCATTATTCTGACAGTAAAGTGGAACGAGATCAGTGTGTTTGAGTGACAGAGTCCTAGTATGTGGTTTGTGTAGGAGGAATTGGTCTGGGGAGTGGATATCTTCAGGTATCTCATTTGTTTGTTTATGTCCGTCCCTGCCAGTAATGTGACTTATTAAGTTTGACAACAATATGCCCTGGCCCGTCGATCGCCATTGTTCTCAGCTCAGTATTTGTGTAGGCGTTCGTAGCAGAAGGTGTAAGGAAAGGACGTGCTGTTGCATATGGGGATGATTATGTCCTTCCGCCCGAATGTTTCAACGTGTGTATTGCTGGACCTGGTTTTAACGAGAACTGGTATGAACTTAGGCGTGAGTGGTGACCTCATATTCGTAAAATCAGTAACAGCAATGTGGCGAATGCGAGAATTTTTAGTTTGGAACGCAGTATCGAACATACCGAAGTGCGGTGAAATTTGTAACCAGTAAGAGCCATGCTAACCATATGGAGCATATTGTACATAGTATTAATAAGAAATTTGGTAACGATAGTAACCAAACCCACCACGTAAACGAATTTTAGAGCTTTATTTATGTGCATGCCGTAAAATGATATTGCAGACTATTGAAGCAAAACTGGCGCGTTTACAAATTTTATGCATTCCGGGGTGGAATGGAGCTTCCAGTCTTGCAACATTCCATCCGACATTAAACAACGAAACCGGTAAATAAAACTGCAACGTCGGTGTAAGGACCGAGGTTGTTTTCAGTGCTAGCACAAAGCTTCTTGAAATTTTAAGTGTAAATATTGATACTTCCCATCTGCAGTAATAGCTGTGACGGACAACAACACATTTATCTGCACATTGTAATATAAAATCGTAGTTTGAATAAAAGTGATTGAAAGTAGAGCTTCACTGAATAAACAGTGTTGTGACCGCGAGGTGACTTTTATCGCTGAAGTCAGCAACTACATTACCGAGCGAAACATAGGTACCGCTAGACAATTTCATAATCGTGTAAAGAAAAACCAACTTGATGCACAACTTATTCTTAGTATATTTCGTCAACCTGTACATGTTCCGGGCGTATCTAGTCCCATCATCAGGAGGTACAGCCGTATGTGTACAGCAATTGGTACTTGTTCTTTTTAGATGGCTGTCTGTTGTCCTGGTTGGAAGACAGTCTTCTAAAAAGAATAACAAATACGAATGTTGTATACTTACGGTTGTACCTCCTGATGATGGACCTAGATACGCCCGAAACATGTACAGGTTGACGAAATATACTATGAATAAGTTGTGCATCAACTTGGTTTTTCTTTACACGATTATATCGAGATGCACGGTGAAAAAACATAAAATTTAGACAACTGCATATTTATGGTTTTTTTTTTGGCGTTCATTGCCACGTGGTCTTTGTATGTGGGACTGCGTGTATAAGAATGATTTGCTGCATGGTGACAGAATAGCGACTGAGTTTCAGCGCGTAAGGCTTTCATATCTACAAATATTCATGGTGTTGGAGATAATGATAATGCGGAAGCGGAAGTAACACCGAAATGTCAGAATCAAGGGAACTGTGCTTGCAATAAAGCCCTGATATTAGTGGATCTGTGCTCCTGCCTCACGGGAAAGTGCGTGGTCTGTTTTTATGCCCCAAAAAATATACATAAATTACACTAAAACCTACATTGTATTAAAGGGACAGCGACATGGAAATTATGCTACATATGCTGTAGGCCTACTGTTAATAACCGTGTGTTTAACAAGATTCAAAGTTTAATCCACCACTGGGTCCGGTCTTTCCTCTAGACTGAGACAAAACACTGGCTGCAGACTTTACAGAATGTGGCAATTTCCCGTCTCGAATTGTGTAGAAGGAGAGAAAGGGAAGTCGTTATCCAAACAAACTTAGTACCTGTGACGCCATAGTACCGGATCACGCAGCAAAAACAAAACTTGAAGCGATTAATTAAAGAAAAGTACTAGTTATTTACTTTGTAAGTTGCCGTCCTGTGCGTCCTTCCGAGTCCTCTGTGTTTGTGTGTGGTAAAATACTGTTGGTGGCTAGCACTTACGTGAGTCAACTGAGACTAAGGAGATAAGAAACTTCCTTAATTTTTGCAGGGATAAAAGTGGAGATTCAAAGCACATTAAAGGAATCTGAAGGTGCATTATCAATCCCTTCAGGCTCGGTGGTAAATGTCTACTACCTGCATTAACATTCATTAAGTCTTAATTTTATCTACAGAATTTAGTCCAGTTTTATGTATGACATATGATTGGCAGAACAAATACAGGTCATTTCCCTAAATATTAGCCGGTTAATAATAATAATAATAATAATAATACAATGGAATGTAAAAACAAAGGTGATACCAGTAATAATAGGGCGACTGGGATTATTTCAAAGTCATTTACAAAATACGTGAGCAACATACCAGGAAAACATGAAGTCAAGTAACTACAGAAAACAGCCATATTAGGCACTGCACACATACTTCGGAAAGTACTAATGTAAAAGTACAATAGATTCAACACTGAAACTAACGATATAAGCACCATGAATAGTAACAATAGAATAGCCG
>Ga0123355_10016229_pt1 | contig 11728 bp, 11 predicted proteins | sample TergutEmb28metaG_3_FD_89872 | JGI IMG/M metagenome (GOLD analysis project Ga0123355, IMG submission 89872) | Embiratermes neotenicus P1 segment gut microbial communities from Petit-Saut dam, French Guiana - Emb289 P1 | ecosystem: Host-associated > Arthropoda: Insects > Digestive system > Gut ...
TAACCTTTTGGCGCCGGAATTATTTTTTTAAATTTTAGCACACCCTGTATATAAAATGTGAATAAAACAGGAACCAAATCCATTAGAATTATGAAACAAACTGCATTTTGAAGAGGAAAAAACAGAGTATATACACCATGTTTAAAATATTCAGTACCTATATTTGTTGAATAAATACATAAAATGCGACATTTAGAAGTTAGCAGTGCAGTAGAACCACTATAGTCGTCGTTAGGCGCCAAAAGGTTAAGACCACATAAACTTGTGATAATATCTTGACTGTGTTTTTATTTAGTTGAGAAAAGTTTCAGATAAAACTTGCAAAGAAAGTGAAAACACATTTCGTGAAAAATACATTTTTTATGATAAAAATCATATCATTTGTGAGATAATATGAGAGAACAGGAGAAATTATTGTTTGTATAGATTTGTTATGGTTTGCTGTAATGAGCGCAGCTCTAGTCATATTCTTGTATTATGTTCCTGTGTCCATATCAACTTTTTGTCATCATTTGAATTGCATGATCCTGCCCACACGGTGCCCTCCATCCAGATATTTCTCATGATTAAACTCCAGTAGTTCCTCAGCCACTCTACTGCCCTAATCTCTCTTCGGTGGACATTCAGCTGTTCCAAGAATTAAAAATTAGTTGAAAAGAACATTGATATAAATCGGTAGAGGAAGTAGGAGGGAAAACACTATAGCAGCTGATGAGATTTCTTTACAATCAAGTATGGAATGTTGGGAAAAGTGAGTGTGTTGTTTTAGTTACTTTATTGATGCAAGAGAAGACTATTTCAAAGGAGATAATTCTTAATAAAATTTACCTGCTTTGTACTGTGTTTTATTTAATCAGTCTTAGAACTTTTTGAACAGACCCTGAATTGGGTGAAGAGTACAAATTATGAATCTCACTGTGTAATTTACTCCACTCTTCTTCTGACCTCTCTCTTTTATCTCACCATCCTCCGTCTGTCCTTTCCTGTGCAAGAAGAAGTTTTGCATCCATGTTAAACTACAGGTAAAATAAATTTTAGTTGGGATTTGCATGTTCAAAACAGTGATGTCACACCCTTGAACTCTCTGTGTTCCTCTAAGTAACAACTGGTTGTCTGTTTCCCTGTGCACAAGTAATGAGTTTCATTTCTGTTTCCAGTCATTCACTGGTTAGGTGCTAGTAGTGGTTACTGCAGCTTGCAGATGATATCAGTTCCAGACTTGGTCTTTTGATTGTGTTTCAGGTCCCAGAGGAGAAGGATGCCGTAGCAAGATTGAAACATATGGGCTATGAACCTTGGAGGAGACTGTCGAATTACCACTGGCCTGCAATCCTGTCTCTGTATAACATATCTGTATCGGGTCACTACATCAGTATTCTCCCACCCATTCGCTTATCCCACACTGTGTCTCCAGAAGAGGCCCGTTATCTGCGCAACCCTAATGAGAAGGCTATGCAGCACTTCCAGTGGCAGGCCCTTGCTGCCGCACTTGACCCTCTGGACTTCTCGGGTATGGAGCATTCAGTGTAGAATAAAGAGCAGTGGAGGTCTTTTGTTACAGTGCAGTGTTTTCCTAACAGTCAGTATACCAGGTGAGTTAAAAGAGACGATGTACCCTGTTGCACAAGCACCACAGGACTGGTTGGTTTTACTCAATGTAACCATGGTTCATAATACCCACGAACATGAAAACACAGGTTTATTACATAGTTGAAGGAAAGATATATGCCAAGGTAGTGTGTATGAGACCGGCAGGTGAGTAGGATCATTTTTAGAAGACACTCCCTTGTGGTATTACTGGTGGTTTTGTGATCCTGCTGCCATTTGCTGTGTTTCGTTGGAGCTTAGATAGTTAATGAAGGAACAATACAGTGTGGACAGAAGAGTATGTTTGAGTAAGAAATTCTTGTTTTGAACCTTGCAGTATAAGTTAAGCTAAAAACAGTAAAACATTTGTGTAAGTTAACATTAGTGTTAGGCACACTTGCTGTACTGAATTGCAGTTTCTTGCAATTGTCAGGTTAAATAGTACTCTCTGGTATTGTGAGAGCAAATTTATTATCATACACACACACACACGCATGCGTGCACGTGCATGCACATGCGTGCACACGTTCTCCATGCATTATGCTGTGATGAAGCATTGTGAGGGAGGAAGGTAAGAAGTAATCCTGTGTGTTGGACACTAGGAACAGTGCCATCATGTCAGAAGAGAAAAAGGTCTGATAAGTATGTTATAGCAGTGCGGTCCTGTGGTCAGCACTTCTGCTTAATACATACTTGGGAAATCCATAGTTCACACTTGTCCATGAGAGTCACTATCCTTGCTGGAGTTCTTCATGGTTTCTGTCAGACTCCCAGGAAGATATCAGGATTATATGTCAAATTAGGCCATAACTGATTCCTTCCACACCCTTTCCAATCTGTTTTTCAGTAAACGTCCTACCTCCTCTGACACATGTGAATGCGATTTTTTTACTGTTGTTTAATGTAGTTTGAAATGATTTTTTAGCATAATTATTTGCTATTGGCAGATGGTGGTCAAACTCAGAAGGGTCCAGTGGTGGGCATCACATCTGCAGGTGGCAGTGTTGAGGTTCCATTCATCCCATCATCACCAATGGAATTGTTCCTTACTGCAGTTCTCTGTGTAGTCAGCATTGTTGTGGTGGCTTACACCATGGTCATGTTGTATCGGTGTGTTTGCTCCCGTAATTATGCAGAGTGGCGTGCGAGCTGGGCAGGTGATAGAGAGGGTGTCACAGTGGATGGCAGCACACAGGTGAGACATTGAAACTGCAGCACTGAGTTTCCAGTTCATATGTAGAAAGCTGGTGTCTAATTGGATCAGAGTGGAACAGTACAAGATTTTAGGTCTTTCAAATTTACTCCATTAGCCTGTTAAAAATGGATACCAACATTTTGGCAGGTACTTGTTATCTCACTGTCTCATTGCTATTTGGTTTATTTGTTTGCTCTTTGTTATGTTCTAATTAATTGTTTTATTATTTTAATTTATTTTTTATGTTTGTTTTCTTGTTTTGTATGTTTTGCTTTCTATTTAGTGCATTCTTTGCTTTCATATTGTTTTGTGTATTGTTTCTCCCCATGTACATAATTTATTTTCTGTTTGTGTATAAATTTACCAACTACTGCCACTGGGTGGAAACCCAACTGCAGTTAATAAATATCATCATAATCAACATACTGCTTCAATATTGAGGGTAACCTGAAGATCGTGGAACTGTGTTTCTCACCCATCAGACTGCATCCAGAATACATCAGTATGAATGTTGGCTAAAGTGGTAACATTCATTGTACAGATATCACATGTTTGGGAGATGGACACACATCCCATTACTCACTGACAGGATTAATTTGTTTAACATCATTCTGTGCATGAGGACACTGATTGGTATATGTGTATGAATCGTTTCTGTGAATTCCACACTATAGAAGGTGTTTCAGCAGTGCACAGCAAAGCAGTTTCCTTTTGTTATGTGAAGTGATACATTCAGATATGTAAGCTGCCAATGGCAGCATTATTGAGGTAATTAATGGTCTGTCTTAAAATATGGTGAAGAGGTTTGATGCGTGTGTTCAGAACAACGGAGTACATTGCCAGCATGTCTTTCAAACACTTACTTATGTCTTCCTTGTGGCATATTTGCTGAAAATTTAATGTAAGAACTTGACAGATTCTGACTGTAATGACAGTTTCCATGGAAAAACCTTGCGTTGAGGTCACTGTTCTTCTGGGATGTGATGCAGCATCACTGGGTAATTTATTCCTGTTGTTTTGAGACTACCACATGGCCGCAAAATGTTAGGAGCAAATTACTCATTGATATAATGTCACATCCCAGAAGTATTGTGACCTCAACCACATTGCTACAGAGGACCATTACATTTCGCTATTTCATCTACGGACAGCACTCTGCTGCACATGTCCTAGGTCTGAATGGTTGCAGCAGACAGTTGTGCTATTTCACAGCCCAGTGACATGGTTTATGTATATATATATATATGCATATATATGTTAGGTATCCCTTGAGGGACACTGATACTGTTTTTTCACTGAATATGCTTGCTACAAACTTGAAAGGCACCTTCCATTCCACCGCCATGTATTGCTGCCATCGTGTATTGGTATTTCTATTCATTTTCCTTGTAAATGAATGGCATACCAGGAAGCATCCCAGAAACAGTGTCCTTTTTACACAACTATGAAAAGGTGTTCAGTAAGATGTAAAACAAAATGTCTTCTATTTGAGCGAACTGCTGTCTAGCACTTAAAGGTCAATTGCTCTTTAAGAAAGGATAACTGTCTGTTCTTCTTGAGCCAAGTCATTAAATTCTACAGCTTCACAGATTGTTTTCCTAATAGTTTTATGTGTTCACTTCATATGCACTAAAGCCCTCATGATGTGTTGTCCCAAACATTTTCAGCATCTTTTGTTTTCCCATTCTTCATAATTAAGCTATGATAAAAACAGGGGACGAGTATGAATTGTGGAGCCCTTCGTGTAAATCTGATTCTTCAACCCTTCATGTAAATTTATCTATTCTCAGTGTTATTTGGTATTCTCCTTACCTAATACACACATTATTCTATCTTGTGCATGATGTCAGGTTGTCATGGAGGCTGTTCCCCTCATTCTTGATGGCCATCCACAAGAAGTTGAGTGCCTGGCAACAGATGGCAGTGTGGTAGTGAGTTCCTGTCTTGGAGGGCAACTGCGTGTGTGGGACTCTGTCTCAGGAGAAGCTCTTGCTGTTGTGAACAGGAGACTGTAAGTGTTGCATGTTCTGCTGTGTGCCAGTATGGTAGGTTGGGACTCTTGTGCTCTGCTTTCAGCCAATGCTGGGTCAGAGAGGAAGCCCCGAGCTAGAATGGGGAAACATGGTTTAGTGCCAATTTGTGCACTATGAATCTCAAGTGAGGTGACCTGGATTTAACCCCAGGTTCCATAGTGAGAAGCCATTATGTAACTGCCTGAACTCTGCCACAATCTGGGATTCTTTACCGCTTTTTGTAATAGGACATAATGGCCTAACAAAATTCCAGATTCATATGCACACTGTAGCAGATGTTTAGACTACAGTATGTGGAGTGCTTTGCATTTATAATTTCGATGCTTTCTACATTCAGTAATTGCATGCAGTGTATGTGCACTGCTTTATCACATTCCTCTTGAATGCATTATTCCAGTGCCTCATTTGATTGTAGTGGTTGGCATACACAGCAGATTTCAAATTACCCACAAGTTAAAGCCGTGGTGATGCAGGAGACCATCTTCCATGGTAACATATCCATTTTCTTGGTATCCTGGTGTTTAACCACTGACGAGCGATACAATAAAATGTGGAGGTGCCTCGTCCTGCTAAACCAAAAGCATTGTAATGTGGCAAGGTGCATATTGTCTAAGTAAGGTGCCAAGACTTCTTTCAGCGTTGTAATATATGTTTCCCCATTCACAGTAGCATGGAGAACTGTGGTCAAGTAATGTTGTTTTATAGATGTGGTACAAGACCGCTACCAATGTGATTCTTATCCACCCATTTGAGGTTCTGATTCAACCAGTAATGGCAGTTACAGTAATTTGCTGTTCCTCTTAAATGAAAACAGCCTTATCACTGGATAGAATGTGGCAATAAATAGAAAGTTTGCTCTAACTGCTGCTGTGTTTTCCAATCACATAACTCTTCAAGTCTGTCACAGTTGTTTGCATTAAGTTCTTGCACACGTGTGACTCCATTAGTGTGGTACCTGTTATTCTACTAAATGTGTGCAGTGGACTTGTCACATTGCTGCTTGTTGACCAGTTTTTTTGCATTGATCTGTGGGGACTCGCCACAGCCTTTGTCAACACATTTGAGATGTGATGAAGTTCAGTCACTGAGTGCAATTGACTTTGTCTTTTACTACCTGCCACACTTCCAGTTGCACAACAATTGATTGCTTAGTTTCCATACTATTCCTGGATGATGTGTGGTCTTTTTTGGGATTCTTCACAAGTATATCTATGACTTAAACCAAAAATTACATAAACTGTGATTCCAGATTTTTGTTACTAATACACATACATGGGCCATTTTATTAGTCATGGAAATTTGCCAGAAATGTGCAGTCCAGAAAATGGAGAATGTATGTATGAGAGCATGTGAAATATTTTTCTAAGCGTTACATACAGGTTAGTGTGTGTTCTGGGAGCAGGTTCTTTCTTCCTCAAATGAACAAGTTAATGTTTGTCAGTTGTGAGTTAAGGGGAAAGAAATACAATAGTTGACATATGCTAGACAGCAGGATGGTACAGACATGTTTTTTTAACATTACAGTTTAGTTAAACTAACTCTTGTTATGTTATTCAGACATTTAACAAATTCTATTGTGTATTGTACTGCTGGATTTATCTGTATTATCTGTTTCCGTATTGCCTATATTGAGATTCTCAAATTTGTACCTTTGGAAAGAGTCATTAAATTTGGGATTTGATATTCCCATGGCAGTGGATATCAAAATTGCAGTTTTCTGGGGTTTTGCCATTATGTATGTGGTAACCAGTGTTTCAGGAACCCTTTCTTCATCTTCAGATTGAAAGAAGGGGGATGGAAGACATTCTGTCATGAAATGGAGGCAGTAGTTCCTTCAAAATGTTCTCAACCATCTACTGATCTGTGGCATCACATTTTAGAAGACAACAGTCTTCATAGTTGTTAAGCAATACAGGAATTAGATAATAGAGTGTTTTGCAGCTGTGCAAGAATTGGAAAGTGCATGTTGCTGCATATGAGCAGAGCCAAGACTATGATGATGTAGAGCATGCTGTTCAAGTAACTATTTCTTTGAACTTGAGAATCCTTTCATGACCTAATTGTGCAAGACAGATGAAAAAAGAAATACAGTGTGGAGACAGCAGTACACTTAGCAGGTGTACAGAGATATGATACTGACATGTAAATGAATTATGCTTTACAGTTACTTCTCAGCCATGCAGAGAGCACAAGATGCAGCAGATCTTGAAGAACTGCCCCTTTCTGACTATGAATCAGGCTCCCCTCCTTCTTGTGGGGAGAGAATGGCTGTGGGAGATGACTGCAACTCCTCCCCTTCCTTGCCTAATCATAAGAAACGTTCCATGATTTGGAATCTGCCAGACCTCCGTCCAGCCATCAACGTAAACTTCACTGGGAACAGACTGGGCACCTGTGATGCCTCAAACCCACACAGAGATCCTAGTAAAAGTGGGTTTGACTTTGCTGGTAGATTTCAGAATTTGTATGATGAACACAGGAAATCCCTAGATTCTGATGTAATTGAGGACAGGAGCTGGAGTCTTACTTCACTGGAACATTCCCAGCTAAATATACCAATATCCCATGTGCAGAATGCTGTGTCCTCACCAACAAAACAAACTCTTGAAGACCCAGTTTGTGAGAGTTGCCATTGTCGGCTTCCTGTAGATATTTGTAGTGTAACTCAACAGTGGATGTTTCATGGTGATGTGGAACATTGTAGCAGAAGTTCACTGGGCTCAAAGTGTTGTAACAAAGTCACAAGGCAGGCACAAAACAGTGTCGTATCAAGTTGTAGTGCATGTAGTTCGGACATTTTATCCAGGAAGCAGTGGGATACTGCCCTTGGTGAGATTGATTGTGGTGTCGATAGTTGTAAGTTGACCACCGCCAGTGCGTCACCAGTGGATACAGGCATTGCAGGGTCACAAGTTGCAGAATTAGAAAGGAGACTGTCTTGTACATGTTTTCACAGTTCTGTGCCCAGGGAAGTGAATGGGCAATCCATGAGAGAAAACTGTGGGGATAGAGAAGTGACTGCTGAAAACACTTTGCAACAGACAGCACCCAGTTTGTGTCTTGACAGTCATGAGAATCGCTTGACAGTAAGCTGTGCCACTTACCATGCTTCACCAGTGGATACAGGCAGCCCAATATCGTCTGTTGCTGAAGGTGAAAGGAGACTCTCTCATACATGTTTTCACTGTTCACCCACAGAAGTGAATGGGCAACACACAAGAGAGAGCTGTGGGGAGAGGGGACTGGCTACTGACAACACTGTGCAACAGATGGCACCCATTTGGTGTCTGGACTGTCATGAAAATCTCATAGTAGTAGGCTGTGCCAATGGCAGGCTAGAATTCTGGGAAGGATCCACAGGGACATTCAAGGTAAAGCTCAGCATATACTGTACATATTGCCTTCATGAATTGGAGTCAGTTTACTGTGTTCATTTCTGTATTTTAACCAACAAAATCCACTAATTAAAATGCAATAAGTCATATATTATAAAACACACTTCATATTAGATACCAACTTGGACATGTTTCGGCACCAAGGTGCCATCCTCGGGGAGTTCAGTAGTAAGAAACGATCATAAGTCCAACATGTACTTAGGTGCTAGACACCCTCAATTTCATCATTAAAACTAAAAGTCTTAAAATGTTAATTCTGGATTGCACAAGTTTAAAAGCCCATGTCCATATTGTTGTGATAACAACACCACACAGTAGTGAGCTCCTTCTGGTTCAAGTTTGCAGGTGTTTATATTTTCTGGGTTGTGTGTACAAACATCTGTGACAATATGTGATCCAAAAGGATCTCATCCAGCTGAAGCATACAGTGTACCTTGTGTCGGGGTATATAGTGTACACTGTATGATGAAAGTGAAGGCTACTAGCGCCTGAAGTATGTGTCGGACTTATACAATCCTTTGTTGTTATTTAACTGCCTAAGAGTGGCACCCTGGGGCCAAAACATGTACGAGTTGGTACCTAATATGAAGTGTGTTTTATGATATATGTATTTTTGTACTTTAATTAGTGCATTTTGTCAGTTAAAATATAGAATGTAAGTAAATGCGTGATATGAGGAGTGGTATAAAATTCACTGTGCTAGTGTTCAGACTAACATCTCTTCTTTCCTGAGGTTTATAATATACATAAAATTGTGGTAATTGCAATCCACTGTGCTGGGTAGTCACTAATATTCTATAAATTATATATATATATGGTACATTCACTGTGTGTGCTGGTTTGCAAGCTGACTGTGCTTCATTACAGCACTAAACACTTCAGATGCCAAGGAGAGAAAATTTATATGCTTGCAACATATTAATTTATTCTTGTGTTTCCTTTTGCACAGTTCAGCAGATGTGTTCATACACCTTAAAATGTTCATATTTGTTAGACAGTTTGTGTGCATTGCATTACGTCTGCTGTGAGATTAAGGTTTAAGAATTAAAATTCGAACCCCTACATTTTATCCCAATTACAAACATAGTGCCTTCCACATGGATATGAGTTACATGCATTGTTACAGTGCCTATTTGAAGATGGAACTGGGGTAGGAATAACATCTGTGAAGATAATTGGTAATCGGGTGGTGGCTGCAAAACTGAGTGGTTCAGTCGACTTTCTTGAGCTGGAAAGCTATAGTCATGGTCGTCAGATGGACTGGGGATTCACTGCTTACCGCAGAAGTGAGTTACACCAAGATTGTGCTTGGTACAGTGTTGGGTGTCTCACTGTGTTATACATGGGAACTTGAGTGGTATGCTCTTTGCTGATGATTTATTATTAATTTTTTTATTATTACTCTTATGACATTGTCTGTAGCCAGATGTTAGGATGACTAATGAGTGATGCATTGGGAGAATTTTGGAAGGATGTGGTGATGGCCTAATAGGGGCACTGGCTCAGCATTCCCTGGAGGGGCTGAGGAAATCCACTTGAAAACTTCATTCAGGATAACTGATGACCCTGCCCAGGTTTGAAGCAGACATTCCTCAAATTTAAACCTAAAACACTGCCAATTTGCTAACTTCTTCGCTCTTTCGTGCTTGTTTTGGTTCAGTGCATCTGGAAATGCAAGAAATAAGAGTAGGACTTGCCATTTTTCAGTTTTCAGATTTATTTTATTTAAAGATAAGCCATAATTAACCAATCAACCAGCTAGCTTGCAAATAAGGTGCTTGGAATAGAGTCCTTGAATAGCAAAGAGTTACTCAAATAGTCACAAAATTTCCTGCAGTTTATGGAACCCAAATATTCTTTACTCCATTCACAGGTGAAACAGAGCTTTTCATTTCATACCTTCCCATCTGATTTCTTTAAGATCCTTTGTAATATTGGATTCCCACCTACACTTTGGTTTTACAAGTGGTCTCTTTCCTTCAGGTTCACCAAAAGTATGTATGCACCTTTCCTCTTGCCCATTAGTGCAATATGCCCTGCCCATCTCATTCTTCTTGATTTGATAACCCAGATAATATTGGTGAAGAGTAAAAATCATTAAGCTCCTCATTGCACAGTATTTTACAATCCTCTGTTAACTCCTCTGTCTTAAACCCAAGTATCTTCCTTAGCACCTTCTTCTTGATCACCCCTAGCCAATATTGTTGCCTGCTTGTGAGAGATCAACTTTCCCACCCATATAAAACACAGGCAAAATTATAAGACCTGTGCTCTTCTGGGTTATTATGCAGCGAGTATTGGTAATTTCTTACCACTGCTTGGTGCATAATAACCCAGAAGAGTGCAGTTCTTAGCTCTTTCACTGTGGAAGCCTAAAATAATGCAGGCACAATTATAGTTATCTGTATTTTAATCTTTATACTTTTGGATAGCAAATGCAGCAACAAAAGGGACTGGACTGAAGAGTGGCAGGCATTCCCTGAGTTCAGTCTCCTCTTAAATTCTCCGTAAATACAATTCTGATCTATTAGGGTTGTTCCCAAGTATCGGAACTTAGCCACACTTTCAGAGGATTTATTACCTATCTTTATGTTGTGATTTTCTGCTTCCTTGCATTCAGAAGACATGGAAATATTGTTAGTTTTCTCAGCATACTTCTCTATCATTCTCCTGTCTTGTGACTAATGAAGTCTGTGTGCTTTCTTTATACCGTATTTACCTTAATGCAAGATGACTCTAATCTAATATGACCCTGAAAATAAAACACGTATGCCAAGGAAAAATCTAAGATGACCTTTCAAAAGAAAAATATTTTACTATATTACTATTCAAAAGAAAAATATTTTACTATTAATTGCATACATTTAATATACAAAGCTTGTCAGATTCTATCTACCTTTACCAGTCAGTGTCACTGTCAAAGTCAGCGCCTTCATCTTCCTCACACTAACTTCTAACATTCCCATCTTCACTGTCAACCCACAACATATCATCATCAGTCCCATCCATTGCAATGGATATGCAGCACTTCTTAAAACCCTTCACAGTCACTTCTGGTGAGATGTGCTGTCATGCCATTACAATCCACATTGACTAAGTAATACATTTATATTTCTTTGTCTATAAACTTACTTGAATGCATGAAGATTGACAATTTTCTCCACAGATGATGTTAGTGGTATTCAGAATTTTAAATACATGTGTTCTGGTTTTTTGTATTGTGTCTGTGGTCTGATCAGTGTGAGTTCATGGCTCTTTTTATGGTTTTTAATTTGTGGTTTGGTGCAGGTTTTATTTTTGAGCCTTGTAGTTAATTTTTCATTTTTCAATAGCCATTTTCCTGTTCCTCCCCTTGGACCAGATCTGTTGGAAGGTGTCTGTTTTAACAAGGTAACTGTTTATGTGTTGCCAAGTGACTGAGAATAACTGGATCCAAGAGCACACCAGATTAGGTGCTTCTTTGCATGAAAAAGGAAACAGACCTGGCTTCCGAAACATTCTTCTTTTAAAAAATGAGA
>Ga0123355_10016230_pt1 | contig 11727 bp, 6 predicted proteins | sample TergutEmb28metaG_3_FD_89872 | JGI IMG/M metagenome (GOLD analysis project Ga0123355, IMG submission 89872) | Embiratermes neotenicus P1 segment gut microbial communities from Petit-Saut dam, French Guiana - Emb289 P1 | ecosystem: Host-associated > Arthropoda: Insects > Digestive system > Gut ...
GTTTAAAAAAAAAAAAAGTCTCCCATAAAAATTGAAAGTTGTCAGGGAGACAAAAAAAATTCTCCACCTATAAAGAACAAGGGAAAAAAAAAATATTAAAATAAAAAAAACGTTTAACCCCCCCCCCCCCCCCCCATGTCATTCTATATTCTCCTTAGCATCCATCCTCTTCTGCTACACCACCAACCATTGTTCTTCTATGAAGGTAGAACTTCAATTTTAATACCCACATAAAATACCAGGCAATGGTATCCAATTTTTAGGTTGCGAGTAGGCACACAAGGATAAAATACTCTGCACTAAATGGCAGCAGCTATTAGTACAAAGTTGTCAAAATGTGTTGCAACAAACAATCCTTTGCACTGCCCACATTTCTAGCTAAACCACCTTAGAAAACAATCGGAATTTTCCCTCACTTGCACTAGCAGAAAAACCCTGCCCTTTATATTTAACATTGTGTTCTAACCTCAAGCTGCTGTACACGCTCCACAATAATGGCAGGGTCACATGGTCTGTATCCTTCTGTCGTTTCCTGGTCAAGGAAGCGCTGGGACTGTTGCACCACTGCCTTCACACGTTCTCCCAACACATTGATATCAGCCTCCACCAGTGAGTGTTTCTGCAGCAGATCCTCCACACCCATAAGATGTTTGCCATAGTCGTCTGATAGCAAACGTAATTTCAACTCCTCCATTGAATCCAGGATATAAAGCATCTCCTGAAAATTCTGCTGCAATTGGAGTGACAGCTCCAGCCTCATGCGCCTGGCACGCAGAAGTTCCAGCAGGTAGTTCCATAGACGCAGCACATTGTCCTTCCTGTATGCACCAAAACAAGCAACACAGTTCTTTATGTAAAACTTAAATATGTTGATACAAACAAAAAATCCATAAAATGTAATATAGCTACTACCAGCATTCATGTTCTCATTTCAGGTATTTGCACGTGTGGCAATCAGATGCATGCAAACATATAAACTTATTATTTCATGTTGCTATCATATCCAGTCTCTTCCCTTCAGAGTTTTCAACTGAAATCTCAAAGTTTCTCACCTCCCCCCACACAAGCTGCATGTCAATTCCCCTCTTAGGCTATGTCCTGTGTGGCAGCCTCCAAGGTACACAATCTCTCTCTCTCACCCACGTGCACAGACACTAACACATATATAAGTGGGACTGTCCTGTGCCAAAGCTTGTAGTGTGTGTGCATTTAAAATGGATGCTCTGGTACGAAGCAGTGACCAAGCTTTCCTATCTGCAGCCTCCTGGTCACTACAGTGAACAGCAGCGATAAGGAATATTGGACACATTGACACCAACCTCACTACAACTATGGCTTTGGTTTCTTAGTTTCTGACAACAGTTTTTAAATACATAATGTTTTGTTTTACATCTTTATACCACTCAAGTAAGGCGTTATTTTCCAGCAAAAATGGAATATACTCACATTCACAACTCTGTGTTATAGGCCAGTTGCTGCCATGCAGGCCACACAAACATGGTATGTGTGCACACATATAAAAGCACTTGCAAGCTGGACATAGCCTTCCCCTCCTACAGTTATTATAATTCATCATTTATAATAATATTTCATTTCAATCAACCTTTAGGAGCTGGACTAAAATGCCAATTTTATCTCTTGATGGTTTTTCTGGCTTTCAAGGACATTTAATACTGCTTCCATGTAAACACACAAAACTCAGTAAAAAGCATGTTGGACCATCTGCCAGTACATCTGAGACAAGTACATGCTCTTACTAAATGATAAACCTTAAACCTTTCACAGTTTCTGCAGAAACAGGGGGGGGTTGGGCAACTCAGTAATCTGTATCCTTGCTTTGTTACAGTTGTCCATTTGTTACATAGAAGACCTACTCTCATATAAATCAGGTATCACCCATTCCCTGTACCTGGCATTAATCCGGTCAATGTCATGATAGTTCTCTGCCTCCAGTTCCTGAGAAACCGCAACAACAGCCTGGACACGCTCTTCATATGCAAAGATATCAGTCTCGATTGCCTCATGTTTCTTGGCAGCAGCTTCCACAGCCGCAAGGTCAAAACCAAAGTTATCCTGAGAAACAAGACGTTGATTTTCACTCAGCCAAGTTTCACGCATGCTGGCCTTTCGGTTAAACCTTGCTGCCAGCTGCTCCAATTTCTCTTGTCGGATCAGCTCCTCACGCAGAGCAAGCTCCCTAAGAACAGTACACAAAACCATTAATCAGATTACTTGCACACTCTGCGCAACGAAAAATATATGCACACATAATTTTCTAAGTTCTGAATCAGAAGTGATGTAAACATATATGTCATCATAATTTCTATCACACATAATTTCCCTGCATCTGACTATTTGCAGATTCTCTACGCCTTCCATTTATTAATTATGTATGCCTGATATCTACTCACCAAATACCCCAATATGTTTGTCTAATCTGAAGACAAACATAGATTAAAAGTTCATACATTTTCTAAGACAGTAACTAGAATCCATGGTTAAGCATAAATAAACATTATTTGAACATCCATGTTCACTCACACCCAAACAAACAAAATACAAATGTTAGTGTCCTTCAGGGATTCAATATGCAGGTCTGAAACCTGGCATCAGCATAAGATGTGAGCGGGAGCAGGAGTGTGCACACTGTTTGCACAAATATCAATTTAAAGTGTGCAGTTACATTATAAGTAACCATGTTTCAAAGTTATTTCTGGTGCACTAGTGAGACTGGAAATGTGAGTGAAGTAAGTATTTCAGTCAATTTTCGGTAATTTGATTACTGAAATTCCAAACTGAAGGGCCACGTTTGCACATGCCTGCAAACACAACTGTATCTGCAAAATATACTTCTTTCACGAGCATTTTGTTCCTTCAAATACATAACTTTCTTACACCCAACGTAAGCTACCATATATGCCGTCAAATGAGCTGTTTTTAAGGCACAGCACTATTCACATGATGTCCAGAATCCTTCAGCATCAAGCACAACAGCATTCATCCTAGCATGAACACAATTATGGAATGAACATTGAGCTGGACGAAGGGAAATCCTTACTGTCTTGAAACAGGGGTCCAAAAGGTACCAGTACTTCTTGAAGGGAGGCCAAGCCATGTTTCCTGCATGGTTCTTTTCACCCCACTACGCCATATATTCTTAACAGTGTCAACATCAGGTATATGTAGTTGCCAGCACAAAAGCTGAACAGTGGCTTGCAACAATACCGTTGTTCAGCCATGTGAAAATTATGAATGGAGGAACAGTCTTATTGAAACTAAATTACTCTGCAGTCTTGCACAGGCACCAGTATGTCCTTCAAAATGTGCTTATATTGAAAACGTGCTCTTCAATAAAATGGAACACTTTCAGCCCCAACACTAAACAAATGACCTATCCCTGCTGATCAACACACACCGAGAGTTCTCTCCCCATGTTCTGTAAACTAAATCCAGCCAATCATTCACCGAATTAAATGAAGATTTATCAGAAAACATGACTCTATGCCACTCGCAATTTACACTGCTCTCAGGAAATGCTAGGCAGTACAATTTATGCTCACTGCAAAGCATGACCTTCACAGCAGCAAGTACATAAAATAAATGGTGTCAGCAGATCTATATTTCTTATTAATATAAAAACACCCTGCCACATGTTTCAACCCTTTCTAGTCATCTTCAGTAAGTTCCATCATCACAATTACAATTACTGTATGTGTATACTTGTCACCAATGCGCAACACAGAATCACCCCTGAACAACCACAGCAGCAGTTGTGCTCTGAGATGTGACAGGCTTTGTTAAGTCTCCAAATTGTTGTACACTTCTGCCCAGGAAAATCAGTAACAGTCTTAAGCTACCTTACACTGAAAAAGTTTTTCTTTGGGATTCAGTTACTAATGCAGCATCCTGAGCTGAACTTGATTTGTGGTGTAACCCAGGTCCATGGTGACTTCCAGCTTAACCATCCATTCAGTATTTATGTAACCATGCTCTTGCCATGGACTTTAGGACACCAAGCTATCCTACACACCTGTAGCACTTGCACTTAATCCCCCCTCCAGAACAACAGTGATGATGCACTTGTAAATAGACCTACTGTGGCGATCAACAACAACAAGAATAAAAAAATGGAGGGACTGAGCATCATACATCAGTTGTGTTACAGCAGACACAAAGCAACATTTCAACACACGTCCCCCTACTATGGGAAATAAATTATTACTGCACATTCTAACACAAACAAAAAGAGAAGCTATATATTACCTGTACATCAACTACACAAAACCCTCTCCAATTTTAATTTTCTGTTGTATAAATAACAACAGTACTGATGATCAACTCAAAAAATAACAGAGATCAAACATAAGATGTAGTATAAAATGGATCATCATATCAACAAAGTTGCTTCATCTGACTGTTATGCTCAAACTGTCAATGTGTGTGTGCCAACATTAATAAAATCTACGGCTGAAACTCAGCAATTCAGAACACCGTATTAATACCAGGTCCTGAAACCAGCCCTTCCAACAGCTAACATACTAATTCATGTTCAGCATAAGTGACAGGTTTAGATGTCCCAGCTTAAACAACAACACATAGTACTCAACCTGCAAGTAAACAAATCGGGGGGGGGGAATAAATATGTATCTATAGTCCAGTAGAATTGGTATTTATGGAACAGTTCTGGCAAAAACAGGCTGTTCACCTACCAGTTGTCTTGTATTCAAGAATGTGCCAAAAATAACAAAACATAAGCCTTGTAAAGTGGTTTGATGGTGAAACTGTATCACTTAATGCAATATATGTATCGAATAAGATGAAGTAAAGTGAATGTAAACTTCAGTACAGAACTACAAATTAATACTGTTTTAAAGCATACCCTTTTAAGACATTTTCTTGCTTAACATGCCATATTCCCTGAATTTTTCCATGAATGTTCTGAGAGAATATAACTGTACTTCAGGAAATAAAATCCTTGTAAAGCACGGCTTAGACAGTTTTACATACTTTGTGTTTACTGCACATAGTATAAAATATGAATTCAAATATAATATTTTTCTACTGCATTTATGAGTCTGACCATGCAATAAAAAGTCTGACAAATTTGTAACATGAAAATATGGTCACAAAATAAGAAATATTTATGGTGTTAGGTCTGAGTGAGAAGTGGAACTTCAACACCTGTGACACAACTAAAACATAAAAACACAGCAAAGAACTAAAACTTGTATTTTATTCTTTTCTCAGCACCTTATTTCTAGTAAACGAATACCTATCAGATTTCTATTTAACAAGCATGACTTCAAGAAAAACAATACCATTTTGAGGGGAGACAAAAAAAAACAACAGTTGGTTTTTCTATCAAAGTAAGTATAAAAGAAAAGTACACCCTTGTACAGGCACTGAGGCTCTGTACAGGCCGTACAGCCCATAAGGGAAGTAGAGGTATAGCTCTACTCTTTCTTGACCATGGCACAAAAAGGGGGTGAGGGATCAGCATCACGCCCCGGCTGCTCTTTACCCCGGGAAAAACCTGGTCCCCATTGTACAAGAGGCTGGGTGGGCCCCAGGGCCGGTCTGGACAGGTGTGGAAAATCTCGCCCCACACCGGGATTCGATCCCCAGACCGTCCAGCCTGTAGCCAGTCACTATACCGACAACGCTACCCGGCCCACAAAGTAAGTATAAATGAACAATAATCCAGTCATCACAATAGTTTACCTTTCATGCTCTGCTTTTTCTAGTCGTTCCCAGGCCTTATTAATGTCGGAGATCATCTTGCCTTCTTTTGGCGTATACGGTTTCTGATTGTTTGCTCTCATTCGAGACTGCAATGTAAACAGCAACACTTCTAGGTTGCCCTTCTCCACAAACCTGGGTACAAATATCAAGTGCTATAAACCCACTGCAGTAACATTTAAAAATACTACACTATAAAGAACATTTATTGTTTCATTATTAAACACCACTACCCAACTTACTTCGGAGGTTTCTCCACTGTGCGGTATGTATTAAACTGTGTCAGTTGTGCTTGCACGCCAGCCAGAGAATTTGCAAAGTCCCTCTCACCAAGAGCAACAATAGTAGCCTCAATCCATCGCAGAAGGTCTGATGTGAGGCCCTCATATTCCTGCACCATACGATCATTTTCCATGGCAATACCCACAACCTTACCAATTCGCTTGCCTTGAACTGTCTCTTGCTTCATCTTACTGAAGTAATGGTAGTACGTCACAACATACGTGATGATTGACTTCTCATCAGGGTGTTCAACAAAAATGTCTGAGAACACAGCAAGCATCAGTAATGTTACTGATTAAAAAAGAGAAAGAGTACAGTTATTGGCTACAAATGTGGAAAAGTTTTTATCTACTTCTGCAGTGAAAGAGAATATGTGTTTTTCAACAGTCATACAGACTGACAAAACTCTTAGCTAAACAAGGGTGATTAAAGTAAACACTTAAACCAAACTTGCACAAACTACCAAAATCATTTTCCATAGTGTGACGGTCATAATATTTAACTCAACACACTGCATTACAAACATCCAAGAAAATTATTAAATATTGGTAGCATATCACAAGCAAGCAATTTCAATATCAGCAACCTACATTCAGTTTCTTTAATAGTCTGGGAGTTGCTCCTTTATCATCAATAAATTTAGGAAGACAGCTATTAACTCTGTTGTGAACATTAAAAGACAACTACCACAAATTTTGAGTATATAAATATTTCATGGCATGATCCCTGATACAATATTTTAGTCTGAAAAGCAAAACTATTTTCACCTTATACAACATTGGTGTCAGTGAATGAGGGCTCTGATGAACACAGTAAGCCATAGAACTGCATGTGATTGTTGTTGTCAGGCATTAAAAAATATGGGAAAATAGCTGAGAACAGTTCATGATCTGGCATGACTCCACTTTGGTGAAGTTTCACTATGCAAATTTGTTAATTCCACATTCATTCTTAAACATTGGTTTCCTTCCTTTAAGGCTACTTACAAATTATAATTCACTGCACTGATATTTGTGTGCATGTTCCAGCTGTACAGTACTGAAGACATAAATTATTTGCTCACACATTACAGAAATTTAAGGGGGAACAATAAGAGTGCCTCATACTGATTATTCCATAAATGCTAAACTCAAGGTCAAATGTAAATTAAAGTTGTCTGAGGCTTAAACACTGAATTATCATCAGAAATGGCACATGAGAGGACACAATGTTATAGGAGAAATCACTGTACTTAGCCAAAATGTAATTACTGCAATGCATGTTAAATATCCAATTACATGTTTTCATTACATAGCACAACCCTGATTTTACATTCAAACATTCTATGTTTTGCAGGTTCTATAGACTTCTTGTATGGGCACTAGCCAAATTACCATAAGAAAAATATTTCCTGAACTGTATGCTTTCCAGGATTTTATGCTTCAGCTGGTCTGCACAAAAATGTAAAACTACGGTTATACCGTATTTAGGCTCTTTGGACCTGCACCATACTAACCAGCTTGGAGCACATTCCCTTCTCTCCCAAAGCATACAAAGTATCTCATACCTTCTGCATCTAGGAGTTTTGTCAGTCCAAGCTTCTCCTCTGCTACATTGAAGGCATTGTTCAAGTTGTACATGGCATTTGATTTGGACAATTTGTCAAACTGTATGAGGTCTGGGCGGTGTTTGTGGATGATGGCATTGAAGGCTAAGCCATCACGCCATGATGTGGTAAAGTTGCGCACATTCACATTGTGATAACCTGCAGTCTTCATCTGACACCACAGCAATAAAGCATCCTTGGCAGACTTAGTCTCCTGGTTGTCTGTTTCTTCTATTGTGATATCTTGGATCTGGAGAAGAGGTAAATAATTATTTTCTGAACAAGGCTTGTAACTCATACCTATGAACATGGTACTACAATGCTAGTTCTGTGCCCCTTATTTTACATGGAAAAATAAACCTACGGCATCATCACATCAGAAACTGTCCATCTGTCATTCCCATACCTTCAGAACCAACTGATGGACAGTTAAAAACAGGTATAAAATGTTGTGACATTACAGGCCATTCCACCCTCATATTTTTTTAATTTCCTGTCACAAATATTGAAAAAATGTTATTTATGTGTGACTACAGAAATTTAAACAGATGCAATTTGTGTTAAGATAATTTAAAAGTTAAAATAAACAAGATGACATTCATGCAAAATCTATACTGAGGTAATCACGCAAAAGGATTCATATCAAGCCACTGTTGTTAGGTAGTTAATGGTGCAATTTTATGGTAACTGTTCAAATATGAGCTGAGATCACAAAATTTCTAGATAGTACATTTTTTTATGATACAAGAATCTATACTGAGGTAACCATTTGAAAGGATTCATATCAAGCCACTGGTATTAGGTAGTTCATGGTGCAATTTTATGATAACTGATCAAATATGAGCTGAGATCACAGTTTCTAGATAGTACATTTTTTAATGACACAAGCATTTTCCTGCTATTTCATGCTGCCCCTTGCAACTTCATGCTCAGCCCAGCATTCACACCACTGTTTGCAGAATTTGCTGATGTCCTCTGTTCGGAACTCTACAAGTGTATGCTGTGACTGGTCCCGACTCCTGGTGACGTCACAAAATCTCCTTCTCATCTGTGCCCAATTGAGTTTCAGAAACAAAAAAAAGTTACAGGGCACTAAATCTGGGAAGTATTGACAGTATGGGTCAACAGTCATGCCCTTTTTGGCCAGAATTTCCCAAACAAGTCAGAGTTACAGGAACACTGTTGTGGTGGAGGAATCAATCTCCCGTGTGCCACTCCTCAAGTCACCTTTACTGGAAAACTGCACAGAAATGTTGGTTGACAATCTGTCCTAAGTAGGGTATGCTGGTAGATAACATCCCAAAGATCATCCTCCTCCACTTTTGAACTTAGAAAAGCAATCAGATTCTTCCAGTTTTCCTCACTGTTTCCTCTCCTACAGTACAGTTCCACATGAGAAAGGTTTCATACAAACAACAAACAACCAGTGAAATGCACATTTAACTTGCACACTGATAACTGATGAATTATTCCGCCTGACAAGTGCAAATTCTGTATGGAAAAAACTTTTTAAATGTTGAAAAGCTGTACAAAATATCTGTACATTGAGGACACAGATCTAACACCTCCAACCCACCAGGTATGCATTTACCAAGAAACCAAAAAAGCCCTTCGTACATAATAGCCCTTCTCCTTGGTTCTACATGACAATGAATGTAATGTGTACAATGATTTGGCCAATATTCACAAAATTCAGCACAAATGTTATGCCTCTAGAGGTAACCCCAACCTCATACACTATAGGATTCTCACTCACTCATGCATGCACAAGCATGTGCATGTGCATCCACACAACATCCCACCCCCTCCCAAAACCACACACACTCACACATACACAAAGATCTAAAATTTAGTAAGAGTGACAACAGAATGTGGAATGTATCATACCAATACACAAAATGTATAAAAACATACACAATCTAAAATATTACATGCACTTTGCATAGAACACATCTGCTCAACCCACAGCTCCCTGTGTAATGTTACCCACAGTGACATTTGAAACAGGAGACTTCATTTAATCTTTTTCATGGTCAAGTCAGTATAGAACACTGAAGAAGTTCCACCCATTTCCTAGCAAACCATGAAAGAACTTGCCACTCAGCATGAATCTTCCAATATAGGTGGTTACCATTCTGTACACGACAGACTTTTGTCTTTACAGATTCTACATGTTTTTCAAATGGCCAGTGGCATAATTATTCCTTATAAATTTTATTTCACTGGTTGTATATAGAGCTAGGGCCAACTTACATGCAGAAAACCATTTACTCATGAGACACTGTAGTCAAATCATCAACATTTTGACACGAAATTATGACACCAGTGCCATCACTGAAAATTATTGGTTGTGATAACATATTTATTCTTGGAGAAAGGTCACTGACATACACAATGAAAAGCATGGGTCCTAGAACTAAACATTGGGGTACTGCAGGTTTAACTGTTCCCCAGCCTGAGAAAAAATTCTAAGCACCATGAAATAATTAATTTTAACTTTTGTTTCCAACTTGCACCTGTTCCTTAACTGCATATCAGTCCCATTACAGGCCTGAGATGCCCAGAGGGTTCCAGGAAGTTAAGGTTCCCAGATTACGTGACAATGGCCCAGGATGGTGGTAAGGTTGTCAGCCTTATGCACCAGCCCCTTTTACCCCCCCCCAGAAATACTCCTGGTACTCATTTCTGTTAGAGGCTGAGTCGACCCCACGGCCATAGTGCGAACAGAAGGATTATGTCAATGAAAAATTCCAATGATGCCATCTAGAATCGAGCCAGCGATCTTCTGATTTGTAGCACAGCACCTTAACCACTGTGCTACCGTGGTCCCCTTAATTGCATATAAATACAATTTAATATGCAAGACTTCATGATTTAGGCACTCACACACCTTGGCTAAATCGCAGGAGATTTTTCCAACACGCCTTCTTCGGTTTAAAAGAACTGAATGTACTGCCTGTTTGCTTGTTGGCAGAACTTTCAGTACATATCCCTTTCCTGAAGCACAATGTACTGGGACCAATATGCCTTTAGTATGTAACAGGTGGCTTAACCTACCATGTATTATCTTTTCAAGCATTTTAGAAAAAAAAAGCAGTTAATAATGAAACAGGCTTATAATTTCTCATACACATTTGGTCTCCTCTTTTTCTACTTTTACTGTGGATGTTTTTAGATGGTCATTAAAAACAAGTGTAAATGTGTGATTACAAACATAGCTGCATAATGGATAACTGATATGACATGAGCAAGTTTTCAATATTTTACATGATATTTCATCATAACCTGTGCCTACTCTGGCAGTCTATGTTCCCATTTAGTGAAGGCCATGCTTCAAACCAGAAGGCACAAGTCTTCCTACTTTGTTTTTATCCAGCACTGGATATGGTGTTCAAAACTTTTTCAATATTCTGTATATTATTTTACACAGCACTGTTGGTGCATGGTATTTTTCACAGAAATTTCAAGGACCTTTTCCCATGACAAAATTTGCACAAATATGGCAACTGAACATTGGTACCCAATGTTGCAAGACAGCATGGTGGGCTCATCTTCAAGGGTCAAAATGTCATGAAGAAATGGACATTCCAACTAAATGATTTTTCGTTGAACTAAATGCACAAAGCACACAAAAACAAACTGCACCCTGCTACTAATAATGGTAGCTTGGCTCAGACTGCAACAAGGATAGCATAGCAATGATGTCAATAAGCACATGCGTACAAGCGGAGATCATACTCTGCACAGCTCTAATAAAGTTTGTACGGACAGAAGCCTGTACAGCAGATGAGTTCTGTCTGCAGCTCTAAGTAACTTTACACACTAAGTTGTACCAGTTTACTCCTCACTGGGAATTGTGTATAGTGATAAAATAATATGACAATAATTTGACACTTCAATGTTATTCCTTACCTGGAACCTGAGGATGATTGTCCATATCAGTCCCAAGCTCAGACGTGGATTGCCATCCACAATGTCATGTGAGCCCATGTTCTCTAGATGAACCCTCTGTTCCCGAAGGAATTGTAAGGCTTTGTCTACATTCTCAAGGCAGTGAATTCGCATTTTACCTTTCGTGGGTCGAGGCTGCAGAAGACAGGAACATAATTACACAACAACAA
>Ga0123355_10016231_pt1 | contig 11727 bp, 14 predicted proteins | sample TergutEmb28metaG_3_FD_89872 | JGI IMG/M metagenome (GOLD analysis project Ga0123355, IMG submission 89872) | Embiratermes neotenicus P1 segment gut microbial communities from Petit-Saut dam, French Guiana - Emb289 P1 | ecosystem: Host-associated > Arthropoda: Insects > Digestive system > Gut ...
GGGGGGGGGGGGGGGGCCCCCCCTTCCCACACCCCCCGGCCCCGCCCCCGGCCCCCCCCCCCCTCCGGAGGGAGGGGGGCGGGGGCCGGCGGGGGGGGGGGGGGGGGGGGGGGTACAGCGTCTGAGGTGTGGGGACGACCACCCACTCCCATCTAGCGCCGAGGTTAAAGAAAGAATAGAGCTATATCACTACTCCCCCTTGGTACCTTCATGGCCTGTTCTAGGGTGAACCTTTACATTACTTTTATGTAAAATATTAGCATCAAGATGACCTAAATGTGGGTCGAAACACGTTGCTATCTAAAGATCTTCTGACAGCAATGACATACTAATTTGTTGAACAGTCCTATTAGGGCACACGGTGGCACAGGCACTGCGCTACAAGCCTAAAGGTAGCGGGTTCGATTCCCGCAATGGGGCCCTGGGGTCGAGTCAGTCTGTAACAGAAATCAGTATCAGCAATATTCCCTGAGGGTAAAGACGGGTGGTGCGCATGGCTGACCTTACCACCTACAAGTGCCAATTGTTTTGAAATCTGGGAGCGTCAACTTCCCGGAATCCTCAGGACCTGTACAGGACTGTACAGTCCTGTTTACTGAGTTGGCTTCAATTTCCACAATCGGAATGTTTAGCAGACCCTAAAGCCAATGTTTATCATCAACTGTGTTTAATCCAAATACTTCCAAAAAACCTCCTTGGCAAAAAACAAAACAAAGTCATCATCATTTGTAAATCTGTTCCTAAGACACACAGCTATCTTTTTAGTGTTTTGTCACAAGTGGAGATGCACATTTAAAATGCAGTTTTGTCCTTTTTCTTGAAATTATTCACGAATTTAGACCCTATGGGCAGTGAGAGTAACTTCGCCATAGGTATTGCCTCCACAAACATCTTGTATTTGTTCCTCATAGAAGCATTTATTACGTCACTATGGAGTGCAATGTGTGGAGGATGTTCCACCGCAAAACGTATCAAATCACCGTTTCTCAAGTGCCTAGCAGGAACAGGACTAACTGCACAAACATTACTTCTACTAGACACAGCCAGCCAATATATAAACAATGACAGAGCACAATACAATAATTCTACTTCTCCTTAGAAGCTGCAGCTTCCCCATCACATTCAAGTTATTTCCACTTCTATCACTAATTAAAAGAAACTTATGAGAAATGGGGCCTGGACATGAATTTGAAACAAATCAAAATACTTATGTATTGGGGGAATGCACAGTAATTTGAAATTAGACAAAGACAGTGAGATTGAATTTTGTCACGAATATAAATATTTAGGAGTTATTTATGATACTAGCGGAACAGACGACAAAGAAATAAGATCAGGAGTAATACAAACAAGAAAATGTATAGCATGTTTAAATAGGATACTGTGGAGTAAAGACATAAGAAAGGAGAGAAAACTGAACATTTATAATGCATTGATTAAAAGCAGTTTATTGTATGGTTCCGAAACATGGAGACTCACAGAAAATAAAAGACAGGTCGAAGCTACAGAGATGGATGCCCTGAGGAGATCCTCTAGAATATCAAGAAAAGAAAGAATTTGAAATGTAACTATAAGACAACAAATTGGATTACAGGAACCAATTATAAAAGAAATTGAACAGAACCAGCTTACATGGTATGGCCATGTTCAAAGAATGGCAGAAGGAAGATTACCCAAAATAGCAGTGAAGTGGATGCCAAAACAAAAGAGAGCATGAGGTAGACTGAAGAAAAACTGGATGGAAGGTATAAGGAAGGCCATAAATGAAAGAAACCTAAATGAAGGCCAGTGGGAAGATAAAAGCAATGGAGTCTAGGTGTCGGACAATGTAGAATGACGTTTTGAAACCGATATATACATACATCACTAATACATCGCTTTTTCAGGCATTCTGGAAATAGGTAACTTACATAATGCTTAATTATAAATAGGAGCTAGGACAGTGCCTAGATTCTGTGTTGGACTGCCGAGGAATCATAATCTGATTCACTGCAAAGGAAAGACTTTTTTTTTCCCCCTAATATTCAAGGGGTATATGGGGTTCCCTCCCCATGGACAAAGCTGCCCGACATGAAGCTGATCGCTCATCTACGTGCAAGGCCAAGGTGGTCAAGAACAATTACAACTAATTAAGCTTAATGAACTACAGGGACACCTGTACTCTATTCCCTTTACATATTGTGCAAACCAATGACAGCTCCTGTAACAATGGTAGGACTGCTACCTACTACAGACCACCATTTACAGATAAGTAAGTCAGTGGCAGTCACTCCACAAGTGTAAGGTAATACAATGTCATATCTGACTTTGAGGGTTATAGTTTAATTTTGGTAAGGATGAGGATGATACTGAAGATACAAGTCTTCCAGGATGTTAAGTGGCATTGCTGGGTTTGTAGTGGACACCCTGACCCTGACAGTGAAGGCACTACGATCCTTCAAAATATCAGCAACCAACCCAATGACAAAGCGTTGACATCCTAAAAGACTTGCATCTTCAGCAACACTGCTACACGAATCTCATATCTAGCAAATATTTCATCCTTTGCCACCAACATCAGACATCTCTGAAGACTATCCAGCCTCTGATAAAATATGTATGAGAATACAACTGTCTCAAAGAGTAGTGAAGGAGAAAGGGGTACAAAGGTGACCATCCACTGCGAAGATGAGTATGTAAGCTTCACCTTCATGCTCTCAGCTCAAGATACAGACTACGAATTCCACAAAATACATTCAGGGGAGCAGTCCACCAGCAGAATCGGTTGTGTAACTCTGGGAAGCTGTCAGCTGCCTGGTACGGAATGTGTGAACGAACACTAATACAGGGCACGTAACAACACGCCATTAAAATTCATCAAATTGTCATAAGGATAAGTATTTTAGGTCTATGTGTTTGGAAATTTAATTATACCAAATTTGAGGACACAGAGAAAATTCATCCCTCTGTTAATTCAAAGAGTAGTAACTGACATGTTAAAAGGAAAAGCTACGTTCCACGTTAAAGAACAAAGATGACTCAAATAAAGGAATTTCAGTTCTACCAAGAGCTTCTTCATTACCTGTATTTGCATCATTCATTCAAAATACTGAAGGAAATGAGATAATTCTGCTGTTAAGTAAGATAATCCTTCTGGATTTGTGAGAAGTACACACTAACATAGAAATCATCATTTTAATGGCACCTAACCTGAAACATAAAGCCTTCTTGTTTACAGTGTTTTAAGAAATTTACTGAACACTTCTTTATGGGTTAATTAGTATACCACCACACACATCCCTAGCAGACACCAATGATGACTGAAAATGGCATTACACAACTACAAGTGTGTGAACTTTATGATCACAATGATGAAACTACACGACATACAAATATTTACAAAATCACTATTCCTCTGAACACTCACTGAATGAATAACAAATCGTATAAATCAATCTATGTGTCCACACATACCATGGTGGTCTAAAGATGTGTTCACTTACATAAAATACAGAAAACCTTCAGAAATGATTTGGACAATGGCTGCTCTTCTGGCAAATAACAAACTGTAAGATCGTGCAAATTATCATGAGATACTGTAGTCTCTCTACAGCATCCCACCACCAAATGCCCCTAGTCATGCATGCCTGTAAAAAGCTGCTGCATCATTGCCAAGCACAGGGCCAAGAGTCACAAAGTCTAAGGCAATTATCATGGGCAGATATGGACCACGTGGTTCCTGTGGAAAAAAGGCGTTAAAACCGTCAGATATTCATCACTGCTCATCTGCAAATTGTGGAGAGAAAGCACTTGCTCGCAGCACTGTGTACAACTAGATCACCAGTGACAAAGAGACTGCACTGCTGGCTCTCCTTGAATGGTATTGCTACACCCCAAACAATGGTTCTGTGAAGCAACCTGCAAGCTTCCAAGCAGACAGTAGCAATGTATAATCTAGGTGGAAAATATGATTACCTAAACCAGTTGTTTAGTATTAAGCCTACAGACAACAAAATTGCTGCAAATAAGGCAGGTCCAAATCATTTCCGAATGCCCCTCGCACAATGTCCATGTATGCAGAAGTATCTGGCACAAAAGGGTTTCACTGCATAACAATAATTTACATAAAAGACAGAAGTGTTTCTACTAGTGCTGTATTTGTACCACTGAAACATACATATGTAAAAATACTGTCTGATTAGTACCTCCTTAATTTAAAAATGATCACTGAAATAAGATTCTAAAAAGAATTAGACAACAGATGTCCATACACAAAATGAAAAAAAAAAAGTAAAAATTATGTAAAGAAATGAAAAGATACTTATAAAATACAATTATAAAAATATGCTTCCTTAAAATAACAGTATAATAAAATACAGGTCAGATGTATACAGTTCTGTCATGGTGACAGAAGTGTCACACAAACTGTGGCATGGATGTCACAATCATGAACTGAAACAGCAGTGCTCCAGCCACCGGAGAGATCCAAATTTAATTCCTAGCCATGAGTGCAATTATCTTTTAAATCTAAAATCATGTTCACCTTGGGGTATGTATTACAAATCCAACTACATCAATTACATGAACACTAAAAAAGTACATTGGTTCCCAACCTGTGGACTCAAGCTGTGGTGCAGGGATTATTTCACAAGTTCAACAAACACACCTGCAAATTGACTGAACAATGTCTCACACATCCACTACATGTGTTAACTGTTGTAATGAGTAAAATGTGAATTCATTTACAACAGTTACTTATTTCAAAACAATTTTTGTTACTGCATATAAACTCAATTTAGAGTCTCAAAATACAATTCTTAGCCAATGGGGTCCATTCTGTTGAAGTGAAGAATGAGTCCTCATATTCAAAAAGGATGGGAACCAACTTAAAAAAGTACCAATGCTTTCAAATGTTTTACAATTTAAAACTAAACCACGATGCCTGTGGGTGGGAGACTGGTAAAAGGGTTCCAGGATTACATATTCAACATAAACAAACCACAGTTTATAGCCACTACTTAAAGAGTTAAATACACAAAAACAATCTATGTGTATTAAAAACCACAAATTTGTTTCGTATGCCATCACTCTCTGCATGATTCAGGTATCATGAAGTACTCAATTAAAATCTCCCACAATTACCCCTTTGATGGGCAGTACCTACTATTTAACTGCCATTAGCACAGCTGCAATTTCCATGTTCACCACCACACAAATTTCCAGTTCATGCAATTTTAATTTATGTTGTATTTGCTATTCATCATATTAAATGTGCATTTACCGACCTGGTGGAAACACATCCACGACAACAACATCACTTGGTACCTTTGGCACACAATGAATCTCTCCTTTAGGCTTCAAATGGTTCAAACCTTTAGTCGAATTTCTGTTTTGAATTAGGCCATAACGATGCACCATTTCGTAGCATTCCTGTAAGCGCTGTTCATGTCTCATCTCAGCGTATGTGTCAACACGAAGTTGCATGCCTGTCATATTCACCTGTTCATGGCCAATTGCTGGTCTCATGTTTCCTTGAATTCTTCCAAATGGAGGGAGACCTGGTACACCAATTTTCCTATTCATATCCACTAGTGGGACCTGAGTTTTGAAAGGTGGTAGTCCAGCTTGTGGCATACCATACCTCATGCTAGAATTATTCTGTGATTTAAAATTTCCAGGTACAGAATTTGATCCCCATCTGTATTGTGAGAACTCCCCAGGGTTGCGAAACCTTCCTTGATTAGTCTGAGCACCATATATGGAATTATGATTGAACCTAGATGGAAAATTGTAGCCTCTGACAGGGCTATTTGTGGGGTTTAAATTTCTCATTGCACCCACATTTTGTACTGTTTGGGGCTGGGGGTGATTTCTTCCAATCCCAGCTCCTCCCCCACCAGCACCACCCCTCTGTCCAGGTTTCTTCTTTTGTCCCTGTTTTCTCTGAGGACAATCTTTGAAAATATGTCCAATTTTCTTACAAAATCGACAGCCCCTGTCATTTGGCAATTTACCACTTGTCAGCTTCTCTTGCTGGAAGTAGTAACCCTGTTAACCAATAAAGTTCATTTCATTCTGTTAGTTTTATAAATTTGTTAACAAGGCACTCACATCCTATAACTTAGAACCGACACACACACACACACACACACAAATAAACAAACAAAAAGGCATTAAAACTTATCACTTCTTTTAATACAACAAAAATTAGCAGGGACAAGCTATTAAAAAGTAACAAACCCAATTCCATTTCCACCATCACTGCCACCACAACAATGCGCAACAATCCTGCCATAAGCATTACTCTTTGAACTCCAAGCACAACACATCATCAAACTTTGCTGCTCCCACTGCTACAGTGGTGACAGCTTCACTGTTATTGTCAACACCACCACTCAACACAGATCTCGACACATGCAGTATGCACATAATTTGTGCACAAATGCAGTAAACACTATAAATTTGCCGATGAAACTGAATTATAACTCAAGAATTCATGAGGTTGTAACAAAACTTACTACTTAACTCAATATAATAAATACTGTGCATGAAGCTCAAGCATTTGACACCAAACACACTGATGTACCACAAAAAGGAATGAAATGAAGTATTTTCCCATCCTCTGGACTGGATGTGGATGGTGGGATTAACCTAAACAAATCCGGCTGTCCAAATTCCATAATCTGTTAGGCAGAACAAGGATTTTAAATGTATCATCACTGCAATGCTGTGATTTTATCAAATGTCTGCACATAAATTTTACACACTGCTATAACCCCTTTCTATGCATACCTATCAACAATGCATCAGAACGGTTTCATAAAATGGTCAGCCAAAAATGTTTGTGTTACACTCCTCAGAAAATTAAAAGTGATCTATATAGATTTGACATTGCTGAATCCAAATATGACAACCAAAATCTTCTACCACCCACCACTTTTAAGGGAGAGAGGTTTAAAGTAAAAAACTATGTTTTTGATTAAAAAAGATTAAAATATTTTTAAAATTGCTGTATACAGTTCAACCATGATGAGAGGGTCCCTGTCACCACAGCATGGCATGTACTCAGGTTGTGGGTGGAGGAACGGCCTCCAATATGAAGGGTAGCTGCGAATATATTGAAAAAGCAGTTATGGACAGCCAACAAGGGGTAGTCCTCCTGCTTGGGGGTTGGGTGAGGAGCTAAAACTCCTCACCGTAAAAAGGTACCCTGTTGCGAAATATTCATACTGTAAGCCTTGGACCTGGACTGATACTTTGGTAGACCTAAGCAACAAAAAAGGGACATGAGATTTGGTACATGGAATGTTAGGAGCCTTTACATAGCAGGTTCACTTACAGCAGCAGCCATGGAATTACCAGGATATAAATTAGATTTAGTGCTTGTGCAGGAGGTTAGGTGGGACAGAGAGGGCACAGTAAGAGCAAGGGATTATCATTTTTTTCTATGGAAAAGGAAATGAATATCATCAATTGGAAAAAGGACTTTTTGTCAACCACAGAACAGTATCAGCAGTTAAGAGAGTAGACTTTGTTAGTGATAGGGTGACATATAGCTCTGAGAGGTTGCTGGTGCAATATCATTGTTCTGAATGTGCATGCACCTAGTGAGGTGAAAACTGATGATTCAAAAGACAGTTTATGAGGAATCAGAGAAGGTTTCTGACCAATTTCCCAAGTACCATATGGAATTTCTATTAGGAGATTTTAATGCAAAAGTGGGGAGAGAGAATATTTTCAAGCCAACAATTGGGATTGAGAGTCTACATCAGGACAGTAATGATAATGGTGTTAGAATAGTAAACTTTGCCACTTCAAAAAATCTAGTGGTGAAGAGCATGATGTTCCTGGAATGAAACTTTCTGAAGTACACCTGGACCTCTCCTGATGTGAAGACTTACAACCAGATGGATCACATATTGATAGACAGGAAATGGCATTTCAGTATACTAGATGTACGAAGCTTTAGGGGAGCTGACTGTGATACTGATCACTATCTGGTGGTTGCAAAAGTTAGGGAAAGACTGGCAGTAAGTAAACAAATAACAGAGAAGTTTGATGGCGAAAGATTTAATCTCAGGGAGCTAAATGTTCTGGAGGTTAGAAAACAGTATCAGATTGAGATTAAAAACAGGTTTGCAGCTTAGGAGAATTTAAGTGATGACGAGAACATAAACAGGGCTTGGGAGAACATTAAATAGAAAATCAAAACCTCAGCTAAAGAAATTCTAGGTCTGTACAAATTGAAGCAGCATAAACCATGGTTTGATGAAGAATGTTTACAATTTTTTAGATCAAAGGAAGCAGGCTGCAATGCAGTGGGAACAGGATCCAAGCCAAAGCAATGTAGATAATCTGAACAATGTAAGACGTGAAGCTAGCAGACATTTCAGGAACAAAAAGAAGGCATATCTGAAAGCTAAAACTGAGGATGTTGAAACTAACAGTAAGATACAAAACATTAGGGACTTGTATACGGGCAACAGTGACTTTAAGAAGGGTTACCAGCCTAGAACTAATATAGTAAAGGATGAGAAGGGTGATTTGGTTGCAGACTCCCACAGTGTTTTGATTAGGTGGAAGAACCATTTCTCCCAGCTAATGAATGTGCATGGAGTTAATGATGTTAGGCATACAGAAATACACACTGCAGAACCATAAGTGCCTGAGCTGAGTGCTTTTGAGCTTGCGGTGGCTACTGTGAAACTAAAAAGACACAAATCACCAGGTACTGATCAAATCCCAGCAAAACTGATTAAAGCAGTGGGTAGAACAATTAGCTCTGAGATCCATAAACTTATTAATTCTATTTGGAATAAGACGGAATTGCCTGAGGAGTGGAAGGAGTCGATCATTGTATCGATCTATAAGAATGGCAATAAAACAGACTGTAGTAATTATAGGGGCATATCACTTTTGCCAACTACAAACAAAATTTTATCCAACATCCTGCTGTCAAGGTTAACTCCATATTGAGAGGAAATTATTGGGGATCATCACTGTGGATTTCAACACAACAGGTCAACTACTGTATCATATATTCTGCATTCCTCAAATACTGGAGAAAAATGGGAAAACAATGAAGCAGTGCATAAGTCTTTATAGACTACAAGGAAGCTTATGATTCTGTTAGGAGGGAGGTCTTGTATAATATTCTTATTGAGTTTGGTATCCCCATGAAATGGTAAGGCTAATAAAAGTGTCTAAATGAAACCTATAGCAGAGTCTAGGTAAACAAAGATATGTCTACAGGCTTCCAGTAAGAATGATTTCAAACAAGGAGATGCTCTATCACCATTGCTTTTCAACTTTGCTTTAGAGTACGCCATTAAGAGGCTTGAAATTAGTTAGTACATATCAGCTTCTGGTTTATGTTGATGATGCTAATTTACTGGGAGGAAGCATATATACCATAAAGGAAAACGCAGAAGCTTTGGTAGTGGCTAGTAAGGAGAGTGGACTAGAAGTAAACGCTGATAAAACTAAGGACATGGTCATGTCTCGAGATCAGAATGCCGGATGAAGTCACAGCATAAAAATTAATAACAGTTCCTTTAAAAGGGTGGAAGAGATCAAATATATGGGAACAAACTTAACGAATCAGAACTCCACTCAGGAAGAAATTAAGAGCAAATTGAAGTCAGGGAATGCTTCCTATCATTCGGTGCTGAATCTTTTGTCTTCCATTTTGCAATCAAAAAATTTTAAGATGAAGATATACAGAACTATAATTCTGCCTGTTGTTTTGTATGGGCGTGAAACTTGGTCGCTTACACTGAAGGAGTAACGTAGTCAGAGGGTGTCTGAGAACAGGATGTTGAGGAGAATATTTGGGCCTAAGAGGAATGTGGTAACAAGGGACCAGAGGAAACTATATAATGAGGAGCTTAATGATCTCCACTCCTCACCCAATACTGTTAGGGTGATAAAATCGAGAAGAATGAGATGGGCGGGACAAGTAGTGTGTATGGGGAGAGGAGAGGTGTATACAGGGTTTTGGTGGGGAAACCTGAGGGAAAGAGACCACTTGGTAGAAAAGGCATAAATGGGAGGATAATATTAAGATGGAAGTGGGATGTGGGGGTATGGACTGGATTCAAGGTAGCTCAGGATAGGCACAGGTGGTGGGCACTTGTGAATGTGGCAATGGACCTTCAGGTTCATCAAATGCGGGGAATTTCTTGACTAGCTGAAAAGCGGTTAGTTTCTTAAGAAGGACTCTGCTCCATGGAGTGAGTGAGTGAGTGAGGGAGTGAGTGAGTGAGTGAATGAGTGAGTGAGTAAGTGAATGAGTGAGTGAGTAAGTAAGTATGTAAGTATGTAAGTAAGTAAGTGAGTAAGTAAGTAAGTAAGTAAGTAAGTATCATCCTGATGGAACCTTTCATCATGCTTGTCAGAGACGGTTCCCATATTTCCCAGGAAAAAATCCCAGTGGGATTGCTGGAAAATGAGTTTCAATGACATGATGCATCCCAGGAAAGTAGCTCCTCCACGATTTCTATGTAGTTTTCTGATTTCTTATTTCTCAAAAACTTGCTGCATACGTTTTGAAACGTACTCCAGGTTCTTCTCTCAGCAGCATTCAATTTATTTTTGAAGTCAGAATCTTGAAATAGCCGCTTTACTTGAGGACCAAAGAATATGCTTTCTTTTATCTTGACTTCACTTACGCATGGAAATTTTTGCTTTAAATAGTCAAATCCTTCACCTTCTTTATTCATCACATTCACAAATAATTTAATTAATCCAAGTTTTAAGTGAAGTGGAGGTTAATATATTTTCATCTTGTTGACTAAAGCTCGATGTCCTACACTCTTCTGACCTAGAATCGTTTCTCCTTGGAGTGGCCATTGCTTTTCATAGTAATGCCTGTCCCTCACTCAGCTGTGCCATTCACAAAGGAAGCAACAAAACTTTGTACAACCTCCTTGCAGCCCAGTCAGCAATGCCATAACCTTCAGATCAGCACAGATGTTCCACTGGTGGTCTTCATAACTTTTTTTTTTTTCAGCAAACCTTGAATGTTGGCACACGTTTCTTTCATGTGAACTGTATGAGCAAGAGGTATTGAAGGGTGCTTGTGTCCATTATGCAGTAAAACTGTCTTCAAACTAACCTCAGATGAATCAACAAAAAGCCTCCACCGCTCAGGGGCATGTTGAAGCTGAAGTTCTTCTATCAACCCACAGACATTGTTGCTGCACTATACCAAATCACCATCTATTGAAAAGTAGGTGGTGCACTCTGATTTGTCTGTGGTGCAATTTCTGGACAAAAACAAAAAGACTGTCGTCCCACATCTTCCTACTCATCAGATATAGCACCATGTAACTTCCTTTTCTCAGAACTCAAGATGTCATTAAAGGGAAGGAGACTTAACGATATCACCATGACAGAATCATAACCATGGGATGCACTTGCCAAGTTTCAAATACTACACTTGATAAAAGGCTCAAATGGAGGTGCAATCACTTGAAGGGTAAATGATGATGTACTGGAGAAATACAGGGTGCGGCAGAAAGAACTCCCCTATTTGAGAAACGAATAAATTCAAAACCAAAGAAGATACGGCAAATGTTTTTCTATTTCTGGAAAGCACACAGAATGCCGTTTTACATCAACGTTTTTTGAACAAAACATCACTCAAGTGGCGGCCTTGAATATTGATACACTGATGTAGCCTCTCTCGGTAGTTGTCCATGACCTTGAGAATCATTTCAGGTGTAATGGCAGCAACTTCCTGTCGTA
>Ga0123355_10016232_pt1 | contig 11727 bp, 12 predicted proteins | sample TergutEmb28metaG_3_FD_89872 | JGI IMG/M metagenome (GOLD analysis project Ga0123355, IMG submission 89872) | Embiratermes neotenicus P1 segment gut microbial communities from Petit-Saut dam, French Guiana - Emb289 P1 | ecosystem: Host-associated > Arthropoda: Insects > Digestive system > Gut ...
AAAGTAACAATTTTATTTCAAAAACTGCGGATTTTCTCCAAAAACTTTCAAAACATTTCAAATGTTCAATTTATTTTTGCAGGTGTAAATATTTTTTGACGCGCGTAAAAATATTTACATAAATCAAATTTAATTATTAATTTTATTCCGTTTAAAAAAATGAAAAAACAAAATTTTATTTTAGTGTTTGCCCTTGTGGCATTTGGATTTATGGCTTGTGATAACGATGTAGTGGTATTAGACAACAAGCCTGATGTGCCTAATAATGACTTTGCACCTGTTGCAAGTAATATTAGAGTTTTTGGTAGTGTCGATGAACTGTTTGCAGAGATTGACAAAACGTTAGCAATGTCTTTGGAAGAGTTGTATATTCACGAAAGAACTCTTAACCAATCTGTTAGTGCAGGCGGTTCAATGCTTAGAACAACATCTACCGCCGGTTTTAATTCTTTTGGCAAGATTACCGATATGCTTTATGCGTCTATTGCTGAAAATGAAGACGAATACACACTTGAACAGATAAAAGCACTGGTAAGTATGCACTCGGAACATCTTGTGCTGATAGAAGAAGAGGATGGTTATTATACTTTCGAAACAAGACTTTTTGATTCTGACTTGAGATACATTGTTAATGAAAACAGAATGTTTCAAATGAGGGATACATTAGTAAAGGTTTTAGACAGTGCTACTATTTTTACGCCAAAAGAAAATTTCAGAGAATTGCTTACTGTTACAGATGCTAATGTTGCTTTAATTAACACTGAAAATTTTCTTGTTATTCCAAATCGTCCTTCTATACTAAATCCGCCTGTAGTAAATCCGCCTGCAACAGGAACTCCCAGACCAAATCCAAACTTGGGAAGGTCTATTCCTCTACAAGAAAATATAAGACCTTCTGGTAACCGTAGAAATAGACTAAGAGTAGAAGTTTTTATACCAGATGAGAGAAGAGTTATAGGTAATTCTATTACGGAACGTTGTGCTATACGAATTAGGAGTCATAGAACAGGAATTGCCAATGGAATATGGTGGAGGAAACAACGTAACCATGAATTTGATATTACTGTTAGAGTATGGCACCCAAGTACAATTGTGTCTTTCAGGTACAATCATGGCATTAGGCCTGTTCATAATTGGGAAGTTACGAGATTTGGAAACTTTACATATAATTTTTCTCAAGGTAGAGCGTGTATTGTTTCGGTACACGGCTGGGCAAGAAATGAAGTTAATTCACTTACAATTAACTTAAATTAAATTATGTGAATCAAGAGTTGAAAAATATGTGCCGTTAGGCACAAAATATTGGTAGAAGTTTTAACAAAATCTCTGAAAAAGTCCCGAATGGGGCGAATTGAAAATCGGCGTAAGCCAAATATAAAACAGATTTCGTTCCTAACGGAACTTTTATGGATAGTATTTTCTACCAATATCGCGCCTCTAACGAGGCTAAAAAAAGAGAAGAAAATTCAACTCTTGATTTGCATAACGTACTAAAATTAGTTTTGTAACGTTTAAAGAAATAAAATCAAAAATTTTATATTTTAATGTCAAACAGATGAAAAAATTAATTTTATTGTTATTTACAGCGGTTTTCATTAATGCAAATGCACAAACCGAAAGTACAAAAATTGCGGGCAACTCATTGCCAAAGCACGAGTTTCAACTTGAAATCGGCGATGCTATGCAATCGCTTAGACGAATAGACAGAGATATGGTCGGCGATGTCAGCTCATCTTTTTCGCTGTCTTACCATAACAGAGTTTTGAACTGGCTTTGGATTGGTGCTTCTATGTCATACAGACAAGAAGGTTTTACTACAAGTAAGACCTTTATGGATAATCGTTTGGTTTCTGGTATATCGCACTGGTTCGCATTTGTGCCATCAATAAGGTTTTCGTATTATAACAGGCCACATCTTACAATGTATTCGGGCTTACAATTTGGTATGTGTTGGTGGAGAGATGTAATACCGGTGAGTCGTTTCGAGGGTAAAGTTAATCATGTCGGTATGTTTGCACAATTAACATTATTCGGTATAACTTACGGCGAAACGTTTTTTATTGGCGGAGAATTGGGTGCTGGAAACAAAGGAATTTTCAACTTTACGGCTGGTTATAGATTTTAAATGGAATAGTAAAAACTGCTACCGCTCGCAATGCACCGGAGATGTTTAAAAGTCCTTTTGCTATAAGAGCAGGATTAACAGTACGACTTTAAAAAACGACTGCCTCAAAAAAGACAATTAGGACAGTTATTAAAATGATAAGCGAGATTTATAATCTCGCTTATTTTGCTGGTTGGATTAAAAGCTTGATTTTCGCCGTAATTCAAAATTTAGAATTCAAAATTTCTATTATTTCATAAAATTCCGCAATTTAATCGTAGTCAGTACTTTTTTGGTATGAAGCGAAAAATCGCTCGTCATCATCCAACCGTAATAACCGGTATCTTTCAAAAGAACCTCGGACACTTTTTGACCTTTGTATTTGCCGAAATTAAAAATTTCCTCCTTTTTCTCATTATACACAATTCGTCCTGCGAAATCTACATTGTTGGTTTGTGCCGAAAATTTGGCGAGAAAATCCACATCGTTTTCGAGTTCGGGATAGCGGTCGAGTTGCGCTTGAAGCACTTCGTAAGTTGCCAACGTGTCGGCTTCAGCGTTGTGCGCATTTTCCAAATCTTTGTCGCAATAAAACTTGTAAGCGGCTGATAATGTGCGTTGTTCCATTTTGTGAAAAATGTTTTGCACATCAACAAACTTGCGCTTCATCAAATCAACATCCAACTCAGCACGCAACAATTCCTCTGCCAAAAGCGGAATATCAAAACGATTTGAATTGTATCCTGCAAGGTCGCAACCCTCGATGTCGCGCATAATTTCTCTTGCTACTTCTTTAAATGTCGGACAATCTTTCACATCCTCGTCGCTTATTCCGTGAATTTCTGTTGCGCTCGGCGGTATCGGCATTTGCGGATTGATGCGAATGGATTTCGTCTCCTCGCGACCGTTTGGATACACTTTGTGATAAGCAAATTCTACAATCCTATCGGTAACGATATTCGTTCCGGTGGTTTCTAAATCGAAAAAGACAATGGGATTTTTTAATTTTAATTTCATTTCGAGCGTAATTTTCTAAAAATTTATTTTGATAAAAACGAGTAGGACAAAAGTACGAAAAAATTTTGCATCTTTGCATATAAATATAAAAAAGCACTCGGATGAAAAAAATAATTGTTGCTGTTGATGGATTTTCGTCGTCGGGCAAAAGCACGATGGCAAAAACGCTCGCGCGCGAAGTTGGTTATATTTACATCGATACAGGTGCAATGTATCGCGCTGTGGCACTTTACGCTATCAGAAATGCTTGGCTCACTGCCGAAGCGATTGACGAGGAAATGCTGAAAAATCATCTTGCCGATATTTCTATCGAATTTAAAACCAATGCTGACGGAAAAACCGAAACTTATTTGAACGGCGAAAATGTAGAAACGGAAATTCGCTCGCTCGAAACCGCAAACGGTGCAAGTCGTGTGAGTACGCTTGGTTTTGTGCGTCGTGAATTGGTGCGCCGTCAGCAAGAAATGGGAAAAGCGAAAGGCGTTGTGATGGACGGTCGCGATATTGGAACGGTTGTTTTTCCCGATGCGGAATTGAAATTGTATGTTACAGCAAGTCCCGAAATTCGCGCAAAACGCCGCTTTGCCGAATTGGAAGCGAAAGGTGAAACGGTAAATTACACCGATGTGCTCGCCAACGTCATCGAGCGCGACCACCGCGACCAAAACCGTGAAGAAAGTCCGCTGAAAAAAGCAGAGGATGCGATTGAATTGGATAATTCTGCGCTTTCGGTGGAGGAGCAGATGGAGGTTTTGAGGGAACTTTTTAGAGATAAATTGGGACTTTTTGAGACAAATGGGACAGTTGTCTCACGGTCTCATTTGTCTCATGAAAATAGAATGATATGAACAAAAACAACAATACAAACAGCCAATACGGCGGTTTTATACCAAAGCACGGCGGTTATCGAAATTTGCTGTGTTTTCAGAAAGCGGAAATAATCTACGATGGAACTTGTTCGTTTGTGAAGCGGTTTCTGCAAAAGCCTGACCGAACTATTGACCAAATGGTGCAGGCTGCTCGAAGCGGGAAGCAAAATATTGCGGAAGGAAGTATGGCTTCGGCGATGTCGAAGCAGAGCGAGATGTTTTTGACGAATGTTGCCAAAGCGTCTTTGGAGGAATTGTTGCTTGATTATGAGGATTTCTTGCGGACAAGAAAACTGACTATTTGGGGAAAAGACCATCGCTTTACAAAGCGTTTTCAAGAGATAAACCGCACGCCAAATGCGACTTACGAAACATACCGCAAAGCGTTAGAACACGAAAATCCCGAAATTTGTGCCAATGCGATGATTTGTTTGATACACGCTGTTATTGCGCTGATAGCAAAATTATTGCAACAGCAAGAACAGGATTTCTTGCAAAATGGCGGTATAAAAGAACGAATGATGAAAATGCGAGTAGAGGCAAAAATGCTTGCCCAAAAAGTGAAAACTACTGTACCACCTGCTTGTCCAGACTGCGGAAAAGCGATGATACTTCGCAAAGCCGCAACAGGCAAAAATGCAGGAAAAGAATTTTGGGGTTGTGCGGAATATCCTGAATGTAAGGGAATAATGAATGTTGATAAATGAACTTGTTGGGACATTTGAGACGATGTGAGACAGTGTGTTGAGATTGAAAAAATAGAATGCAACTGAAATTGTTAGAAAAATAAAAAAATGTGGAACGGAAGAATATTTTGAAATTTTTTATGCCAATAGCAATAGTATTGGCTATGCCGACATTATGCTACAGTCAAAATCGGCAATTACCTGCAACAAATGCACTGCTCGTGCTTGGTGAAAGTGAACATGGTATAACCTATTTGACCTCTGTTGGATTTAATACAAAGTGTCAAGAAGTTTATTTTTTGAATTACTCCACTAAATCCTACTCAAAAAAGACCAAACTTATAGAAGCAAGCGCAGGAATAAAACTTCGTGCTATTCCTGAAAACAGCGATAGGTTTAGGTTGGAAACCAGAGCAGTATATGTGGCTTGGTATGAAAATGGAGAGAACGCAGGACACGGTCACGGTATTTCCAAATGGAGTTTTTCTTGCTATTCCGATGATGAGAATTGTAGGGATGCAAAAATATTTAAATTTTTCAATGAAAATCGCAATAAATTCAATATAGAGCAAACCGTGCCTACACACATTTGCGAAGAAGGTCCAATCTATACATCTGTGGACCAGATGCCTGTATTCGGTACAAAAGAATCATTTGGCAGAGATATAGATACATACAGACAAACATCGTTTTTCCAACAGAAGTTCAAGAGATTCGTACTCGATGGGTTGTGGTGGTTGAACTTGTTATTGATGTGGATGGCTCTGTTTACGATGCAAAAATAGTAAGAAATGCACATCCATTATTGGATGAAGAAGCATTACGGATTATAAATTCAATGCCAAAGTGGACACCCGGAATTCATTTAGGTAAGCCCGTACAAGTAAGAGTTACAGTTCCTGTTATTTTTAGATTGCCTCGGCAATAGTGAATAATTGAATTTTTCAATTTTAAAAATAAAACATAATGCAAATCACAATCGACTCCAATTCAGGCTTTTGCTTCGGCGTAGTAAACGCCATAAAAAAAGCGGAGGAGGAATTGGCAACAGAGGAAACATTGTATTGCTTGGGCGATATTGTTCACAACGGGCAGGAAATGGAACGGCTTGCCAAACTGGGATTGATTATTATCAATCACGAACAATTTTCCAAACTTCGCAACGTGAAAGTGCTGTTGCGCGCTCACGGCGAGCCGCCTTCGACCTACGAAACGGCGAAAGCGAACAGCATTACGCTCATTGACGCTTCGTGTCCTGTGGTGCTTGCGTTGCAAAAGCGGATAAAGAAAGCGTACAAAAACTCGTCGCCCGACGACACGCAAATTGTGATTTACGGCAAAAAAGGACACGCCGAAGTAAATGGATTAGTTGGGCAGACTGACGAAAAGGCGATTGTGATTGAGGATGAAAATGATTTGGCAAAACTCGATTTTTCAAAAAACATTTACCTTTTTTCGCAAACAACAAAATCGCTCGAAGGACTTAAACAGCTGGCAAATAAAATTTCCGAAAAAATAAATCCCGATGTGAAGTTTGAATTTTCCAACACTATTTGCCGATATGTTGCTAAAAGAATGCCGAATATCATTAAATTTGCACACGAAAACGACACGGTTATTTTCGTGAGCGGAAAAAAAAGTTCGAACGGAAAAGAATTGTACGAGCGTTGTAAAAAGGAAAATCCAAACACATTTTTTGTCACTCAACCCGATGATTTGGACGGTTTGAAATTGGATTTGACGAAAAAAATCGGCATTTGCGGTGCAACCTCCACGCCAACTTGGCTGATGGAAGCGGTTGCCGAAAAAATAAAACAGAATTAAAATTATGGAATACAAAATTAAATGTATCGGATTGCTTACTTCGGGCGGTGATGCGCCGGGAATGAACGCGGCGATTCGCTCCGTTACGCGAGCGGCGATTTATAATGAGATTAAGGTAAAAGCCATTTTTCGTGGTTACAAAGGCTTGATTGATGACGAAATTCGCGATTTTCAAACGCAAGATGTGAGTAATATTATTCATCACGGCGGAACGATTTTGAAGTCGGCGCGTTGTCCCGAATTTAGAGATTTTGAAGGGCGAAAACAGGCTTACGAAAATATGCGAAAACACGAAATCGATGCACTGATTGTTATTGGCGGCGACGGAACTTTTACGGGTGCTCGGGTTTTTGCGCAAGAATTTAATGTTCCGATTATCGGCATTCCCGGAACGATTGACAACGATTTGTTCGGAACGGATTTTACCATCGGCTACGATACGGCTTTGAACACGATTGTGGAAGCAGTGGATAAAATTCGCGATACTGCTTCGTCGCACGAACGTCTGTTTTTCGTCGAAGTGATGGGTCGCGATGCAGGATTTTTGGCACTGAACAGCGCGCTTGCTTCGGGCGCGGAAGCAGCGATTATTCCCGAAAAAGAAACGGAAGTCAATCAATTGGAAAAACTGATTAGTCGCGGTTTTCGTAAGTCGAAAAACAGCAGTATCGTTCTCATTTCCGAAAGTGAAGTTACCGGCGGTGCGCACGGATTGGCAGAACGTATGCGATTGGAACATCCCGAATACGATGTTCGGGTAACCATTTTAGGGCATATTCAGCGCGGAGGTTCACCAACGGCTTTCGACCGAATTATCGCCAGCCGAATGGGAGTTGCCGCTATCGACGCACTGCTCGACGAACAGCGCAACATTATGATTGGCATTGTGAACAACGAAATTGTACACGTTCCTTTTGCCAAAGCAATAAAAGATGACAAACCTGTAAATGAAAGTCTTATCTGTGTTATTCAAATTTTATCGATATAAACGATTTCAAATTTCAAGTTTCAGATTTCAAATTCCGAAAAATCTGAAATCTGAGATTTGAAATCTGAAATAACTTTATTATGAAAACAAAAATTCTTTTCGTCTGTTTGGGCAATATTTGCCGTTCGCCAATGGCAGAAGGCGTTTTTTTGAACATTGTTAAGCGCGAGGGTAGGGCGCACGAATTTGAAATAGAATCGGCAGGAACAGCCGGCTATCACGTTGGCGATTTGCCCGATAGCCGAATGCGAAGCCACGCAAGCAAGCGCGGTTACAATCTTGTAAGTCGTTGTCGGCAAGTGAAAAAGGCTGATTTCGAACATTTTGATTACATTATCGGAATGGACGAGCAAAATATTCGCAATCTCAAACTTGTTGCTCAAACGCCCGAAAATATCGGAAAAATCTACCGAATGACCGATTTCTGCCAACGAATGACCGACAACGAAGTTCCCGACCCATATTACGGCGGTGCTTCGGGATTTGAGTATGTGATTGATTTATTGGAAGATAGTTGTGAAGGGTTTTATAAGTTTATTCAGAATTAAGAAATCCATTCAAGTTGAACTGTTGAGCCTCGAAATTCTGAAACGTTATTTCTACCAAAAAGGACAAATCGAATTCTCGCTTCGCAACGACCAAGATTTGGAAATTGCGCTCGAAATGCTTCGTTCGCCTGAAAAATATTGGGGAATACTTTCGGGGAAAGAAAAAGATTGAAAAATAAAACTTAAAATATTATGTATCAAAACTTCAAACAACACTTACAAAACCAGCTTACAGAAATTACAGAAGCAGGTTTGTACAAAAACGAGCGAATAATCGTTTCGCCGCAAGATGCGGAAATTGAAATTGAAGGCGGAAAAAAAGTCTTGAATTTTTGTGCCAATAATTATCTCGGTTTGTCGAACGACAAACGGCTGATTGATGCAGTAAAAACGGCTCTCGACGAGCGCGGTTACGGAATGTCGTCGGTGCGTTTCATTTGTGGAACGCAAGATTTGCACAAAAAATTGGAAAAAGCCGTTGCCGATTTTTTCGGAACAGAGGACACGATTCTTTACGCCGCTTGCTTCGATGCAAACGGCGGAGTTTTCGAACCTTTGCTCACTGAGGAGGACGCGATAATTTCCGACGCGCTCAATCACGCTTCGATAATTGACGGCGTAAGACTTTGTAAAGCAAAACGTTATCGCTACGCAAATGCCGATATGGAGGATTTGGAAACGCAACTCAAAAAAGCGCAAGCACAGCGTTACCGCCTGATTGTAACCGATGGTGTTTTTTCGATGGACGGAAATGTTGCGCCAATGGATAAAATTTATGCGCTGGCAGAAAAATACAATGCGATGATTATGGTTGATGAATCACATTCGGCAGGCGTTGTAGGCAAAACGGGCAGAGGTGTAACCGAAATTTACGACTTGAAAGGGAAAATTGAAATCATTACCGGAACGCTCGGAAAGGCGTTTGGTGGTGCTATCGGCGGATTTACGACAGGAAAAAAAGAAATTATCGACTTGCTTCGTCAGCGTTCACGACCGTATTTATTTTCAAATTCTATTCCGCCTTTGGTTGCGGCGGCAGGAATAAAAATGTTTGAAATAATGGATTCGACCAACGAATTGCAGGATAAACTCCACGCAAATACCGAGTATTTTATTTCGCGAATGACTGATGCAGGATTTGATATAAAGCCAACACAATCAGCCATTTGTGCTGTGATGTTGTACGATGCTAAACTTTCGCAAGATATGGCGGCGAAACTTCAAAAGGAAGGAATTTATGTAACCGGATTTTATTTTCCGGTTGTTCCGCGAGGTGAAGCGCGTATTCGCGTGCAAATTTCGGCAGCGCATAAAAAAGAGCATTTGGACAAATGTATCAATGCTTTTGTGAAAGTAGGGAAGGAGTTAGGTGTTTTGTCTTAAAATGTCCACTTACACGGATTAACACAGATTTTCAGAATAATATAATCCGCGTAAATCCGTGTAATCTGTGGATTTTTTCTATTGTGAAAGTAGGAGGAATTGGGTGTTTTGTCTTAAAATGTCCACAGGTTACACGGATTAACACAGATTTTCAGAATAATATAATCCGTGTAAATCCGTGTAATCTGTGGATTTTTTTCTATTGTGAAAGTAGGAGGAATTGGGTGTTTTGTCTTAAAATGTCCACAGATTACACGGATTAACACAGATTTTCAGAATAATATAATCCGTGTAAATCCGTGTAATCTGTGGATTTTTTCCATTGTGAAAGTAGGGAAGGAGTTAGGTGTTTTGTCTTAAAATGTCCACTTACACGGATTAACACAGATTTTCAGAATAATATAATCCGTGTAAATCCGTGTAATCTGTGGATTTTTCTACCGAACTTTTATCACAAAGCGTTTTTTATCTCCGCCTCCTTCTCGGCGATTTTGTCGTGCTATCTTTCTTTCCTCCAAGCGCATAGACAGATATTGAACGTACGGCGCAATGTAACGCAAGCGTTTTGGTTCAATCAAATCGCGCATTGTAATCATAATTCCTGTTTCAAACGTGTGTCCGAAATCGGGGTCGGTTGTTGTGCCGAAATTCCGCATCGTATCCGTAAGTCCGATATAAGCGTTGAACATCGGCGGAATGGTTTCGCCTTCGTTTCGCACGGCTTTTTGCAAAATTTTGTAATTTGCTTGTGCGTTTTCGTGTGGATTGAACAATTTCTCCGCCATTTTTTTGACTTGTTCGCTCACTTCAATTTCATCTTTCGGTACAACAAGATTTGCCTTGTCGGGAAAAAATTGTTCTAAATATTCATAAATCAATTCGCGCGCATTGGCAGAATAATGCTCATAAATATTTATTTTTCCGATAAAATATTTCGCATCCTTAACTTCGTGAATTAGCGCGCCCAATCCATCCCACAAATTATCGAGCGAAAAAAGGCTTTTCATTCCCATTTTTGCCGTTTGATATTCGGGATGAACAAACGCTCGACCGAGTTCTACGCTGTAAGGCAAGTATTCTTTAATAAATTCCTCGCTGAAATTGAAAAGTTGACCCATTGCCAAAAGCGGTTGCCCGTTCTCGTCGAACGCCACATCGTGTCCGGGCAAAAATCGGTATCCGCCAACAATTTGTTCGTTTTGCGGGTCCCAAACAATGAGTTGATAATACGCTTTTTCCAGAAAATCGTAATCATCAACATCAATTTCCTCGCCTGTTCCGCCACCCCAAAGTCGAAACGACTCCTCACGCAAACGACCAATTTCACGCATTACATTGGGCGAATTGTGCGCCGTTATAACATAAATTTCGTTATGCGCTTTGTTGGTCGGACGAAGGAACTTTTCTGTTGTAAGTTCTGATTTCAGTATTTTTCTATCGATTGGTTGGATTATCGGATTCATAAAAAAGTTCTGTTTGTTTAATATGTTGTCTGAACTGTGATTTCTGTGATTAGTTTGATTACCATGATTTTCAGGATAAATTATAATTAATCACACTAATCATAAAAATCACAGTTCGGACGTTTTACAGTTCTAAATCAATGTCAAACAACTCGTGCCAAGGCAATCCGTGTTTGTTCAGTTGTTCCATAAACGGGTCGGGATTAAATTCCTCTACGTTGAAAACGCCCGGTTTGCGCCATTCGCCTTTGAGGAACATCATCGCGCCAATCATTGCCGGAACGCCGGTTGTGTAACTCACGCCTTGCGTGCCTGTTTCTGCAAATGCTGCTTCGTGACTGCAATTATTATATATGTAATAAGTACGCTCTTTTCCGTCTTTTAGTCCGCGAATACGACAACCGATTGAAGTCCAACCGCTGTAATTTTCGCCCAAATCGCCCGGGTCGGGAAGCACTGCTTTCAAAAATTGTATAGGAACAATTTTTTGTCCGTTGTATTCCACTTCGTCAATTCGCGCCATTCCAATATTCTGAATTACACGCAAATGCGTAAGATATTCCTGCCCGAAAGTCATCCAAAAACGCGCGCGTTTCAGCGTCGGGAAATTTTTCACCAACGATTCCAATTCCTCGTGATAAATCACATACGATTCTTTCGCGCCGATTTCGGGATAGGTGAGCGGTTTGTGAATTTCGTGCGGTTCGGTTTCAATCCATTCGCCGTTTTCCCAATATTTGCCTTTTTGAGTAACTTCGCGAATGTTGATTTCAGGATTGAAATTGGTTGCAAAAGCCTTTCCGTGGTCGCCTGCATTACAATCGACAATATCCAAATAATGAATT
>Ga0123355_10016233_pt1 | contig 11727 bp, 9 predicted proteins | sample TergutEmb28metaG_3_FD_89872 | JGI IMG/M metagenome (GOLD analysis project Ga0123355, IMG submission 89872) | Embiratermes neotenicus P1 segment gut microbial communities from Petit-Saut dam, French Guiana - Emb289 P1 | ecosystem: Host-associated > Arthropoda: Insects > Digestive system > Gut ...
AAAAAAAAAAAAAAAAAAAAAAAAAAAAAAAAAAAAAGAAAGAAGGGGAGGGGGGGGGGGGGGGAGGAATAACAATAGCAACAACACAGCACATCATGCGTAAGGAAAAGGTTAAAATAACTGCTACTCATACAATTAACTCTTTACAGTACAATGGTTAATAAATGTACCACATGCTTCAGTACAAATGATGGAGGCAGCAGTTACCTTCAAAACATTTGTGAATTTCTTCCTGACTATAAGACATCATGGCTCAGAATAGAGTAATCTTAAAACCTATTGCCATGAGAACCTCAAAACTTGCAATGGATAGTTTGTCGAAACGAGGACTCGTCCTTGTACAGTTGAACACAAATTGAAACCGCAACTACATGCAACAGAAGTTGAACGAATAAACGCTACTGCCTTGTGTTTACCAAACACAATCATGTAACCTAACCTGGTCTTCTCCATATTTGGCAGATGTTTCTGCTTTATTTAAACCAGTCAGCCCACCGTAATGCCTTTCATTAAGCCTCCACGACTTCTCAACTGGCAAGTCAGTTTGTCCAGTTTCTTTCAGAATAGCTTCTAATGTTTTCTGGGCTCTTGTGAGCACTGATGTGTGGGCTACATCAAATTTATAGTTCCCATTTTTCAAGGCTTTGCCTGCAGACACCGCTTCTTCTTTTCCTGAAAACAAATCATTTACAAAAAAAAACCATAGGCAGCCGGGCTAGAAGAGTGGGTATAGTGACCTGCTGCAGGCAGGTCTGTCTGGGTGTCGCAACCCCAGTGAGACCCACCCAGCCCACACACAACAGGTACCAGGTCGCTTACCTGGGGGTAAAGTGGCTGGGGCATGTCACTGACTACCCATTCCCATCTAGCACTAAGGTTAAAGACAGAATGGAGCCTCACCTCCATCCCCCCCCTCAAGCTTTCACGGCACATTATGGGATGAACTTCATGGACCATATGTGGACAAAATTTTAGGTAACCAGCCATGTAAATCTGGAGTTGAAGTTCATTATGGAGACATCTCTCTCTCCATAACCAGGAAATGATGTACTGCATAAAGAATATATACACATACAAATACACACACACACATCAAGACCCCCCCCTTCAAAGACAATCAATGACCTATGAGGGACGGTGGGTACGGCCCAGTGTACACCCATCTCGGTAATATCCAGCTGTTCAATGCATGGCCACCATTTAATGCCCCTCAATTTAAGCCTGTCAGTTTAGGTTCAACTTCTATCATCAAAGGTCAGTAATCTCAAAGTTCAATCTCCATTTAAGATTTTCCTTCGCTTAAATTTCAAACCCAGCAGTTCCCAAAGAAGCATTATACCAGTGTTCCAGTGTAACTACAGCTATCAAATCTGAATGCTGCCACACTTCTCTTGTCAACAGTAATAATCTGATGCAGAACAGCCTCCCATCTCCTGCGATGTCTGTCACGTTGCTTAACATAGCTGTAGAAAGTATGCAGACTGTTTTAACTCTTACTGTGGTCCTAACATGGTTGCTGAAAGCATGCTGGTATTATACCCAGCTTCTCATCGTATTATTTTCTCTCTCTACTGAAGTAAAGTGTAATGCAGACAGACCTTAATGGCCTCATGAACATGTGTTCCATGTACACTGCCTTACATACAACATTTCCAAGATAGTTTTTGTTGGTAACCCCCTGATCTTCCACGGTCTAAAGCATTTAAGACACAACAGATACTGAAGACAGCAATGGACATACATAAATATTACACTTTAACATCTTCATTACAATAAACTATCTCTGATAACAAATAATACTATGTGATATGTCAATGAATGAATGTTTGTCAAATGTCAAGTCTCAAAATAAACAGGGGATGACAAGTCATAATCTATTCTGGACCAGATTGGGAACTAAATTGTGGCAAATTACAGTTATATTGAAAGATTCATAAGAAAAGACAAGTTTCAAAGATCATTTGGAGCATTCTGGCACTATCAAAGAAATATATCTCCCTCCTTTCCCTTCCAATGGGCCTCTACACTCATTCCCTGTGTTCCACTTGTGCTCCACAAACAACTGTAGTACTCTGGATAGGTACCAACAATTCAAAGGCACCTGCTGCCTCTATTTTCTGGTAGAGGGCCCTACCCTGAAGACAGACAGCATTCTGAAACTGTAGCTTAATATAAAAATGTAACACACACATAATATAATTATTTTAGAAGATGAAAACACCTCTTTACACATGTTGCATTTTTCCACTAAACCTATGTAAAAGAATATGGGATCTCTCTAATCTTCGTAACACAAGAAATGCAAATATATTTCAAGCCTCAAGAGAACTTTCTATATGTAATCGACCTGAAGATGGCTTAACCTTTTGGCGCCGGAATTATTTTTAAACTTTAGCACACCCTGTATATAAAACGTGAATAAAACAGGAACCAAATACGTTAGATTTATGAAACAAACTGCATTTTGAAGAGAAAAGAACGGAGAGTTTATACCGTGTTTAAAATATTCAGTACCTGTATTTGTTGAATAAATATATAAAATGCAATGTTTAGAGGTTAGCAGTGCGGTACGACCACTATAGTGGTCGTTAGGCGTCAAATGGTTAACATTAAAGGCCAAAGCATGTAATCATGGTTGTGTAATAAGATAAGTAGTAAAGTAGTGTAAACTGAAATAAAAATTTGTTCTCTTTTCTTGTAAGTTGTAGACACAGCAGATTCTTCTGCAACATTAGTACCAGAATACATGACTTCACATCCTACAAGAATATAATTTTAGTAAATGAGAGCAATGAGGATCTCAAATCTGAAATCTTGCATTACAGGTTCACTGAAACCAGCAGCAGATGCAAACAGGCTGGTAACTGAGTGAACAGAGGAGATACAAGGATGGGAATGTGGGCACATGCAGAAATGAATAATACTGACGGTTGCTTATGAACACCTAATGTCTAACATTTCTAATAAATATGTTTTATTATCTCATTATTTTGAAAATATAGGATAACTTTAGAGAGGGGCCAACCAATACCACTACCACGATTAATGTGAACATGCCTCACTGACATGCTTATAACAAATGAACAGCAACAATATAGTACTAATAATTCATTCAGTTATATGACTGAATAGGTACATTACAAACTTAACACAGATGTTGAAAACAGAAATTAAAGGATCTGTGTACTGTTTATGTAAACTTTCAGGTCACCTAGAGAAACTAAAAATAATTTACTTTAAATATATAATAAATTCACTGATATATGTCAGCACAACAATTATTTATTGGATCATATAGGCAGTTCACCAGGCAGATCCAACCTGACACGATACACAGGACAGCCACAGGGTATTTACACACAGTGAATACAGTTCTCAAGGAAGGATATTTTCACACCTCAAGTAACAACATACAACAGACCCTACACACAATGGATATTCACCCAGCTTGTGACCAATCCTAATACAAGGTGTAGGTAACACAACTAGTAATAGGAAATACAGAGAATAGAAACCAATTCTGACTGCCAATTTGCAGTATATTTGGGCAACATGGAACACCCTAAGAGGCAGTACCACACAAGTCTAACTGCACTGAGTGAAAGTACAGTAGCACTCATAGTTTAGTAAACAATTCAATGGTGATAAAAACTGTCCTAAGTGTCAAATACCTACTCAAGTTTCAATTATTTTTAACTAGATAATGTATGTACCATATTTTATCCAGTTCCAGAGTTTACAGTTGTCTACAACTGTACAAAATATTGGGACCCCATTTTTTTAACAGCACCTCTGACTTATCCTACTGGAGGCCTGATGATGACCTGTTAACAGGTCGAAACATGTTGTCAATATGATCCAATAAATAATTGTTGTGCTGACGTAGATCAGTGAATTTATTATATACTTCATTAGAGAACTTCGTGATGCCCCCTCTCAAAAATCTAATTTACTTTAGATTTAAAAGTTTTATTACAAAACCTTGTCTCAAGAAACCTGCTTGGTTTGGATTTGTCATCATCAACTGATACATTTAAAACAGCGTTGATTATTAACAGTGAAACGAGAGGATGCAAGAGTCCGTTCACTTAGCGGTACTGGGAGAACCCACAAAACTGTGAACGATGACCAGTCATGGCCCAAATTCAAATCCGGAATGCAAATCGCTAAACTTTATAATACGGTTTATCGGTTTTCAGGGGCGCCAAATTCTTAGTCTGCCCGGGGCGCTCACATGTCTTGGGCCAGCCCCGATCGTATTTTTTAATTGGCAGGAACTAAATAGAGGAATAATTTAGTAATGCATCGCATGTACCGAACACTTTCAGCAGGCATCGTAACAACAAATGTTAACTCCTCTCAAACCTACCTATACATAGAGATTTAAACCCCCCCAAGTAAACAGGATGCAATAAATCATCTCCTGACAAATGCACGCATGCATGCCTGACCTTACCCGCTATGTAAAATCCAAACAGTAGTACCTTTGTCACTCAAATCGGCATCATACCACCCACAAAATAGGTTTAATTTGTTCCATTCACTCTCTCCATGTCTCACCATAACAATCCTGTACTTGGACATTTTTATTTCAGTTAGCAAATTATGTCACCAACACAGGGCAAGCACCTATTCAATCTTACTGACCGGTGTGACCTGATCTGTTGGTCTGACTTTGACGCAAGGTCGTCGTCGGGGTGGGTTCTGAAATTAAACGTGTGTGATCAAGATTATCTGTGGTAATTGCTATTTCATTGTGTCAAATTGCTATACAGTATTACATCTTACTATATAATTGATTCTATTGTAGAATTACACTTTAAAAATTTTAAAGTTTACCTAACGAGACCTGAATTGATTTATTATACCACCTAACATTATATCAACGAATTACTACTTAAACATTCGAAGAGAACGGTGTCGTACAAATGACAACGTACCCAGTTACTCGTCATCTGTGCAAATAGTCTGTGGCTGTGAGGTCAGTGGCCGATGACAGTTTGCGAATGTGTGTCTGTGTGACAGACGGCGATGTGTGTGGATTCAAATATTATTTCTATTCGGAGAATATTTCACTATATAATAATAGTAGCGAATAGTATGTAATGAATGGTATAAAATGCTGCACACGGATGTAAAAGTTGACGATGTCGGTTTAGAACTGTCATGCTCATGGGAAGTAGCAAATAAAAAATGTATAAACGATACAGTTACTGTGGACTGTAATTTTAAGAGAGGAAAAAAGTAAGCGAACTTACGTTAACAACCAGCGTACTTCACCGTTTCATGAATTGCTCCGGATATTGCTGACTTCAGTCCCTTACGAATTTATGCTCTGTTTGTAGGTTAAGTGTGGCATTGACTGACTTTTCTCTGTGTACCAAATAAAACTGTTGCAAATGGCTGTAGAGTTTCGCTGCGAAGGAAAATGTTGTCGTGGGTACTTTGTAGTAATTGAAAAGTGTTCACATATATCACGCCTTCTTTAATTTTTATGATCAAGAAATAAACAAGCAGAGAAAACTAATACAATCAGTGAGTCAGTCAGAGTCTTCAATTTTAAATAATTTCCTGAAAAATAAAGGGGGTGAGCGTAGATGCTAATTTGACCCTCCCCTGACAGTACCCATACTTGTAATGGTTAAAACTTGATCGGTGGTTCTAGCACAAACAGCACAGCAATGTGTACTTGACATTTTATGAGGATGAACATAAAAAAGTGGAAAATTGAACTGATTACTGTATTGTCTTTGGTCATACGTCATGTGGAGTCATGTATTCTGTATTTTTACAGGGAAGACCTCGAAAATATTGTAAGCTTGGACACTTGCGTTCACTTGATAAACCAAAATGTTGCATCATGTTCCTTGAAACTGAAACTCAGTGTGGTAAAAGCTTGGCAAATAAAGAAGGTGTCCATCGTGTCTGAGGTGAGAATATTGAAATATCTTTCCACTGTGTGAACTTTTAGGTTTCCACAGTTTAGTCAAGGATTCTTATCTTCTGGAATATGTTTCTGTGTAACATCCCAAGAAGATGAGAATTTTCCATCTTTTCATTAGTTCACCTTGTGTTAGTGTACAGTAGTGTTTCGTATCTTTATACAGTGTGAATTACTGATATTCGTATCACCTAGTGTTTAATGTTGCATTTTCCCATCTTCACCACAAAGTTAAAGTTACAGTGTGTTAATATGTTTTTGCACATATCTCTTGAAATGTACATTATCTCACTTGGCAAGGGAACTTGATTATATTCTTGAGTCTCATATCTCCTAGTAGTTTGAAGGAACTTTACGGATGTACAGTATTGTATATGTAAAATTGATGTATTAGATCCTTGCATAATTTATCGTAATCTTGCTATTATTTCTGCATGTTAATGTTCAAACATACTCTTTGTCAGTGTGCTTTTAAACTTTTTCTGTATCAAATCTTTCAGCATGTTCTGCAGCCATGCAAAGTAATGAGTAAAATTACAGTATGCTGCAGATAAATAATTAATATTTCTGGAAAAACAAATATGCCAAAAATTTATTTTCAAATACTAAGAGTATGAATGCATCTTTTACCAGATTTTGTGCTTAAGCAGTTAGCATTGTTTCTCTGTATTTAGTAAGTCCCAGTTTCAAGCCTTGATATGGAGACAGGCTTTTCTGAGAAGATTTTTATAATTTTTCTTAGTCCTTCCATGTACCAGGATTTTTGAGTCAAAGCAGACCATGCCTAATTTCAAATCATCTATAATGCATCTTCTCTCTGCATTTGATGGTTGAAAGGTTGTTAAATATCCCAAGATTCAACCATTCATCTGGTTATAATTTCATTACTGTATTCTTTTGATAGCTGAAAGTTCTAGAATGTGCTGGTAGTAAAGTTATCCCTGTGCAAGCCATTAAGGCATAACAAGGATTGGTGTTATAGCTGCACTCATTCTAGGCACAAGATGGAGCTGACTGGTCAGGTGTTTACTATGTCTGCTTGATCTGCAAGGAAAGTGACCCAAGTACCCACTGAAAGGGTGTCTGAGTGGACCTCACAGTCAGTGTGGACACTTAAAAAAGAAATACAAAATTTGTTTCCTTTCCCTGACTAGAATCAAATTCCTCAGTTGTTCAGCCTAGCTACTCTTGTGACAACTCTCCTGGTTCCCTAATTTGCTCATACTGAGAAGGGGGAGGGGTACGCCATGATGCAGTTGTTTGAGGCACTGCACTACAAGCTGGAATGTTGTGGGCTCAATTCCCGATGGTGTCCTTGGAGTTTTTCATGGGCATAATCCTTCAGGTCGTACTATGGCCCTGGGGTTGTCTCAGCCTCTAACAGAAATGAGTACCAGAAATATTTCCTGGGGTGTAAAGGCAGCCGGTGCATAGGGCTGACAACCATACCGCCTTCAAGTGCCGACGGTCTTGAATCTGGGAGCCCCAACCTCCTGTAACCCTCAGGGCCTGTCCAGGCCTGTAATTGGATTGATGCTGCTGATAAAGGGGAAGTTTCCACCTGCTTCTAGATTTGGCACACATAATTATCATGGAGAAAGCAGTGACACTATATGCAAATGGTAAGCTGCTAGCTGTAAATCATAGCCAATAGTTTCCTTGAGTTGTTTGTTGACTATTGCAATAATATAATATGTTTATTTACAGGCAAGAATAATTGAAATATATGGGAAATGTGAAGAATACCTGACAACTTGCCATGCAGAGTTTTTTGATGAGTGTGAAGACATGTCAGTATATATGGCAGAAGCCGAACTTCCTCAGCCATCTTCTGAATGCACACTGAAGGTACGTTTCAGTACTGAGGTGCTCTGAATCATTTCTTCATTAGAGCCTTCTTCAGTTGTGTGTGTCATATTTGTCTGCTTTAGTAGCTTGCAGTAACCATTGCAAGCATGGGATCCGATTTTCCACCAGACCACGTTTGAAACATTCTAGTTTATTTCTTCTTTGGTGCCGGTAATTGATTGGTGCAAAGAAAGCTTACATATTAGGCATAATGACAAATGGAAAATATTGTAATATGTTGTAAAATGAACAAATGAAAAGAGCTAACCTTACATTTATACGGTGACAAGTAGAATAAGGCTCTCTGTAAGTGTTTTTATTAGACACATCACAAGAGTAGTGTTGGGAAGTTGAACAAAATCAGTGAGATAGATTGCTTGTAATGTGTGCACATGTGCAAGGTGTAGCTGTCCAGTGGCTTGCTAATGCTAACAGACATGTGCCAAGGTTACCATCTGTGAAATGTTAACTGACATCATGCATTAACATTTCAGTAAATTTCTTTTTGTATTTTTGACAATTAAAATTCCTTCATGTGGGATGTGAGCACTAGTCGCTGTAAGATTACACTTCGCAAAGCTTACTTTGACATGCTGCATTTCTTTATTATTGATTTATTATAGATTTTCCACACTCATCCAGACCAGCCCTAGGGCCTGCCATTAACCACCAACCTCCGTCTAGTTCTGAGGTTAAAGGAAGTGTAGGCCTATACTTACACTCCCCTTTGTACCTTCATGGCTTATTATAGGGTGAAGATTACCTTTACTGATAATATATGCAAGTTGTTCACATTTCCATCTTGAGTTGTGGTAGTCTCATATTTTCAGTTATTTAGCACAGAATGACCCCTAACAATAAGTGTCATCCTAAGAGCATCTAACCCATGTGCCACAATTGCCTGTCCCTTGTATAAGTATTTGTATTTCTTTTTTCAGTTTGCTCGATTAAAAAGAACAGACCAGATGTGGCTGTACGGCATCCACATTACTGTTGACAAAGCAGAATCATTCATTTTACCAGATATGTCGATAAATTTTCACAATGTGAACAGAATTCTGAAAGATTCAGGTCATCAGCTGACTGAGAAGGCTGAAAAATGCAAGAAATTCCTTCAACTGTATGGTTCATTTTTGGATTCCAGTAAAACTCAGTTAAAGGGTCCACATCCTCAAATGCTGATGAAGATGTTTGAATCCGAGTACCTTGGACAGCAGAACCCACTGAGCTGTAGAGCGAAGAGTGTCTCAAAATGTCTCACAGAAATATTACCTGGATTTTCAGTGTCAACAAAAGAGAAATCTGGAAATGAAGATGAAGCCATTTCCACACATAAAACAGGCTGCAGTAAAGAAGCAGATGTTTCTTTGAACTTGACACATATAGTAGATATCTTGAAACATCACTTCGATCAGAGATTTAGTGAATATGAAAGACAAATGACTGTCAGAGTTGAAGAGAAGTTGGTGGAATTAGAAAGGAAACAGAATGAAAAATTAGAATTAATTCTAGAACACTTAGAAGAATTAAAAAAGAGTGTTTTGAACATCAGAGGTCCTGAAGGATAATTTGTATATGTGCTGGTAAACTTTGTCTTGCCATTGCTTTCCTTGGCTGCTAGACTTGAGGATAAACAAAAGGCTTTAGAAATTGCCGATTAAATTATCACATTCAAACACTTGAACATTGTCTTTATTAGAATGTGTAATGAAATGTTCCTGTAGTGCAAACATCGTACCAGATGCCTTTCCAACCCTGGCATCAGCAGGGTAGGGATATACAAAATGCAGAATCAGTGTTACATTAAACTTTCAGGGTCAAGAGGTCAAACATCTCCATCTTATTTTGTCACACGATTGAGTCAGAGTCGTAGAATCATTGCTTGGCACTGCACTGTGCTTATGTGTCAGGGTCAGAATTATTCTACAAGGGCAAGAAAATGTGCAGTGTGGTACTGAGCTTTCTGACACTGTGAGGTATGTGGTCCCAGAAGTGTACTATTCTACACAGGCTGTCTTATTAACAGGCTTAGTTTATGTTACTAAGAATAAAAAACAATAATTAAAAAAAACCAGTTAATAGGGCTCTGGGAGGCCTGAGATTGGGGTTGCCAGATCTGAATGTGACTCTTTAACGTTCAGCGATTTGTGTCATCAGATGAAATGGCCTGCCTGTAAAATGATAAGCATCTTGTCTGCATTCACATTCAGATGTGTCCCAAATTCATCACTAATTTGAAAGCATTTCCAAAAGGTCAAATTTCTGACAACCAAGTTTTTGTCGAGAAGCTGGATTTCATGACCAGCATGTTCAAAATCTTGTATATTCACGGCACCATCTGACTACTTCAGCTCCGTCAGCACCATTTCCAACTGGCATTTTTTCCATCTGAATCATTATTTGTCTGTTAGGGAGTTAGTACTCCAGGGAAAATTTATTTTGTTTTCATGAACATAAACATAATGAACTATGTTTCTTATAGAATATAACTCTGTATTGGGACCAAGATGGGCGATCCCCTCCGCAGGTGTAGACAGCAGTTCATCTGGACATTTTTCATAAGTTTCTTCTGAATACTTTTTCCTTATATTTATTAACACAACTGTACAGTCTGCTGCCACTCTTTTTGTTGCTTGCCTCACAGAAATTGACAGTGAATTATTTGTTCCATGGCTTTATTAAATCACTGTGTTAGCATGGCTTTTTGGATCTACTGCAAATGTATCTTCATGTATAGCACTACAGCTGTTGAAGTTTGGCCCTGGCTTCCCTTTTGGACTTTTCAACATTATCATTTTCTACACAATTATGCTAACCTCATGCCCAACCTGGAGGACCAGGCTTTTTATTTTGAGGTGTGCTCCCCTAGCAAGGTTGACAAACATGCCTAAGGAGTTTCATTGTGGGACACTTTGACTTGTTCCTCTGCTCAGACCCATCTGGTTTGGGTGACCCTATGAGTAGCTATGCTACTGCCAGCACAGGCAGAAATATATGGTAAAGTTTTATCTTCTGGTTATGGTTTGTGGAAGTGACCACAAGCTCTACATTCTTATTAAGTTTCTGAGCGATTCATTTTTTTCATCACAAAGGGGTAAACCAAACAGCAAAACATGTCCTAGCCCAAGTAGATGCTAGTACAGAAACATGTTATACTGACTGTCAGAATAGAAATTGCACTTCATTATTGAACACTGATTTTAACAAGATTGCAAATGGTGTAGTCTTTGATGTAATTTGCAGACTTTACCGAGGTTTCCTATACTTGGAATTTCAAATCAGTCAAGAAATGTGGAAAGTATGGGCAGAAATTCATTTACATCTCTAAGTAAAATATGAGTTTGCATGAAAATTTGAGACAGTTTTGTTGCTGATACTAGGTGCTGGATGAAGGCATGGTTGTGGTCTCCGCACAAGATTTTTTTAACTTCTTAAAGCACTCCTCAAACACTGACAATCATCAGTTCAAGCAGTGGAGAGTTTGTTCGCCACATGGTTTCAACAAGTCGGCCAGCAATGCAGTATCAGTGGCACACTGCTGACAATAAGGGTTCTACATATTGTCACAAGATGGGGCAGTGAAGATTTCAAAGCCTCTAATGGCTTGATCAGTGGTTTCAAGAAGTAGCATGTCATGTACAAATCTGTATCAGAATCTGAAAAAGTGTAGACTCTTCAACAGTTGAGGAATGGAGAAAAGAACAGGTATTCAAAATTATTAAGGATTATTATCCCCTATAACATTCATAGTGCTGATGAGACAGGACTGCTCACTCTTCAGCCTCCCACCCCACAGGACATTAAGTTTGAAAGGGGGTTCTTGCAATGGTGGAAATTCAACAGTTGAATAAAGAAAGGAAGATGTATTCAAAATCATTAAGGACTATGAACCCCTAGAATATTCATGTTGCTGATGAGACAGGACTGCTCACTCTTCA
>Ga0123355_10016234_pt1 | contig 11727 bp, 10 predicted proteins | sample TergutEmb28metaG_3_FD_89872 | JGI IMG/M metagenome (GOLD analysis project Ga0123355, IMG submission 89872) | Embiratermes neotenicus P1 segment gut microbial communities from Petit-Saut dam, French Guiana - Emb289 P1 | ecosystem: Host-associated > Arthropoda: Insects > Digestive system > Gut ...
AATTCCCCGGCGTCTGAGTTCTAATTGCCGACGTTTCGGAACTCACTATCGGTTCCATCTTCATAGGCAGGTGAATGAAGTTCCGAAACGTCGGCAATTAGAACTCAGACGCCGGGGAATTACCCAAAAAGGAATAAATTACAGTTTCATTATTGTTTCCACAATATTCTAACCAAGCAATTTCAGTAACTGCCAAGACATAAAATACATTTCCACACATATTCATTGTGTTTCTAAAAGTATATAATACACACACACACACACACACACTGTTACATAATTGTAGACAAGTGGTTTTTCTACTAATTGCCTTTCTTTCTTCCTTCCATTCTTTCTTTATTATTTGTAGACCTGTCCATCTTCATTTTATACAGTTATATATAATTAACACACAGGCAGTCTGTGTGGTTGATGAGAATTATTGTGTATGATACGCTCAGTTAAGCAATTACAAGTCTGTGTAAATACATTTCCTTTTGTCAGTGTTATTCAGTTTATGTGCCCAAACAACTAATACACATATGTTTCTACTTTTCGCAGTATACAACAGCAGCCAAGGTCTTCTGTCATTTTGTTCACATAACCTGTGCTGTTTCTTGTTTTGTGACCTTGTCCACACACGCTAACTTTTCTTTGTGTTCTCTTGTCTGCATATGCTGTGCTGTTCTTTGTTTTGCAATCTTTTCCACAAATACTGTTCTTTGTGTTGGAATCTTGTCTGTGTATGCTACTGTCATGTTGTGTCATCCTGTCTGCATGCTATGTTGTATCTTTGCTTGGTCATCTTGTACACATATGCTGTGCTGTTTCTTTGTGTTTTAATCTTGTCTACATATTTCTACCATTTCTTTATTGCAGTGTTCCTGCTTCAATATCATTCACATTTCGTATGTTTGTTACATAGTGTGTGTGTTTTTTTTTTTTTCAGAATAATAATTGTAAATGTTAATATTTTGTTTGTTCATCATGTATTACTTAATCCTAAAATATTGCTAATCTCATGTACTGTTCCTTGTACTTAAAGAGTATGATAACTGTACATGTTATGATATAAACATAGTTTATGCTGGTCTACAGATAGCTTATAGCAATATGAGATTTAATGTGCTATATGACACTGAACAATATGTCTTTGGGCCTGCACACTGTTGAGAAACACTGCTGTGAAAGTATATTTGTTCAATATTTTGAGATTGAAAGCATGACAGGTATAACAAAAATGTTGGTGTAAAGATATCCTCACAGACTGCCCTTTCTGATTAGCCAAAATCAGGTTGTTGTTAGACGTTTTCTTGGTTGTAAAAAATGATGTATGATGAGGCATACACGTGTATTCAGTTACTCATTCAGATTACTACTTCAGCTGATCATGAAGTTATCTTCATCATCATTGGCTCTACAGCCCTGGGTGGGCCTTGGTCTCCTCATTTTTGAGATTTCGTAACAATGTCCCCCCCCCCCCCTCCAGATGGGGCTGTTAGCCTCACACCCAACCCCAAACCTGGAGGGCCAGGATATCGCTTTTTATCTGGGTGATCACCCTTGACCTGTTTGGTGATCATGAAATTATGGTTATCAAAACATACAACAACACTTATAATGATACTGGAGAGCAATGAAGAATAGAAGTACTTGATTTTTGGTTTGCTCATATTTCTTGACATAGACTGAAGTTATGTGCATTGTTCTGAAGTGTGTAACAAGCACCCTCAATGAAATTTCCAAATTGTAAGTCATGATACAATTAGAGACATGCTTATACTGTACCACTGCTGTTTGTTATAAAAATGCACTTGCTACCCAAGTGCCCTGAGTTACATCAATGACATCACACTGCACACACTCACTGAGGTCACTGGTGTGTCGTCTGCAACATCATTCCATCACTTGCCACATCACATTCACGCCTGTCTTTTCTTTCTGTTGCACCATCATCAGGACTATCCCAAGCCTGCCTCGTGCCTGTGCTGAATAACACGTAGGACCCACCACAGACCATGTAGACGCCAGATGCAATTATAAATACTACACGCCATGCTGCTTGTGTAGGCTGTACAACAAAGAAAAGCAGACTGTAAGTGCCACCAGTCAGGGGTGTAGTTGGGAGAGGGGCATGGTGAAGTTGTCAAAGGCAGCAGAGTTGAAGGCGCAGCAAATTGGGTGACAAAATGAATATAGTAAATAAAAAATTTGATTTTCTGCAGTCAACAAATTTTAAATTACTGTGTTGAATATAAATAAATATTCAATAAATAATTGTGATTCTTTGTAAAGTTCATAATTTCTGTTAGGGCCAGCAATTGTGATTACTGGCCCCCGGGCACCAAAAATCATGGCTATGCCACTGCAGCCAATGCATTAGTAATATCGTTGCACAGGAAATGCATGTCATTAAATCTTCATATTTTAACCATCCATTCAAATAAGGTTTAAGGTTTTCATGTTTGTGAAGATTCAGATTGTAGACTTGTGGGTTATGACATTTTGCATTCTGGTGTGTAAGTGCCAATATTTTGGAGGAACATGCCGTCTCCCTGCTCGACCTGATGTACGTGTTGACTGCATAGCACAGTGTCACAACCCAGGACACCACACTGTAGACAATACAACACTGCTAGCCCAAGTCTTTTGCTGGATATAATACAGACTCAGTTTAATCCAGTGTACAAATAATGTATCCTGAAGATTAATTTTAAATATTATTTTGTTGCTTCATTTATTGGGTTTCCCACATAAGCTACATATCCAACACAATACCAAATCTGAGTCAAAAGGGAGCCACCCACTTTTCAGGGTCATAAGGCCCTGAAAAGTGGGTGGCTCCCTGTCGCCATAACATGGCTCCTCCTCAGTTTTTAGATTGTGGAGAAGGTCTCCGGGATATGGGGGGTAGCTGAAGATATATTGCATAATGCATCTTGGACAGTTGACAAGAGGTGTTCCTCCAGCTTGGTGTTGGGCAAGGTGCCAACATCTCATCCTCATAAGTGCTTCACGTGTTACAAAACTAGACACAAGACCTTGGACTTAGGACTTATTCTGATCTTTTGGAATGACATAAGCAAGAAAAAATTGACATAAAATTTGAATCTGAGGAGCCTGTGTAGGCCAGGGCCACAGTAGACAATGGCCAGAGATTACCACTTGGAAGACGCAAACATAGATGGGAAAATATTAATATTGATCTCTAAGAAATGGGGAGAGAATGGACGGGATTGATCTGACTCAGGATAGGGACAAGTGGTGGGCTCTTCTGAATGCAGCAGTGAACCTTCGGGTTCTGTAAAATGCAGAGATTTCTTGAGTAGCTGAGGAACTATTAGCTTCTCCAGGATTCTGCTCCATGGAGTTCATCTTCATGAAACATACTTTTTTTTTTCATTAAGACAAACTGCCTCATGACTAACTGAAACTCTTTTTAATACCAATGCTAATTTTATCATTTTTGTGCTGTTCTGTAATTAAGTTATTTCTATGTGGCTGCTGAATTACTGTGCATCGTAGATGGTTAACTACTCCACTGGATTTATTATACAAGGTATTAAAATATGTCACTACTTCTTTCTTTCAAGTTACAAGCTGCAGTAATATAAAGAAGCAATGCACTAAATATCGTACCCTGAAGACACTTGATAGGAAAGTAAGCAATACGGAGTTGTAGAAAATAAATTTCAGGGTTGAAACATGAATTGCTTTTACCTGTGATATGAATAGTAATGAGGGGGACCGCGGTAACAGTGGTTAAGGTGCTGTGCTACAAATAGGAAGGTCGCTGGTTCGATCCCAGCTGGTGTCAGTGGATTTTTCATTGACATAAAAATATTTCCGATCGAACTATGGCCCTGGGGTCGACTCAGCCTCTAACAGAAATGAGTACCAGGAGCATTTCCTGGGGGTAAAGGCGGCCGGTGCGTAAGGCTGACAACCTACTACCATCCTGTGCCGTTGTCACAAAATCTGGGAACCTTAACTTCCTGGAAACCTCTGGGCCCTTCTGGGCGTGTAACGGGACTGATTTACCTGTGATATGTATAGTAATGAATCTAACCATATAAATCGCTTTCCCACCTTTAAAATTATGTTTCTCTCATGTAACGTGGTTCATGATAGTTTGAACAAACAATTTCCAGGTAGACTGAAAGAGTGGGACCAATTTCTAGGCCACCCAGTGTTACACCACAGGACACTACCTTTGGAGTTATATCAAGGAGTTACTCTAATCCAAAAAATCAACCAGTCTAGAAGTGCTAGAAGACAGAATCAGGAATGCAACCCACCAGAAAATTTAGCAACCATGTGAGACATTAAAAAAAATGTTTCAAAAATCAAAATATGAAATTTAAAACAGCACTACAAATTTTAATGTATAACAAAGGTAGGAGCATTTATGTTTTAACTGCATATTCAAGTTTATTAATAAAATTACACCCAGTGTATATTTTAAAATTTACTTTTAACTTATAAGAAATCGTATAAATCGCTCTACTGCAGTAACTTCGAATCTTGAGAACGTGTTAATTCAATAGCCACCATAAACATGGTGTGGTTGAAACACATGAGCCTCTTACAGATGTATTCATGGGAATAAAATCTAGCATTGATGGAAATATACAGCAAGATACTACCACTTTGTCCTGGTCACAGGTTTTAATCAATACTTGACATAATTTCCCTAGTGTAGTAGTACCTATGTGAAAACCACTTCGTCAGCTAGAGTAACAGGTCTATACTAAACATGTGTCCTACTTCATAATGTATGTATAAAGTTTTGACAAAGTGGGGACACAGCTTCTTTTTTTAAGCTCATGGTTCCGTGCGTCGTAATTCAATGCTAATAAAAATCCAACCAGATGCAACAGTATGCAGATATTTATTTACTGCAAAGCTACTCAACATGTTTTGGATGTCACAGCACCCATCATCAGGAGTACTGAAAACTGTAACCGCAACCTCCAGTACAGGTCATACTGTAAAATACAAGGATTAACTGGAATGAACAAACAGCCTACATGCATTGTTTGTTCATTCCAGTTAATCCTTGTATTTTACAGTATGACCTGTACCGGAGGCTGCAGTTACAGTTTTTAACCCTTTGGCGCCTAACAACCACTATAGTGGTCGTACCGCACCGCTAACCTCTAAACGTTTCATTTTATATATTTTTTCAACACATATAGGTACTGAATATTTTAAACATGGTATAAACTCTCTTTTTTTTTCTCTTCAAAATGCAGTTTGTTTCATAAATCAAACATATTTGGTTACTGTATTATTCATCATTTATATACAGGGTGTGCTTAAATATAAAAAATAATTCCGGCGCCAAAAGGTTAATACTCCTGATGATGGGTGCTGTGACACCCGAAACATGTAGAGTAGCTTTTTGCTGTTGGTATTAGTACATCATAGGTTCAACAATGGACAGCATGCTTCTTTTCCATGGGTAAAGCAGCTGGAGCATGAAGTTGATCACTCACTCCCATCTAGTGCTGATATTAATGAGTGGAGTTGTATCCCTCTTTCCCCTGTTTGCCTTCATGGCTTGGACAGGGATACGTTTACTTTTTACCTCACATAATGAGTTAAAATTTGCCATGTTGACAAGTCTCACTTGCATCATTAAAGAAAAATAAATATTTCCCATTGCATATAGCATTTGGTTATAATACCATTCAGCAGTTTCTGCATGCCTTTTACATTAACAGACAGTACTCAATAGGCAAACACTTTTAAAATACATTTAATGTGACTGTGCATAGAAAATTTAGGGATCAAATATCTATGTGAATTTAAATTATACTGCACATGTAGCAGTTATATTGATTTGTATGTAATTAAACATTCAACATATCAGACATCTTTTAAATTTAATATATTCCTTACCCCTGCATTAAATTATGGTATATAGTAAACCAATGAATCCACTTTGGTAAAGTACATGCATTTTACATCAATGTGTTCATTTACTCTATATTATATCAAATAAAATTATAGATCTTAACAAGACCCATATTGTATCAAATGTTTCATATCATCAGATATTTTTTATAAAACTGGTTTTTTAGTTTCATATAAAATTGGGATTGTACTGAAGCAGTACAATCCAAAGTAAAGGAAACTTCAAACAGATTTCTCAGTATCAAATTTGCCTGAAATATTTTCAGTGATTTTTGACAGACAGCCACAAGCTTGCCATTGTATGTACACCTTGTACAAAGAACATAAAATGATGCATGAAGACAGCAGTTTGGACATACTGCTCAACATAGTTCCCACAATCACAGTCTGAAATTCTCAACTTACACGTTTATCTGTGATGTAGCCTGCAGCCATGGGGGCAAGAAGACCCGCAAGGTTGGCAAGGCAGTTTGTGAAACTCATAAGGATTCCAGCAAAGCGTGGTGAGATATCCAGATGGTTCACCTTGAATCCTGAGTAGATACCACCATTGAGACCCATACCAATTGTCAGTAGTGCAACTGTGAGAGGAGGATTGCAGCCTGTGTATGAAGCTGCAATCAGCGCTATCGCTGGACCAAACTGACCTGCATAACACAACAGCATGATACATGCACTTATAAAATTTCAAAGAATGATAAGTGAGTATCATATATTTTAGGATAATTTTAAGAATTTATTTCTTTATACTTTAATTTATTTTATGCACTACTTCATCTCCCATAATATACTCAGTACCAGTAGTCGGTACTCACTGAAATCTTGTATATATATATATATGTGTGTATGTATGTATGTATATATGTATGTATGTACCTCTGTGTATATTCATGAGAGTTCTCAGGTGTCACAACTGTACAGGCAAAATTTCCAGACATTGTCTATACCATCAATCCTAATGTGTAACTGGAAGTGAAAACACAGTTTTTATTTTCCTAGGTGAAATATCTATTACTTGACATACCAAACTATGCATGCAGAAATACTCTAAGCCACTACTCTGCCTACTCAGTCAGTTTGTCTTGAAGTGTCTGTATTGCTTCACAGCCAAGCCTTACTCTCATTGCCCTTTCCTGCTGCTAGCACCAAATCTTATCAACAGTTGCACTGTCAGCTTGCTCATGTAATAGTATAAAATATGTAAAAGTCTGATACGTGTAATACAGAACACTTGGAGAAATGCCATGGCACATTTTGTATTGTTAATATTCTTAGAAAAGTGTATGAGAAAAAATTAATATAAACTTGAAGTTTGATTTTCACAATAAAGAGTGAGAATTGAAGGTAAATTGGTTCCACCCAAATATGATAAATCATAAATCTTCATGTTTGTACCATGCATCAGTGATGATTAAAACACTTTATTATCCAACAGATGCACAAATATATAATTCATAGATACAATTAGAATTATTATAAAATATTTAAAAATATTTATTCCCACTTCTGCATATGCCATGCACATTTTGGACAATAGGCATGAATTCGGCTCAGTGGAGGAAACGCTGAAACTATTAAAACCCTGTAGAAAAGGCACAAAAATGAACTGCTGGGAAGCCTTGTTCATGCACATACATCACAAACAGAATATATTGATTTCCAAACAACAGGTTACTGACACCAACCCGCTCTTCAACCTAGCCCACATACCACATGACCTATCTGACATTCCATAGGCAGTGCCTCTCTAGACTGTGCAGTACACACACGCACCACGGGGTAAGTCCTATATTATACTTTCATTGTATTTGTTTCCGTTACATGTCCTGTTGTTTTGGCCTTAATTTGATTCTAAATCAGACCCCTAATTTATCTAATTACAGCAAACATGCTACCATAACACCAACTATGTCCATGTCAATGGACATGATAGAACCATTACTGTAATTTTAGCCAAGCACTGTATAAAGCTCCCTGATGATGGATCCCTTTTGATCCAAAACATGTTGGAGGAATTTTAAATATTTTTAAATATTTTATAATAATTCTAATTGTGTCTATGAATTATATATTTGTGTATCTGTTGGATAATAAAGTGTTTTAATGATTAATCATAGTTAAAAAAATGTTTGGTTCTTCATTTCATTGTTATGATGTCCTGAACAGTGTAAAATGGGCTTACCTATGCTGTTTATAATTTTTCTTGTGACTGTAATTGAGAACCTGTTACTTGAGATCATCCAGTCTGCCACATGACTTACAAACATGGAAAACAGCCACATGGCGAGGTATGGAAGTGCTGACAGAAGACCATTCTGAAATACAGGTGTGATTTGACTTACACTTCAGTAACTCATTTATTTCTTGGCTGTGAAACATCAAACCACAATAGCACAGTAGCATAAAGTTCACTGTATAATGGTACATGAAATTCTGAATCACAGTATGGCTGCAAAAATGTGTACGCATGACCTATTCCTCATGCTTCATAATGCTTTCCATGAACTATACATGCAGGGCTATATGGGCCAGTCAAATGAGTTGCTGTCATACTACCCCAAACAGTTACTGTGGTAAGTTTTGCACTTGATGTGGTATTCAGAAATGTGTTCAGCTTCAATTCACATCAGTGTCCAGCTGCATTTATGATGGCAGACTATGAATTCAAAATCAGTCTTCAGGACTATTGAACTGTGCCCTGCAAAACATCTGACTGACAGTGTTGCCATACACACCTTTGAATTCCATGGTTTACCAAAGGCATACAGCATGAACAAACAAACCTACATGGTAGATTCAGTAGAGTGCAATGACTTTTCAGCTATGTGTACAGCATCAAATTGTAGGGTGATAGTGAATAATGAACTCAGAGGGATGTGGAAGAGAACATACATGGCCTACTTTGAGGTACTGTCTCAGCAACTGCCTGTACTAGCTATGGGCATCCATGATAAACCACAGACAGGGTATACTGTTCATGCTTGTATATTTAAGTTGATATAGAAGCCCAAACATTGCTTTGTGTTTCAGAAAGATGAAACAAACATTTTAACAGTTAAACAAATAGTTACACCAGAGGCCTCAAAAGTTTCTGCAACTCCATCAAGCAGTAAATGAATTTATGAAGCTTCACCAACCCACCCCCCATCCCACACTGTACATAAAACCAATGATTTTGTTGAAGTCAGGGTTGGGCAAGGAATAAGCATGCCACTTATTTCTGGCTACTGAAGTGTTAACTGTTTGTCAAGTAAGAGAGTGATGTACCTTACAGCTTTATAAAATAAAACTCTCTCATTGCCTGCGGTAAAATTAAATTACCTTATTAAAAAGAGCTTCATGTGCAATATGATTTTGGTAAAATATCAGCTAATGGCTAATGCCATGACACAAGGACATCTTGTTTCCTTACTTTTATGCTAAAATTTCCGAACAAAGTTTGTATGAGCTGTTAAAGCTATAAACCAAATATTATGATGCAGATTTTTCATGGTTTTATTCAGAAGCAGGCCATGACTTCTTCTGTCCATATACATTCATTCATTAATCACTCATCATCCTATCTTTCAGCATTATATAAAGTGGGCTAATGAAAGCAGTGTTAAATCAAGTGGTGAATGACATAATACATGGACTACAGGGCTGCTTTCCATTTGGACTTACATCTTGAAGGTTGAAGTGTAGCACTTGCTTCATGAAGGATGGTAGCTCTGTCATGAGAGTTTCATAACCATAGTTCTGTCCCATGTGTGCCAACAGAATTGCCCAGAATGGCAGTGACTTAGCAATAGATAGCCAAGGAACCTTTGGTGACTGTGAAATAAAGAAGATTTTGGAAGTGATCTGTTACGATATTACACAATAATATAACATTCTATGACACCTGTTACTTCGAAGTCTTCTGTGACATGAAGATGGAAGCAGTAAGCTATTCTAGAACATCAATATAAGCTTTGCCGATCAATGCAACATCTTATCTGAGCAGAGTTGCATCATTGCCAACACTACTATGAGAACCTCCATCTAGTCTTCTATTGCTCTCCACTAACTAACCCTATGGGGCAGAGTCCTGCTTCAGATGCTAACAGTTCCTCAATTAGTTAAGAAATTCCCTGCATTTTATGGAACATGAAGGTTCATATAATGTACAAAATAAAGTATTTCCAAGAAATGAGGGAACAAACATACACAGCCATATAATATTGCAGCATCTTTTCTACAGTTAAGAACTGAAACTTTCAGTAAAAATGAAGGACAAATATAACAGAGTACACAGGCAAAATTTTTACTTTAACTTAAGTTTATTGGTTTATTCTTTATCAGGAAACATTAAAAGAAGTTTGGTCCCTTCACACATTAGTACTGATGTTTTTGAGCTTTAAATCTACAGATTAGAGAGTGTGAGAAGCTAACAGTTACTCAGCTAGTCAAGAAATCTCCAACCCGAACTTTAATTTCACAGATTATGAAAATAACGTTTCATTAAAAATAAGTAGCAGAATATCAAATAAATTGAAGCGTTTGTTTTACTTAAATTCATTAGTTTATTCTGTCAAAATATTCTAAAAATCTCATCCTTCTTACTGTGCTGAAAACAAATACTTACTTTTGGAAATATCAGCACAATTATTACAACACACAGTGCAGTAACATAGCAACGACAACAAAAAATGCAGGTTTTATTATTTTTGTTACAACTTTGCTGTCTATAGATTGTTTTTACATGAAAGGTTACTCATATGAACAAGATTATGCAGTACTCACAGAAACACCTGCGGAGCCCCAAAGTGCATTAGTAATGTATTTCCTTTCATCTTCAGGAATTGTGCGTGAAGTGTCAGGATCTTCAGCAACCATGAACAGGAATGCCACTGACCAGATGACTCCAATGACACCAAATACATAGAAGATAGATGGCCAGCCATCTGCAAAACCATGCTGTGCCAGCAGACCACTGAGAGGATATGATATGACTGTTCCAAACTGTGCACCTGCGAGCATCAACAAGTGCCTTTTCAATCCAAGAACGTCAACAAAATAAAGTGCAGCATCACTGTATTGTCCCATTGATGTGCATTCTTCTCAATTTTAAAGGTGATTATAACATACAGTTATATCGACCATAAATCCTCTTCATTCAAGTGGTTATCATCAATGTGTATCAACTGTTCCACAGAAATTTAAAACAACCTAATACCATGCTACCAGAACCAAAAGTTTCAGCACCGTCTCATGAAAACCAATTATCCTGAGCCAGTTCCATCCATTTCCAATCTTCAGAACCTCTCTTCCTAAGACCCATAGTAATGCCATCTTACCACCTTTTCAAATGTCCATATTCCTTGTCTGCCCATCAAAGCCCAGCCTAATGTAAACTCTGTGATTTCACAATCCTATCATTGCTAACTCACTATGCTCCTCTTTATGGAAAATCCTCAATTCCCACCTTCTTCATCTCTTATGTTAAAGTCGTTCTTTAGGCAATATATCCACTCCATAAATTCTCTGAAATCTGAAAGATGCAGTTTGGAGGAAAAGACCAAACCTTTGGCCAGATCACCAAAGCAGTACACCATGGCACAGTGCCTTACATGCAGAGAAACCACTGAGCAACTTTGACATTTTAAAGTGAAGTGGACACCTTGTCCTGATTTCTTCCTATTCCCCATACCAAACAGATGTTTGAAAGGCATCATTTTGAGTAAGTTTAAGATCTTAAGGAAAATATGATTTTTGACAAAAAAAGGGGGGGGGGGGATTCCAAAAAAATTTAAAAACGGTTTTTCCCCAGGTGGGGGAAGTGTTTTGGGTTTATTGAATTTGAAGGTA
>Ga0123355_10016235_pt1 | contig 11727 bp, 11 predicted proteins | sample TergutEmb28metaG_3_FD_89872 | JGI IMG/M metagenome (GOLD analysis project Ga0123355, IMG submission 89872) | Embiratermes neotenicus P1 segment gut microbial communities from Petit-Saut dam, French Guiana - Emb289 P1 | ecosystem: Host-associated > Arthropoda: Insects > Digestive system > Gut ...
CCGGCCCTGGGGCCCACTCAGCCTCCTGTACAATGGGTACTGGGTCTTTCCCGGGGGTAAAGTGCGGCCGGGGCGTGCTGCTGACCATTCACCCCATTCTAGTGCCGCAGTCATGGAAGAGTAGAGCTATCCCTCTACCCACCCTCTGGGCCACACTGGGCCTGTAATGGGAAAACTTTACCTTTACTAGTAAATTCCACAGATTGAACTTCCAGTTTTCTGGTCACAAAAATGAAACCTCTTGAAAAAAATATGCAGCTCTGTTCAAAATACAGAGTGGTGCAGAGCCGACCGACACTTTGTGACAGAAAATATTTTACATAACAAAAAAAAGATGAAATGAAATTCACCATAAAACATGCTGGAGAAGCTCATTTAATGTTTGTACTAATTAAGAATGTGCATTTAATTGATAACAAATGGGTTTGCTGCTACACCAGTTTTATTTAGAAAGCAAGCAATTTACTACGTATTTATTAATTTTGATAAATAAAATTTTGAAGGTGGCCTCCTTCAATTGCAATGCGTTGTCTTAAATGATTCACAAAATTATTAAAAACTCAGTGCAACAGCTCTTGATTCATGGTTGCAGTTTCATCCTGAATAGCACATTCCAGCTCCTGTGTTGTGCATGTGGAATTCCTATATATGCATTTTTTTCCAAGTTTCTCCACAGGAATAAAGCCAGGACTGTGAAGCTCAGTGACTGTTCAGGCCATGGGATACCTGATACATGAAGATGCCTCTTTGTCACTCATTAACAGGCTACACACTACACTGATCCATTATTACTGAACAGGTTTTGAAATGGTATTACATAATCTCCTCCTCTGTGTGCAGACTCTGCCCCCTACTCCCACTTGCAGTGCTTTCAGACATGTGTTTGTCAGCTTCGTGCCACCCTGTCTTATCATCACAGGATCAATATAATTTTAAACGGAACATAATATTTACCACAAAACTGGATTAGAATCCTGCAAGTTACAAAGCCCAATATTTCTAATAGCCAATCTATGAAGAACCTTTACAAGCTGAATTATTATAAATGTGATATTTTCTTCAGCCAGATTATTTACTAGTTGTTTTCCCAATGACCACTTGTTGCACAATGCATAATTTCTTCCTTTTTTAATAACTTTTTTTTTAATTTGAAAACTGCCAGACTCAGCTGAAAAATGGACTGAGCACATTTTATAAATTTCACACTAGGTCTGGGTCTCAGAGGGTTTAAATCTAAAGGATTACAGATTTCATCACTGCTACAGTAAAGTCAATAAATAGAAACTCATTACATTGACAACCAATAATGTAAACCTGGAGTTATATTAAACTCTCAAAGCATCATGCATAAGAAGTATATGTCAAGATCAAATACAATCTGTAATGTAATTGTGACATTCCCAATACATCACGCACTCGCAGAGCAATTAATGATTGTCTAAACCAGGTTTGTACTGTAATGACTATGCTTCTTAATCATAAGAAACTTCACAGTTGCAGTGGATAAATTGCCCAACTTTCTGGCTGATCCATGTAAGAAAGCAAATAAGCCAATGCCACTCCACCAATGCACAATTCATATGAACTGTGAGAATACAGAACTCATCACCCAAGCATACAAATGTGCTCTGGATGGCTACATCTCAGACAGGTGAGACATGTCATTGTCCATGCTGCAGTCATTATTTGCTACTTATATTTTATAAAGTACAGATTTGGCTCAGATCAGTCATTCTGAAAATAGTGGTGGAGAGATAAAATTGACAATTTATTCTGGAAGAACTGCCGCGTCCAGCAACTTTAATCTCGCCAAGCGACCAATTATTTCCAGCTATGGTTTAAGAAGCAGGGTGCATGTGTGTGTGGACCTTGTCACTCACCACTAGAAATGATACACATGCGCCCATTACACACCCGTTCTTAGGGAGAATTTTTCACTTACCCCTTTGTTTAACTGTCTTTTGGGGGGTTGTTAATTGAAATGTTCCATGTGGACAGTTGCTGTCTTGCTTGTATTTTTCGGGGACTTAAGACCATATTTGGTAGTGCGTCTGGTACAACCACGCCGTATGATGTCACTCGCCACCCAAGCTTCGATGCTATTTAATCTAGGGGTTTGGATGCCTCGCGGGACATTCTTGGTCGTCACGTTACAGGAATCTCTGTCTGATCACATAGCCAAATTTTCTTTGTTCTCCCTACGAGCGGTACCTACAACTTAATTAACATTGCGTTGTATCATTTATCACCCCAATGCACTACATCAGTTATTTTATTGTATTCTCTGATCAACTAACTACAATAAACTAGCATTATTTACTCCTCAAAAGTGTGGTTGGAGTCTTGAATATCAATTCTTAAGCGTCCAGCACAAGCCTTGAACCAGTTTCCCTCAGGAACCAGCCGCTCGGTCAACACTGGCATACTTGACTTTGACCATCACACTCGGGATACAACAGAACACCACATGAATGAAAGTAAAACAAATGCAGTTACTCTATGTCCTCATTCAGCATGGAGATATGTTCCTGCAAATCTCACTGTGGGGCAAAAATAACATACAACAGAGCATTTTTTTCCTTTATATAACTCCATGGAGAAGAGTGTTCTTGAGAAACTAAACAGTTCTTTGCCTAGTCAAGGAATTCCCAACATTTTATGGCACCTGAAGGTGCATGCCACAATCACCCACTACTGGCTACCAGGGACTGTTTATTCAATATGCTCAGTTACTCCCCATATCCAGAGGTTGTCTCCTCCATCCACAATGCCATGATGTCAGGGAACAAATTAACATGCTTTTTTCCACATAAAAAAGAAATGTGCTTCACTCATATCTGTTACTGTTAGAGTGAAATATTGTATGGGGTAAGGTTAAATGAGGGCTGCTAACACTTTTAAAAATCATCTGAAAAATCTTACTTCTGTGTTTTCACATGTAAATTATGGTGTCTCATTCTTGAGCCATTATAATAATCTTGTTGTTCTAAATTTCAGAGAATGTTTCCAAAAGAAGTTAACAATGGGTAAAAGTGAGTGGAATTCTTAATAAAATTTACCAATTAATATTACATAATGATACACTTGGAGTCATTTGTACAAGCTGCTTAGTACTATCAGAATAATGCAATCTAGGAGGCTACAATGGACTGGTTATGTGACTGTGGGAAAACCTTTGTGTCTAGTGATGACTATAGTGCTAGTGAGGCTGGATCTTTAGATTCTATATCACAGTATTACACAATTACTCATAAAAAGGTAAAATGATAAAGTGATCCCCTTACAGGTCCGGTGTGGCCCAGAGGGTGGGTAGAGGTATAAGCTCTACTCTTTCATGACCGCGGCACTAGAAGAGGGTATGTGGTCGGCAGCACGCCCCAGCCAAACTTTACCTCTGGGAAAGACCTGGTACCCATTTTACAGGGCCGGTCTGGACGGGTGGAAAATCTCGTCCCCACCGGGATTCGATCCAGACTGTCCAGCCTGTAGTCAATCGCTATACCGACTGAGCTACTCGGCCCACACAATTACTCATACAGTTAAAAAATAAAAAGGGTTCCATAATGCTCTTACCTGCTATGATGGCAATTCACATACATAGGCATAGGGAGAAGTTATGTGTTTCTTGAACCCATGGTCAACTAGAACTGAAAGATGTACATACTTTATGACAAGTGAATAATAAATGCAGAAAATAACTCTTTCGGGCTGACATAATAAAACTAATTCATGTAAGACTTATTTGTACCAAGGCCATTTACTTATATCAAGCTTCAAAATCAATTACATGGCTGATACAGGAATTCAAAAGGGTAGGTGTCTGTCAATTCAATCACACATACAAGAAACTCTTTCCACTTTTATGTATTCTATAACCACAGTACACATACACAGTGTTGGTGTAACACACAAACAAATTTGGGAGCCCTGCCTATTTGTAGTCCTGAAATGACAATGCAGACAGGGTACACAAATAAAATATCTCTGACATAAAATCTGCAATACAACCAGCCTTCTCAGGATTACATGTTGCCACACAGATTGTAATAGCCTTAAAATGGACCACTACACAATTACTACAAACTATCATTGTATTATCAGTGATTTGAAAGTCCAGTTTAAAATGTGGCCCATTATTACTGATGACCGCTACATATAACATTCTCGTAAGTAATAATTTTGCAGGCCTATGATAGAAATGGTGATTCCTTCGAGCGTGGACCCTACAGTGGCACCTCCTGGCCACCACGTCTGCCTTCTCTTGACTCAGTACACACCATATCATTTGAGCAATGGTGCAACTTGGGATGATGGAACAAAGGAACAGTATGCTAAGCAGGTCTGTGAGAGCAAATCATGAGAACCACAAGTTAATCTGTCACATAACAATTCTGAAGCATGGATACTATGGCCCCAAAAGTAGACAGATTTAACCCTTACACATGCCCAACACCATACAGCAAAATATACTGAAGGAACATGGCACTAGAACAAGTTTTCCTCCAATTACTTTAGTTTTCCCCTGTCAGTATCACTCCACCAATGGTTAAACTCATCATTATCTTCAAACCTACTGTTAAGAGGACAAACTGGTGAAGCCTGGAGACCTAACAACAGTGATGCTGTTTCAAAAACTGGGTATCATCAAGAAAAAGTACTTCCTGTAGTCTTCAAAGGGTTAAAACATAACGTACGAGCATAATGTAAATTAACTTGTATGATAATGGCAATATACCTTAAATTTAAATGGTACAGTCAGGTGATAATATGTTATAAAATTTCACCCCAGGCTTAGAATATCCTCTGTTTCTGAACACTCTAAATAAATTCTTATAATAAAACCAACTAGATGCATTAATTTCTCAAATTTATTTTTGGAATAAAACTCTACATGTTGCAGACAGTTCCTCTGTCCATCATCAGGAGTTTTTCACTGTACGCACAGCAATGGTATATGTCGTACAAGTTTGCTGACAGCTTGCGAGCAGGAACAGGATGGAACTGGTTTGGTTTGGTTCTGGGAAGAACCAAACCAAACCAGTTCCATCCTGATCCTGCTCGCAATCCACATGGACATGATTCAAAACTCAGCTTGGCCATGAAGTTTTTGTTGTTCTTAATTACAGTCACACATGTTTCTTTGTATTGAGAAACTCTATTACATTAGAGGAACATCTTGGCAAGAGTCTGTCACTGGTCATTTATGCAAGCATTTTACTTTCTCAATGGCAGGTATTCTCAAATATAGAGGAATATGCACCAGGATTCATTGACAGCATTATTGGAATGGAAGTACTTACTCCACCAGACCTGGAAGAAATTTTTGGACTCACTGGAGGTGTAAGTTATGCTTGGCTGTTTGCTTCTTGTCACTTCATGCAACAGGATAGAGCAACACTTCATCAGAATTCAAATCCATACTCACTGACTTATGCGTAGCCAGAGAAACAATTGATTTGGAAGTCCTCAAATTTTGAGATATTTTTACCTTTAAAAAAAAATGAATTTCTGTCGGTTCATATGCTTGGAAGTGTGTCTTTATGTAACAGTCTGTAGCTTGACAATCAAGGGGAAGTTTGATCATACATGACAGATGTAAATTTTTCAGTTACAATTTTATTCTTCAAGTTAAAATCTTGTGATATTGTTCAATTAGTGACTGAATAAGGTGGTATAATGGTAATGCTCTAGACTTGTACTTAGGAGGTATCTGGTTTGCATTTTGGCTTGATTACTGTCTAACCTGACAAATTATTCACAGGATTTCTGATTCTTGAGGCAAATATCTGTGGCCAACAGACCTTAGCTGCTTCTTTTCTAATCCTTATCTACTCACAGTGGCATAGATAAGGCCTCTGCAGACCCTGTGGCATAGATGCCATGAGGTCAGGCCCCCCCCCCCCAAAAGTTCATAATACTAAAATTTTGGGGTGCTTTCAGACTGGATTCCATTCTTCTGGCAGAAGGCAGTATTTTGAGAGATTTAGGAGTCACTTTGCTATTAATTAAAGGGATACCCCATATAACAAGCTGCACCAGTATCTGTGCTACTGGGTGTTCAAAAATCACCACCCCATATCCTTGTCATTCAACTTCTGCAGCTGAAATATTACTATTAATAAATTCATATAAGTATCAATGAATTAATGCCTCTTGGGTATTATTTGCCCCACAGACAGCTTCAAGTTTGTAAGAAGGGTGCTATGCTTCTCTACTAATTTTTACAGTTTCTTTCCTCTTTAATCTGCCTTCTTAAGATTCAAAATCCTGCTTCTAAATAAGGTGAGAGTTTATGTGACGGTAGGGTAACAATAAGCATATGAATAGGCAAGACTTAAGACAGTAGTTCTGGCCCAAGCAAAGGTAATGATCCGAATGAAAATGAAATAAAATATATACGTCTGTCACAACTATCCTTTTATTTTATTGTTTCAAATGTTGGCAACTAGTTTCAGCTTGACTAGACCATCCTCAGGCCAATATTTATAAAGACTCAAAAATGCTGGTACATATAATATAACTTGTCAATATCATGGGATCCCATTCACAATCATTATTGTTCTTTATAGTTGATACCAGCTATAGTTATGTAATCTATAGTGAGTTTTGAATTCTATGTTATGAGTGCTGTACATGCATTACTAAAGTACTTGCTGATTGACTACTTAACTTTAAAATTGTAAATAGGTTTGAAGATGTACAGTATAAAATGTGTTATAAAGATTTTAAGTATAATATATATATATACACACACACACACACACACATACAGTCACATTAGTAAAATTGGTAAAATTATAACATTATAAAACTGTTGTATGGACTTTGTCTTCAGCTGCTGTACACTAGGTTGAAATTCTGTTTATTCTGTAAAAATGAGTACTGGAGTTGTATGTTGTTATGCTCTCAGTTTTATTTATTTGAGAGCTGGATGTTACGTCGTGTTATTTTGGCAATGTATTAACTCCAGTACGAAACATGGATTTTGGAAGATAATCACCACAAAATTCTCTGTGATGCTATGTAGACCTGGTTCTGTATTGTATGTTAGCAGCTGGCGTATGTATTTGAGACCTGAGTCGCAATATATTTTATATTAATGTGGGAATTTTCACTACCAGAATATCTTTCATGGAGCACTGTCAATGAACCAACTGTTTCTGAATCGCCCCACCCCAGTGGACATCGGAGCACCACCTCCTTTTACACCCATAAACAAACTTCTGCTGTGTGGCAGTGGAGCCCATCCTGGTGGAGGGGTAACAGGTGCTCCTGGATACATCGCAGCACAAACTGCCATCACACTTCTAGAGCAGATGTGAAGACTGGTTGGATATGATGATGTTTCAACATACCTGAATACACAGCATTTCATTCAATTATCCTAAGAATACTGAGACCAAATTATGTACCATTATATTACAAAGAAGAAATATAACATCCCAGTCTCTTGTACACTCTCTGTATTCAGTATCTTATATGTTTAGAACATTATGGAATTAAAAAAATAAAAGAATATGAGATGATGTTCAATACATTCTCTTAATTAACAAGACACCATCCCAAAGCATCCTGCAATATCTTCCTCTTTTAGCTGAGTCATTTGCATAATACGGCAAATTTTATTCGCATAGAAATGTTTCAAATGCTTGTGTGGAACTGAAGTTCTGTTTCACGGACAGTTACTGGATGATAGTCTGTCTCATGGTACTATGACATTTTTATCACACAAAAAGTGAAATAACAAGAAGTGTGTAAAGAGGCACATCTACTATATGACACACATTTGTACACATATAGAATTCCAAAGATGACTCATATGTCAAAAGTAATAACACCATACATGTTTCACAGATGGAGTGCTCTAAATTAGTATCACAGTAGGTAGGCTATACTGAAATTGTTGGTGACTCATTACCTTCATAAATGGAGATTAATAAAGCAATAAGAAACAGAGAAAATATTGCAGTCAAAGCAAATGTCAGACAGAGAAAAGATCTAAACTGGAAACAGTTGAAAACTTCCACCCTTACCTCATACTTGAAATTAATGGGGAAGATACTTTCATAAAATACTTATGCTTCATGGAACCCAAAGGTTCACTATTGTATGTGACCTTCTCATGAGCCAGCTGATTGCATTCTGCACCTTCACAGCCTACTTCCTTAAGATCCATTTATGAGTAAATATTTTTCCTCCTAACCTCATCTTCCACCAGAACCCTAGGTTCTCTGACCAAATTCTGGCATGATATATCCACAACTTGTGATACAGATGGGCTCCACATTTAGAAGGTAGCTGTAAATAGACTGAATGGATCAGCTGCAGACAACTATGGAAGGGGTGCATTCAGTCCTTCCATTGACACCTCCCCCCCCCCAAAAGCAAATAAGAGATGTTATAAATTCTTTGGCATGATGTATGCAATGGAAGCATATGTGATATGGAACTTGAGGTGTCAGGGGTCTTTACAGGGCAAGTTCCTTGAGGTCAGAAGCAATAAAATCAACAAAATACAGGATTTAATTCAAATCATTCAATTAAAGACACCGAATCACTCCAAAAAACTGTAATTATGCAATCATTCACACTTCCCTTTCTGAACAGAAAAATACTGTCCTCATATCAATCCACTCACACTGGCTGATATGGGAAATCAGTGGAGACACAAAATTATTGAAGAAGGAATGAAGGAAACAAAGAACACTTAACAAGGATTCTTATGAAACACCCAAAGCAGGATAAATGCATATTTACTCCATTATTACAAAGCTGATACAATACACATTCCAGGAAAACATGTATCCTGTAAAGTAACACTGAATACAACAGCCTCATTTTGTTCCCTGCCTGAAGGACACCTTCCAACCTTACCAATGATCCACTGAAAGTGACAACACTTCAACTGATGGTTATGATGACACAGGATGACCCCAAGGATCACGTTTCTGGTCTAGGAGAGCTAGTGATGACTCAGTGATTCTGCCCAGTAGTTCACCCAATTTGCTTTTTGTAAACACCTGTATAAACCAGTAAGGCTACTACAATCACTACCATCCATTTCCAAACTCATATTCATCAACTGTACTCCTATCTGATGCTACACAACCCATGCAGTAGATAAAGCATAGATAAATGAACGAAGAATAACCCAGTCTCATGGTACTAAAATGTGTATGTGGTATAGTATTACATACTTTGAACAGAGACAATAAAGAAACAGGAAAGATGTAGTTAACTAATTCTTTCCTTGATTAAACATTAACCACAAAAATGTTTCAACTACAGCTGTTTATTATAATGTATCATAATGAGATCTATGTTTCATGTCAAGTACTGATTTACTTTACTTTTATACCATTAGTAAGAGAACTAATACATTCTATAAACTTCATTTGAGTTTCACTGAAAGTATCGATTATATCAGACATCAGACTACAAATTCTGGATAATTACCATGGATCCCAATACAAAATTTTATCAAAATCTGTTTAATTCTGGAAATACAACAGGTATATGCAGACACAACCGACCTCATATGTATTCAATCTATGTAAAGAACACACAATAAAGAAACATATAAATATGGTAAAAATGCATTAATCCAGTTCAGGGCAACTAATAGTTCTGTATGATTTGATGTAACTGTCAATCACAACTGAGAAGACATACTTCTTGAACGTCACTTCATTTGTAAGTCAAAGTAGCAGTCTCATGGGTACCAAAAATATAAATTATAAATGCCCAATAAGCACATTCATTCCTTTGGATAGTGCATGCATCATATATCATTTTGTTGAACCAATGGGAAAGTGAGGGCAACATGTTTGCCTGTTAGCAGCTGCAGTGTCAACTGTTCTGCTATTTCTTGTGTAACTCTAATCAAGTACATGAAGAAGAGACATCATCAGTGAATCCAGCATAATATAGAACTGGAAGACATTAGTAAAAACATTCAAAATAAACACAGAATAGATGAAGACCGAAACACATGAAATTTTGCAGTCAACAATGAACATTACTAAAGTAAGTCAGGATGCAATAAAAAAAAAAAAAGGACTTCTGAAGTTGCACACATTGCTACAAGGACGTGAATTTGTCAAACTAAAGATTAAAATTTGGGGCAAAATTATTTAAATACTTTCAAACACTGCAAAGAACTGGGAATGGAGAGTTTAAAGATTCCAGTAGCTGGCTGCAAAGACTTCAGCAGCATCAGTGCTACTGAAAATTTTTTTATTCCTTAAAGTTATTCACGACCCACTATGTACCTCAATTACAGTACTGTATTTATATATATATATATATAATTATTTACAGTCTGGGTAGAGTCCTCCAAGAGACAATGAAGCAGGTGAAAACTGAACTGACAGTGTGGCACAAATACTCACACAATATGTACAACCGAATGTATTCAGTGTGAATGAAATCACATCAATTTACAGAGCTGAGCTTAATTTAGAAAAATGAGTCAAAGAAGAAACATTCCATTTAGTAAAGAACAAGGATTTTTGTTTCGTTGAATGTGCTTCCCTGTATAATCTTATAAATAAAGCCAAATTGGTGCACAATTTTTCTTAGTATGTTGATTTCTTTTCTGTACATGTTTCAGGCGTCTATGTGCCCATCATCAGGAGAAACAACTGTATTTATGCGACACTTGGTACTTGTTATTCTGTATGGAAGACTGTTATGCAGGGTGGAATGAAAAAGTTTCATTCCACCCTTCATACCAGGCAGTCATCCATATGGAATAACAAGTACCAAGCATCGAATAAATACAGTTGTTTCTCCTGATGATGGGCACATAGACGCCTGAAACATGTAGAGAAAAGAAATAAACATACTAAGAAAAATTGTACACCAAGTTGGCTTGATGATGATGATGATGATGATGATGAAGCAGAAGAAAGAAGGAAGAAGGAGGAGGAGGAGGAAGAAGAAGAAGAAGAAGGAGGAAGAAAGAAGAAGGAGGAGGAGGAAGAAGAAGGAAGGAGGAGGAAGAAGAAGAAGATGATAATGATGATGATTTGTTTGAATGTTGCTGTTATGCGGTGTGGCAGAGAGTGAAAGAGTCCTGCCACATGTGGGTGAGTTCAAGTTCCAATAAAAATATAAAAAGTGATTGAAATTAATATGATTCTGGCTAAAATGCGTGGGTTACTGCATGGACATTTTGTCAATGGCGGTTGTACACTCAGTGACTAAGTTGTTAAGTTCCCACAGTTTGCCTCAGATGGCAGCATTAATAATAATGTATTGTGTCAATTAGCACGCCTACACTAGGTGAGACGGTACATTCAGCAGCTCTGAGACACAACAAATCTAGCCCTCTGTAGCGTATAGTGTTCAGAGCCAGTTCATTACAATGTTGCTATTCCTAGCACCAACTCCTATGCTCAGCATGTAAGTCTGCAGTGAAAACTGCATAGATGCAACAATTGTATACATATTTCAAATTAATTTCATTTGAAATTATTAATTCTTGGTTCTTAGCATGTTAACCTTTAAAAGAACTGAGTGTGCATACAAGGGGTGTTCAATTAAAGACCGAACTTTTTAAATAGCGCGGCAACCGGCACAGGGAGCGCGGTGCAGCTATGAAGCGCACCTAGCGGCAGGTTTTGACAACAAACTGCCATTTGCCTCGTTTCGCTATGACCGTTAGTAGCCGAGTAACATCCGCCGAACTGAGCACGTGCACAAGCTGTTCGTCGGATTAGTGAC
>Ga0123355_10016237_pt1 | contig 11726 bp, 7 predicted proteins | sample TergutEmb28metaG_3_FD_89872 | JGI IMG/M metagenome (GOLD analysis project Ga0123355, IMG submission 89872) | Embiratermes neotenicus P1 segment gut microbial communities from Petit-Saut dam, French Guiana - Emb289 P1 | ecosystem: Host-associated > Arthropoda: Insects > Digestive system > Gut ...
TCCGGAGGTGTGTAGCCTCCCAAGGGAACTATTTTGAAGGGGACAAACTCGATTTGTAGTTTAAAAGTAAGTACAGAGTTATATTGAATCAGTCTCATTACTTTATTTACAGACCTTGTATACATTGATAAAAAATAGAACCTAAAGAATATATAATCAGCAACTTCATATTGTCAGTATGCCTTCTAATAATGTTGGACACCTTATTACTAAGACAGTCACTACACTGCGACACTTCGCCACACTTCACTACACTTCACCCAACTACACTTCACTACAATTATCTACACTTCACTTCCTCTCATTTACACTTCACGACCCTCTCATTTGGCCTAACCCATTTACATTTCCTGTCGTTCTGTTACACCTTACATCACTAAACTGGACGCAGTACAATTCTTGAATTCTTGTCCGTGGAGATGAAGGCAGTACACTCCATCGAAACTTTGGTGACTGCCCGCGTCTCAAAAGATGTGAATCTTCGGGATCTGTGAGGTATGTCACCTTGCATCCACTGTGCATCGTGTAAATTGGTGTGCACGTGCGTGGCTGACATGTTGGTGTGTCAGCTGTAACGTGCTGGTGATCAGTTGATGTGTTGTAAGGAACTGGCAGTTGCAAGGGGCTCCCTGAAGACGGTGTCGGCGAACACCGAAACTATTGGAGCTGTAATTAATATGTGATCTAGTATACATGGGACGGTGCGTAATTGTTGGTCAGTAAAAGGTGATACAGTCGTATTTCGGAGTACCGTCACAGTTCAGGTGGCGATGCACAAAAAAAGAAGGATCTCGAGGGCTTTTTTTTTTTAGTTTGCCCCGAAATTTGTGAAGGTTCCCGTGGTTATTGTCGGAGAGAACTAAGAACTAAGAATGTCTGAGGCGACATTTCAGGCTTTCGCCGTGATGTAGATGAGTTCTGCGCTAATGTGGGATATTACGCAGCGTATGGTGCTGGATTTCTTGCCCCTTGAAGATGGGACCGATAGGATGTCCCGAAACGTCGGCAAGGAATTACAACTTTACACTTTGTAAAATCCCACATGAGCGCAGATCTAAGAGTGTTTTTTACGCATTTCTTCAAATGAAATAGGTCCTGGAATTGTTTGAATTTAGGTTAAACATAGGTGTATGGACACAGCAAATTACGTAAATGTGTAATTAAAGTAGTTTTATATTGTATTTTACCATAAAGTATCGATCAAAGGCTGGTACTGGCCCCAAGGGTTATTATCGGCATCGGTCAGCTCTGCCAGCAAATCCGACTTTCTCACGTCCTCGATCGTGATCCCTAGGCAATGCAAGTTTAGTTGTAGCAGAGAGGAGCGGATGAAGGCGAGTCCTCGGCGCCTCAAAACCGAGACCTTCGGCTAAGGGAGCACACCGCTACAGAAAACGGGCATGTTTGAAGGCCCTGAGGTTAGCTACCACCAAACTTACTCATTGAGGGACTGGTTATCCATCCTGAGGACACCCTACTCAACTCAGAATCTCCAGAGGAAGCGCAGGACAGATAGCGTTGGCGCGAGCAGCTGTAACTCTGGAGACGGAACGGATCAACGGGTCCAATCCTTGGATGTTTGTGATGATGATGATTAACCATAAAGTGGTTTTAAGGATTTTGATGTTTCAATATTTTGATTAGAATTTTAATCATTTACGTAGAATCTCTGCCACACAAACTGACGCATCAGTTGCACGCGTCGAAAAACTTGCGAGCTCCCTGAAGATGGCAAAGAGCCGAGGCCGAAACATGTCGGTGCAGTAATTAACAAATAAAATAGTTGTGCAAGAAGTTGGTGTTAGACATTACGCAGGTACTGGAAAGTTGTGCAAAGGTGTGTTGATGTAATAGAGTTCAGTTTGAAATGACACAACACTGACACTGTGTATGAACACCCGTTCCTTTATGCCCGCATCTCGAGGGCAACTCGCTAAATACCGCAGTGAAATTAGCGTGGTTGGGGGTGAAAGAGAGCGGTGGGAGGGGGGGGGGATATGCAGCTTGCAGTGGAAGAAAGAATTGTGGTGGTTTGGTTTAGAATGGTGATGTGGTACTGAGAGGTGTCAGGTGGTGACTAGGTGGTGAAACATGTCTCTTAGGGTGGGAGGCAGTGAATGCCATTCACGTACCGTGGGAAGTATTCAGAAACGAAAAGGGGGGAGAGATAAAATTTGAAAAGGTTAATGGCCCAGTATGAACACTTCAAAGCCCCGTGTTTACTGAATGTACCACCGGGTTTAATATTAAAATTCTACCTTCTGCTCACACAATGTGGTGATGTGTTGTTTATGGATCTCAGGGAAAAAAATAGCAATTATTTCCTTATACAGCATTAACTGACTGGTATTTAGACGTGTTCGCAAAATTGCACAAAGCCACTGCCCGTCCGTCCGCCCGCACAATAATTCATCGTCCCATAGACGGATTTTCATGGAATTTGAAGTTTGAGTATTTTTCGAAAATCTGTCGAGAAAATTCAAGTTTCCTTAAAATCTTACAAGAATAACTGGTGCTTTACGGGGTGCACAATACACCATTTATGGTAATATCTCGCTCATTTCTTCTTAGAATGAGAAATATTTCAGACAAAAGCTGTAGAGAAAATCAAAACACACATTTTGTGTTCAGTAACTCTTTTCGAAAACCGTGCCGTTCATGAGATAATGTGGAAAATACTGTAGAGTGGGGCAGGCCACAGATGACAATATGGCGCATGCGCATTGCATGCTGGATAACTAAGGCTACACACACACACACACACACACACACTCACAATATGTAATACTTATTGCTTTTCCACTGCAACATTGGTTGCACGAACGCGCCTCATTGTTACTTTATACGTACAGTGCCTGTCTTGTTATATCTGAGACCGGCTGTGTTTACTATTAAAAGGTCCGTCTTTAGATGGTTCCTGAAGAGGTCGCTTGCAGGAAAATGGTTAGGTTTACTGACACTGCAGACTCGAGAAGTTTGGAGAATGTTTGTCCGAGCTTGGATGTGAGTGGGCAAATAAGACTAGGAACCTGATTTCGGGCTGGGGAGGCAGATTTGTGTGGTACGGGCGAGAAAGGGTTGTGTCTGGCGGGATCAGTGTTATTAGCATGCAAACCGTAACGGTTGAGGCCATTTCAGCAAAAACCTGCTGTTAGCGGATATCCCCCTTAGAGCTAGATCTAACTAATAAATGTTCTGTTCTTTTTAAACGTTTATTGTTATTGCAGTGGAAGACGAATGGGGGAGGGGGGAGATACAGTTGCGCCTGTTGTTTTCGTCAGCGCCGTATGGTGGTGAGCAGTGTAACCCCTTGGTCGCAGCATCACCAGGTAAATTATGGAAGTTCCCATTGGATAGGAAGCTGAATGAGCCCTGGAGCCCTTCTCGACCCATTGGTGAACACACGAAGGTTTTTATCCTGCAGGGATTCGAAACCCAGCCGTCGCGCCATGGGTCGTCACTGCACCGACCGAGGTAGCGAGGTTGAACCGTATTAGGTTTCGTTGTATTGCCAAAGTAGCAGCCGTGTTAAGTCTGATTCTGCTGTACTGGTACGTAAAATTTGTAATTCGCTTTTACTTGTTTCTTCAGTCGGGACACACAAGTTTAGGAAAAAGAACCGTCAAGCCCAGCACTGTTCGGATATTAATCTTACTGTGCTGCATGTTTTAGCCCATGTACAGGGTCATTATCAGGCAAACAGTTTGTAATAAAGCTGCCATGTAAAACACCCTGTCCTTTTTAAATATTTTCAAGTAAGAAGGTAAAGCAGTCCCGTTAGAGGCCTGGAGTGGCCCAGAGGGTTCCAGGAAGTTAAGGTTCCCAGATTTCATGACAACGGCACAGGATGGTGGTAAGGTTGTCAGCCTTACACACCGGCCACCTTTAACCCCAGGAAATGCTCCTGGTACACATTTCTGTTAGAGGCTGAGTCGACCCCAGGGCTAGAGTGCGATCGGAAGGATTATGTCAACGAAAAATTCCAATTACACCATCTGGAATCGAACCAGCGACCTCCCGATTTGTAGCACGGCACCTTAACCACTGTGCTACCGCGGTTTCCAAATATTTTCAAGTGCTTTTTTTATTTTAATGCATGTACCGTACAAAAAAATGAAAGTAAAATAACTTTTTAACTGCTGTTATTCTGCTTGCGCATTTTGTAATTATTTTTGGCTCATTTTTCATGACAAGTAAGTTGTTATGTCAACACGAACACAAATATTGTAACAAAGTATTTTACAAGGCAAATTTTTAATTAGCTTTTTGCATGATAATGGCCCTGTACCAGGGCCGAAATAAAATCAATAAATGAATATATCCGTGTATGAAAAGCGTTGTGTTTCGCCGTTGCTTTCTGTACTTGCATTAGCGCCGTTCTCATAGCTGGTACTCGACAGGGTCGACTGGTGGGTTGATGTGCACATAATGGATCGGAGAGGCTGTCTTAATTTTAGTTACCGTTTCAAAGTATACCCGGAGAGTCAGAGTAAATTCATCAGGTATCTCAGCACAGATCATGTCAATTACACCCTACGAAAAGCATCGAAGACACTTCATTGCGTAATGCGTATACTCAAAAAGGAAATAATAATACGAAACGCTTAACTTATACAGCACTAGTGAGACCGATATTGAAGTATGGAGCGGTGTGTTGGGACACATAGAGAGAAGGTCAGGTAAGCGCTCTACATCGTTTGCAAAAGAGAGCGGCTAAATTTGCAAAAAATATAAATGAGTCGGGTTGGGAGACTTTGGCACAGCGTAGACTGATAGCCCGAATATGCGCCTTTTTCAAGGCCTACACCGGTGGAAGGGCTTGGAAAGCGATAGGGGATAGACTGCTAAAATCATGCTGCCTGTGTAGGGACGATCATAATCGGAAAATTAGGACCAGGAAACAAAGAACAGATGTTTGTGAATATTCGTTCGTTTATAGGACCATAAAAAGCTGGAACCAATTACCTGCAGGCTTACTAGCGTCTTTCCCCTGTAAACTAAACACGTTTAGAAAGAGGGTTAAGAATGTAGTTACTGGCAAGGGAATTCAAATGGGGGTTGAGTGTAAATAAGTGAAGTGATGTGAAGTGTGGTGATGTGGAGTGAACTGACGTGATTTATGTGAAGTGATTTTCTTTCGAAGTGAAGTGAGTTATGTCGAATTTCTTGGGGATAAAAGTATCATGTACATTAGGGTGACCTAATACTGAGGGTACTTTGTTATACTGTGACTATTGCATTTGGTATGTATCTTGTTCTGTGGTTGTTTTAACTTGTTTTTTATGTGTGGGTTTGTGTATGTGTGGGTGTTTTGGTAATATGTGTACTTGGTTTTAGTATGTTTTGTTTTGTTTGTACTGTTTTTTGTATTGTTTCGTTTATGTATATTTATTCTTATTCGTTTTGTCTGTACTAGTGTAAGGACTACTGCCACCGAGTGACAACTCAACTGCAGTTGTAACAATAGTAATAATAATAATAATAATAATAATAATAGGTGGTATGGGGATAGGAGGGAAGGAAGCTGAGGGTGTTTGAGAACATGGTGTTGAGGAGAATATTTGGACCTAGGAGGGACGAGGTAACGGGGGAGTGGAGGAGATTGCATAACGAGGGGCTAAATGATTTGGACTCCTCACCCAATACTGTGCGGGTGATAAAATCGAGAAGAATGAGATGGACTGGGAATGTGGCGCGTATGGGTGAGGAGAGGGGGCGTATAGGGTTTTGGTGGGTAAACCGGAGGGAAAGAGACCACAGGGGAGACCTAGGCGTAGATGGGTGGATAATATTAGGATGGATCTGCAGGAGGTGGGATGTGGGTATATGGACTGGATTGGGCTGGCCGAGGATAGGGACAGGTGGCGGACGCTTGTGAGTGCGGTAATGAACCTTCGGGTTCCGTGAAACGTGGGGAATTTCTTGACTAGCTGCAAACCAGTTAGCTTTTCAAGAAGGACTCTGCACCATGGAGTAAGTAAGTATGGGGATGGGATTTGAACCCGGAAACTTACTCGACGAATACGACACACGCTTAACGAACCCGGCCACAATACTTTCAAAATACGAAACGCTGAATAAGTCATATCTGCGCTTTTAAATTTGGTCAAAACCTATATGCATTTGCACTCTGGTATTATTAAGCAAAAACCTTAATACTTTAAGAGGCAATTCACGTATCTGAAAAACACTTCTCGGCATTAATCTAATATTTACTCAGAAAGATCCAACAGTTTTAGCTGAAACACCATCCACACGAGTGCAATGCGATGTAGCAATGTGAAGCTGTTGTCTTTGTTTGCTCTGGAGCGCTGGGACTGCCGACGGAGGCGCCACACAGTGCCACCACACACCTAAAGAGACGCAGTTGTGAGCATAGCTCATGCAGCTTGCTTTAGTTCTGCCCTGTTATTGTTAGGGTATGTCTAATTAGTGTTTGATTTTACTTTTATGGAGATTTTAAACATATGTTCACAGGTATGAAGAAAGCTTAAAAATTTCACCCGTTACTATGTACGTGCGAAATATATACGTACTGTACGGTGTTCTGCCCTACCGAATGTCACTTGCATGTCTCCACTGATATATTAGTTGTCGCGGTGCAGTGAAAAGCTTAAGAAAAGTTCCCACGGCTGCCACGTTGTTATTTTAAATTCTGCAAATTTTCCCGATTACAATATAGCATGTTAGTAGGGGCGTTCGCAAAGTTACGACAAGTGACTATTAGCTCACGTCCGTCCGTCCGTCCGCCTGCATGGAACAACTCGGCTCCCACTGGACGGATTTTGATGAAATTTGATATTTGAGGATGTTTCGAAAGTTAGTTTAGTAGATTCAAGATTCCTTAAAATCTGACAAGAATAACGGGCACTGTACATGACGGCCTATGTACATTTATGGTAATATCTCTCTGAATTATTTTTAGAATGAGAATTGTTTGAGACAAATGTTGTAGATCAAATCAAAAGACATGTTTTTGTGCCGTGTATGAGGTAATGTGGAATAACACTGTAGAGCGGGACAGGCCTCAGACGATATTATAATACGGCGCATGCGCATGTCTTGTTGAAACTTGTGCGTGGTATTATGACTGTAGCTCAAACTTCGCAAATCCTCGCTGCCTTTGCTCGTTATCACTGATTGTCAAAAATCAGAATGACCGTGTTGTGATATCTTAAGGTGTCTTAACGTTCGTGTCAGGTTGAGTGCAAGTAGACTGTGTTGTTTGTAAGTTTGGAAGACACAGACATCCATGATGTGATAAGCACGTGTACCTTCCAAGGAAGAGTAGTAGGCCAAAAAAGATGGCTAAAGCATTAGAGTGCTCTTTTGATTATGTTATCTGTAGTTGAGTAGGTCTCTTTGAGGTCGGCGCTTCGCCCAATACCAGGAAACTTTGCCATCCCCAAATTTATGTTATCCTTGATGTGAGTGAGTCACACTCCACTTGCAATTGTTACCGCGTCTCTATAAGGTAGCGCGGTGGCGGAAGAAATAGTTGATCATCGACCGTGTGCTCTGGGAGTTTTGAAGTGGGTACTGAGCGTATAATATAACATTGCAAAATCAAATGATAATACGCCGATAAGTGATAGTAAAGCATCATTTGCTCAAAAATTAGGAAACGGGTCGATGAAGTGTCGTGGAGCAGCGCATGAATATTGTAGCAGGTCGTCATATGCCGTAACTTGGCTAGCAATTGTATGTGGCTCATGAAATAGCAGTTTGTCGTAGCCCACACAATTGGTCAAACTCACATTCTGACATCAGTACACAGTCCGGTCACAAATACACCTTCTTTCAAAATGTTGTGCCCACAAAATATTGCTTCTCCTTACATTTCTGTAAAAACATAACGTGCTTTAGTGTTGGTCCATTAAGGATCTGTCCAGTTCCTTCCGTCTGCTGTCAAACTGTGTATCGGTGTGTTACGACATATTGCTGCCTTATGAGAGGTATAACGCCGTCTGCTACATGTTTCGGCCCTATGTGGGCGATCATCAGGAAGAACCATAGTTACAAGAGACGAATATGACATTGATATGTGTCCCCCTGTGTGCCCACAAACAATTGCGTCTCCGTATAGTTTCGTAAAAACATACGTAACATGCTTTAGTGTTGGTCTGTTGAGGACCGGTTAAGTTTTATCTGTCTGCTGTCCAACTGTGTATCGTTGTGTTTCGATAAACTGCGATGTATTGAGCGATATATTGCCTTTATGCTCTTGCTGGTAAGGCAGTTATGTGTGTAAACCTAAATCAGTCACAAGCCACAGACCTCTGCCATTCATAAGCACGATTTTCGTTAACATCAGCCTACCACAATTTCTAATTGTGAACACAGTTCGGCACTGTTCAATTGTTAGTGTCGTTTATTTGCTTTTATCTCCCAGAAGCTGGAGTTAAGGAGATTAATGTGAGAACTGTGAATTCTGAGAGCACGCATAACCTTCAGTTGGTTTTGCCTGACAGTCTTGACAATTAGGAAGTGAGATACACGTATATCGTGTGTAGCAGTCAACGTTACAGCAAAATCGTCAACTCTGCTCTGTGAATGTTGTCAAAAAATCTCTTGCATCAGTCGGATAATCATGGCAGAGCAGCTGTTGGGTGCAGAGTACGACTAGAAGTAGCCAAACATCCTGTTTCAAAACTCAGACAATCCAACTCTTTGTATAGGTGTTTCGTAAAGACCTTGCAGTTTTCAAGTTCCTATATCTGTGAGTGGAATTTAGCAGTAACACAACTTCAAATACGTATTTGCAGAGAAAAACCTAAAGCTTTTGCACCAAATGTTGCAAGTTACAAACTGCAGTTGTGGTGCTCAGTATGTGACCTTCGGTAACACGGCAAATCTCCACCTGCTATCGGTTCCTGCATGACGTACCGGCACTGATGCTGCGTTTTAGAAATGTTTGTCTTCAGTTCACTAGCTGTTCTTGGAGGCGGTTGAATGTAAGTACGTTTTTGTTAAATATCCCTAGAAGGAGTTTTTTGAGGGTAATGTCAGGTGACCTAGATGGCCAAGGGATATTCCCACACTCCCAATCCAACACCTTCTCGCGCTTACCCGGTGGTAGTCGAGAGACGTTCCATCTGGTTTAAAGAGTGTGAAATCCCACTGCATGTCCACTGTCAGCTGTAACCACAACCACTTCTGTGCTTGTCCGGATGGATTACGCCTGCTCTGTCGGCCCAGCAAAGAAAAATTGCTCATAACTTCCTGCTGTGACGATGCGTGAAACTCGTGAACATTTGGAGGGTCTTCTCCAGCCCGACAAAAGCCCTCGGTTTATGTAGCGTCCAAATGCGAAGATAAAATGTAGCTTCGTCACTGAAAGCCGCCTTAGGCAAGAGATATCACACTAAGATAGTCCAGGCAGAAGTTTGCGTTGTCACTCTGAGATTCATCTAACCGCAGTCTGGATCGCTTCATGTACAAAGGTTTCGTCATGACCCTCCATACGCCTTTGGTTGGCATCTGTACACTGGCTCGGCGAATGCAGCGTCGTGGGTCACGTAAAAAGCTTCTGTAACTCATTCCACATTCGTGTCACTGCTCCATGGCCGCCCTAGCCCACCGTTCTTCTTCCTCTGTGAGCTTTCGACACCACACCTTCAATTTTCTGGTCAAATATTTTGCGATATCGCCTCTTCAATATCGTCAGAGGTTTCAGCGGCATACCAGTAGCATCACTGCGTTTTGACTTGTGGAGTAGCCATTTTGACATTCGAATGCAGCGTTAATCTGCCGGGGGGGGGGGGACTATTTTGCCGGGAATTCTAAGGGTTTGTTTAGGGTGTCACCTGACTTTTTGACAAACTAAAGTAATTTTAGGAATACATACACTTGCAATCGTTCAGGTATTTATGAAACATCCTGTGTATGTGACAAGGTCTTGACATTTTTTATTTACAAAATTGGAGGCGCAGGTGTTTAGACCCCAGTTGAAATGTGGTGGCACACGGTGACGAACGGGAGGGGAATTAAAGAGGAAATTGGCGAATGGAGTGGGTAGACAGTACCCTTCACACTACCTCGGAACATGCTGTATCCAGCATTACTACCGCTGATGCGCACACCTCGGCTGCCAGTAGTCGACTGAACTGACGCCCCCGCCAATTTAAATGGACTCGTCCATTTCGCCTAAAGAAGAAATTTGGTTTCTGCGCGTGTGCCATCACATTTCAACTGGCCTCTACCACAGCAGCTGTGTTTGCACTCTAAATTGCGGTAAATTTTCAAGAGTCTAGTTTTTTAGCCTGCCTATGCCGGTTATGTTTATTCGTTCCGCAGAATCAAGCCATTTGGACGTTACGCTTGAACGAGCACAAAATTTGTGGTTAGGAGTTTTAATGGAGCCTAAATTTAGAATAGGTTAACCTCAGAGCCTGTTGTCCCGAAGCCTTACGTGACTTGTGCAGCGTCGCTCTCCGATGACGTTACATATTAAATCACGTAAGTCGAGGACGCATTTATCCCAAAACGTCACCCCGGAACGCGAAATGCTGTTGTGAGTGCACTGAGCCCTATTATGGCAACGTGCTGAGGGCAGAATCAGAACATACACCTACATCTTAGCACTTCCAGGATGCTGCTCAGTGTTTGTTGGTAGTTACCGACGATTCGGGATAACCTTTTGACTCCATCTTAAAGGGTCAAGCAGTAGAAGAAGACTACTTGACAGTTGAGTATGGGGCCGATAGGTTATGCCGAATCGTCGGTAACTAACTACCAATCAACGCTGAGTAGCATCCCGGAAGTGCTAATATTTAATTCAAACCGCAACGGAAGTCTGAAATCCAAGATGCACGTAACAAATGCTTGTATAAATTCCTAGTAGTTTGCTGTGAAAAGTGGGGGGCACGCGGTGACGCAGTTAGTTGAGGCACTGCGCTACAAACTGGAGGGTTGCGGGTTCGATTCCCGATGGGTCATTACGGTTTTTCATTGACATAATCCTTCTGGCCGCACTAGGGCCCTGGGGTCGACTCAGCCTGTAAGAGAAATGAGTACCTCCTGGAGGGTAAATACGGCCGGTGCGTAAGTCTGACATTTCCACCTCCGGTGTGCCTATTTCTAGAAAACCTGGGTGCCTAAACCTAAGGGCCTGTCCAGGCCTATTCCATGCGGATTTAGACGTGTCATCGGTTCTGTAACACCCGTTCCTTTGTTCGCTGTACTCCCCGCCGTCTCCTCTACTCCATCTACCATGATTAAAACACGCCTACCCTGAGGAAGAAGTTGTAAGGTGAGAAGAGGCCGATATATTGCAGAATTTTAATACAGTCGGCCGATATATTGCAGGGTTTGTTAAAATCGGTTTGCAATAGCAGATACTGAACACGAGGACTTTTACATGCGTATCCGCTTATATCTCGAGCTGAACTCACTGAATATTGACTGGAACAAAAAATGTACTGGACATGTGATGTGCAGTTTATATTTCCGGTAAGCTGTGCATTTCTTCATCTGTGGATTTACTGAAGTATAAAGACAGTAACATAGCTCACGCGTCGTAAGTTGTGGGTTACGCCATTTGGTATAGCCTCTGCAAATCCTCTATGCCTGCAGTGACCATTGGGCGTCGCAGCAACACGGCGCGAGGCGGCGTGGGGCAGAGCTGCTTCGCTCTGACAGCAGCAATTGATGGTTGCATTGCGCCAGCCTGCCGTAACCTTTGCCTACTCTGCAACTCCAGCATCCATGACTCAAAAAAAAAAAAA
>Ga0123355_10016238_pt1 | contig 11726 bp, 6 predicted proteins | sample TergutEmb28metaG_3_FD_89872 | JGI IMG/M metagenome (GOLD analysis project Ga0123355, IMG submission 89872) | Embiratermes neotenicus P1 segment gut microbial communities from Petit-Saut dam, French Guiana - Emb289 P1 | ecosystem: Host-associated > Arthropoda: Insects > Digestive system > Gut ...
AATTGTTACCCTTTTTCCACAACTGTATTTGTGTGTTCCATATAATACAATTAATAAGCAATCATATTTTTTACGAACATCAGTAATTAATTGCTGTTTATAACCTGGGGTGAACAAATTTTCCGTAAATCTAGGAGCCATTTCAAAATTCCGTGCTAAAATGTGACGTGAAGCTAATTCCACACTGAAGATCAACACATATTAGGCACTAAACCAAAAAGTCTATTCGCTGTGGCGACCCGGCACACTGGATTTGCTCGCCCTTTTTTTTTTTTTGATGATATCGTATCTTGATTACTGTGACATAGAAACTGAGTCCTTCGAAGACGTATGTTTTGTTTCTGTCTTCGCACAAAAACAAACAAAAACTTTGTAGAGAACAGGGTGTGCACATTACTGTCAGAACGTTATGAAACGGACACAAGAAAATTATACAGTAAATAATGAAGCAACTAAAGCTGCATAAACATAAATACCCCACAACTGCAACTGTTGACCTTTAATTTGCCATCTGCAGCTAGGCGTTTCTATTGGTAGTGGCGATTTTAAATAGGCTAACGTTAAACACGCTGGGAAGAAAGGTGTAAAAGTGATTTAAAGATGTTAATCGGAAAGCGAAAATTAGAAGCCATAAATAGGAGCTCTGGAATCAACTTAGGTTCTCAGGAGGGCAATTAATTTGCGCTGTTCCTATTTGCAGCTTAAGGATAAACGTTATTACAGTATATAATCTCAACAAGTAATTTCAGTAGAACGAACAACATACTAGAAATAAAATGAAATGTTAGGAGCTCACTTAGTTGGTGTTGTGTTTATGGATAGCGGCAGTATGTGCCTCGCAAGTAAAGCGAGGGCACCCGTCTTGAGATATGGAGAAACACTACAGACTTATATCGCAACATTTCTTATCTTTTGTCGTATTGAATTATTAATAACATGTATAAAAGAGCATAATGAACATAAATGTCAAATCCTAGGGTACTTATGTTACGTTAACTACTGACTTCTACTGACTTCTACCGAACATTATAGTAGTAGAATTAAAGGTTTTAACCCTTTAAAGATTCACATGAATCTGAATGGTCTATAAAGATTCATTTCGGACCGCGCAGTAAACAAAATCCGTTTGTGTTACATAACCGAGTCAGGTACATGGAATAATCGCTGTTTGCCCTGAGATCCATGCAAAACATATGAATAAACTGTGCAGACAGAACTAAAATTATTTGAACGATAAGGCTGGTTGCATTGATGGTAATCCTTAGGTTGTAAGGTTTTAAACAAGATGAATACTAAATCTTCGTTTAGTCTATTATAGCATTAATATTATAGTCTTTTAGGTTGTGAGACCTTGTTGCAGTGTGTTGAGTGTGTACCAACACTTCAGAACTATAAACTGACCTCACCTTCCGGGTTGTAGTCGGAAGCTGATTTCTTCTGAAACACTGGTACACATACCGCACTGTGAACGCAGTGTCATAACCCGTAAGAACAAAATATTAACAGTCCTGTAAAATCCTCAAACCACTCTTCTTATCCTTGGCTTCCAAAAACCCTTGCTAATGTACTTGTGTCTTTAGGGAACAAAAGTCAACTAATTCAAAGGAGCGAAGAGGGAGGAAAGATTAAAGTTAGAAGTGCACGTGGAAGGTTAATCGACTGTAAGTCCAGGTATATGCACTAGTTAAAAATTACAATAAAAACAATTTAATTTCTTCAGAATGTTTTAATGTAAGAAAATCCCGTACGAGAAAATGGTAAACTGCTAGTATTGGAATTACGTACGAAGAAAACCAGAAAAACACAAAAACACGCACACATAAACACATTTTGCCCACAATTTATTCTTTTTATTCGAAGACCCGGAAGAGTCACCAGCATGCGAACTCGGCATTATCATGCCTGTAACGTAATACAAGACAATACGTTCAAGATAGCAGAAGTACTTGTTTCCAGTTTGTTCCACTTTTCACAAAAAAAAAGTTTTGTTTTCATAATGAATTTCTGAAATTCATTACGTGTATCATTAAAATTGTGTACAGTTGATATGTCACATACTTTATTCCTTACCTCTATGTTCCAGTATCGAGATGAAGCAGAGCAACAATCAATACAGGCGCCAAGAAATGCTCTTAATACAATACAATTCACGACATTTATTGTACCTCCCACATTTTTCAGCAGCGGGGTGACATTCCTAGGGAGTAACCGAACAAAGGAATATAAGCCAAACACTTTAGTCTACACTAAAGTGTTTGGCTTAAACTCTCCGTTGAGGATGTCACCCCAGTGCCGAAACATGTAGTTGTTTTTATAATATTATGAATTTTATTGCATTAAGTTCATTTGTTGGTGCGTGTATTGATTGCAAGAATATGCACGGTATTAATGCAAAATATGAAGCAAAGTGAGTAATACGTACACTTATCGATTCAGTATTTTGGCAAATAGGTCTTGGGTCAGTGTATATAGGCCTCCCTTATGAATGTAATCTCGTTGCGTCTCCATTTTAGAGATGACCTCTTAGTATGTGCACGAACGGTCATTTCCTCTCTGTTTCACAAGGTTAAACGAGGTCATCATGTAGTATGAGGGTGGACAGGCCAACACTTGGTATGCCGCCCGCTGCAGTGGTTCCCCGTATTGATCGAGGTGAGAGCGGGTATGCGCTGGGATCGGACGATAAACGGACGGCGAGGCGCAGAGAGCTGACAATATGAAATACAAATACGGCGATAATACATTATCTGTTCTTTAATTTCCTTCTACAAATACTTCTTCTTCTTGTCCGTTTAAGAAAGCTGTTTTAAGTCCTTAAATCCATTTTATCTACTCCCCACCACATGTTACATTTGTGATCATAATCAAGGGGTTAGAGATGGGTGGGGTATGTGACACATGAGGACAGAAGAGGTGCATACAGGGTTTTGCTGAGTGAAATTCAAAGAAAGAAACAGTTTAGAAGACCAGGCGATAATGGGAATAATATTATAAAACATCTGAAGGAAAATCGGATGACGGTGACTTCACTGATTTGATACAGGAATGGAAAAATTTGAGTTTCCTTACAAGCACAGTAATAAAACCTCGGATTCCTTAAAGTTTATTGACTCTGTGTCAACAGCTGGCTTCTTAAGAATGACTTTGGTCCATGGATTCATTTCATTAGATTTTGAGTTCATTATAACCATGGCCGCGATTCAAAATCCCAAAATAAAAGGTGTTAAAATCTTGGAAGAAGACATATAAAGTCCCAGTGCACCCAATGAAAACATACAGGAGAGCAACTTACAGGGTGCACAGAAGTATATTTCAGTTACTTTTCAGTTGAACACCTAAGCCTCTTCATCTACAGGAAAAGAAACTCGGTACCCAACAAATAGAAGGCTAGGGGACTGAGAGGGCCATAAGTCCGGTCGGGTCATTAATGTAACTTCGGACAAAATGAATAAGAAATCTGTTACTCAATATTTTTTCATTTCAGTTTCATCAATATTAACTTTCATCTCGTCTTCTTCTTTAACGTTCTTTTTTTCCATTTTTCTGGTACCAGCTTATTTTAGGTTTCTGATGTCTTACTTTCGACATACACACTTTCTTACTGCAAGGAAACAGGTGCTTGTGGTGGCAGCACGCCTCTCTGTCTGTGATTGTCATAGTTTGTTGTGGCAACGCACTTCTGTGTTTATCGTCGTTTGCGATGGCAGCACACCTCTATGTCTGTGACTATCATCGCTTGTGGTGACAACACGCCCCGGTGTCTCTGTTTGTCATCGCTTGTGGTGTCAACACGCCTCTGAGTCTATGTTTATCTCGTTTATCGTGTTGAGTCAACTGTCATATTTTCATAAGAGGTGTCATATACAAAATTTAATAAAGCAAATTTTAGTTTCTTATCATGGATCTACCAACATGACATCCTTCCAACTTCTGAGGTGGAATAAGCAGATTGAAGCATTTTCCGAAAATGATAAAGGAACTTACCATCGGCCAGTTTCGTGTCTGTTGTAATTTGTATTGCTGTTATTCTGGCTTACTGCTCATTGCCTTTTCTTCTATTTGTTAATTTCTTTGTTGTAGTCGTCCTTTGTCTGTAGAGATAGAATGAATTAAGAACATCTGAAGGTGTCTGGACTGTGAACAAGGGAGACATAACGTGCATAATAGACTCGCATTACGCATTTCTCCTCCTTAATTACACTCATTCTTTATTCCTTCATATTGTTCCAGGAGTATGGGAAATTGTAATCTTTTATCCACGTAGCGCGAGGTCCTAAGGCAAGTTGAAGTGAAGGCAGATATAAATTGTAAATTAAAATTTGAATTGGAGAGATGGTTTACAACATGGAAATTATAGTTCCATTGTTCATTTATATTTTTTTTTCTATCAAATTGGAGTTCAAACGTTTCAGACTGTGCGCTGCAACTGTGCACAGAGGTGAAGACATGGTCACTCAATTAGTTCTGTTCATTATGTTATCCCTTCTTGATAGGCATGTTCACAACACAGTCAATTAAGACATTAATTTGCCCTTGCTTTGTGTTTGAATTATTAAGATCGTTCATAGCCGCATTCGGAGATGGAATGAAGGCCAGAAGCCTTGTCATCTTTCTCCATACTTCCACCAGCCCGCATGAAACAACTTGAATATCGACTAAAGAATTCTTGCAACATTTAGTATTTTGGATTCCTAATAAAAATGTCAACACGTCATATTTTTTTCCAAAATCAAACAAAAATAATACACATTTCATAAAAAGACGTTTACACACTATGTGATTGATCCTTGTAATGGAGGGAGTCTGTGTTCTCTGTGACGTATAAACAGAGGTCAAGGTAAATCCGACAGATTAAACGTACCTTTATTTTCAAAACAAGTACAGGAAACACGATAGCTAGCCCTTTGCGAGGAAAGTAATAAAAACACGCAATCCCCTTTTACAAATAAGTGCAAGACGTGTTACATCTCGATGTTCACGAGATTACTTTCAAATAAGTACAAAATAAAAAAGGCAGAGCCAGAGAGCCCGAAGAAATAGTTAAATATAAAAACGTATCGTTCCACTCGTGTGATACCTTGACGCTTATCTCCACTGCCTATCATTTATCTTTAACTTATGCTTCCATCACACAAGAAAAAATTAGGAAACCTGTGTAGGATTACAGAGGATGCTGTTATGCACCCGAAATCCGCAATAATTACAGAGTGTGTCACGTATTGATCTTCGTCGCCTTTACACAAAAATAAAACGTTTAACCTTTTGGAGCCGGAATTATTTTTTAAATTTTAGAACATCCTGTATATAAAAAGTGAATAAATCAGGAACCAAATATGTTAGAATTATGAAACAAACTGCATTTTGAAGAGAAAAAAACGGAGAGTATATACCATGTTTAAAGTAGTCTGTACCTGTATTTGTTGAATAAATATATAAAATGCAACGTTTAAAGGTTAGAGGTGCGGTACGACCTCTATAGTGGTTATTAGACGTCAAAGGGTTAAAACTGGGCTGTTTTGATGTCACACAAAACATAACAGCCTGTTTTTATAAGTTTCTTCAGCAGCACGGCAATTACATTAAAGTTGTAAATGCTTTTAGAAATACCTAACTGTGAGACATGATGTTCTCACAGCGCCGCTGAACAAAAATAAGTTTTTTTGAGATAAAGCAAAAGGTTATCGAGTTGTAAGAGGAGTTCGCTGCTTCCATATTCATTGTCCAAAATACTACCGAGAGCTTAATGAAGAGAGAGTACGATCCTCTGAAATGTTGGTAGGTGTCAGTCTTCAAAATAGCAGCCTGTTATTGATCTAAGTCTATCGGTTGCTCTAATCTTAGACTACATTTACTGTTACATTTTATGCGAGGCAAAATTAAAATTCAGCTGAATATTCCGTGTTTTAAGTACTCTGGCCTGAAACCGTGCGATATTACAGTAATAGTACGGCGTGTGGGGAAAATGGACAATGGTCAAAATGCAGTAAGGGAAAAATGGAATTGCGGAAAGAATGAATGTGAAAGCTTACTGTGCCCCAGATTTTAGGATTATATTTCGGTATGGATATGGAAGGAACAATGAAAAGGGTACCGTATAGTTTAATTCCCTCCACCAAAGCCAGCAACAGATATATCAGCTATCCAGGTTAAATATTTTCAAAAAATTTCAAAAACGGAAAATAAATTAAAACGTTAACCCAAATTGCTATCAAATATATAGCAGTCACACAAGGCACATTATTGTTAGAGGTTTTGTGTCCTTGACACTGCCAACTTTATTTGCAGACTTTTTTTTCAAATGAGTAAGGAAGAGGCTGTGGTATAAATTGTTGCGTTACATGAATATTTGTTAATCTGTTACTTCAGGACGTGAAGGAAATTTTCGACGATGTTCCAACTTCTGTGTAAAAATATTGTAACCAGTACTCGGTTACGGTAAACAAGACAGATCAAGCACAGGCACACGGGCCACATTGTACTGAGAACCATACTATATGCTTGAGTGTATGATGCCATAGTCTAGAAGAACTTAACCATCCAACACAAAGACTATAAATTGATTCTGTATAAATTATATCTACCTTATAAAAATAATATTAACTATGTTTAATTATAAACTTTTGACCCCCGCATACGTATTTTATATAAACAACTTACATAAACAGCAAATCGACTGCAGGTTATAAAAATTTGCATATATTATTTCACCACTTGTAGCCGGTTTTAATCTTGTCACAAGTACTCCCTGAAAATGGTATATTTTTACTGAAGCATGTCGGAGTATATCTCTATTATTGATATGTATTTGATATTTCGCATTTGGTTGTTTCAATATAGGAATATATTTTGAAGAATGTTGACGCATCAATCAGTTGCCCAATGGTGCGTAGCTCTATTGGGTCCTGTATACAGAGTCTTAATTTTGTTTACAAAGAAATTCAGCAGGTAGGAAATATTTACTTAAGACTAAGAGTTATCTCCGGAGAGGATATGAAATACAGAAGCATTGTTGGGAGCTGAAAAAGCCGGGTAAAATGTGAAGATGAGGATATAGGGCCGAGGGCATGGGAAAGAGAGGGAGGATTTCACCGAATACAAGATCACGATTTCCGGTAACTTCTAGCAACAGAGACGTAAGTTGTTTATGAGAGGAAGTTAAAGACAGAGTGGCTAAAGCCACATCGAAAATTATACATAGTTACTTGAATTATAACGCCCACAGACGGTCATTCTTCTTAAGCGATAAAACGTCTTGGGGCAGCGCCATTCAGTTCCCATGTTTTATGTGTAGACCGTTTTAATACACACGTTACATAGTTGAAAAATAGCTGATCAGCGAATTCTTAATTGGAGTTTGTGTGAGAGGAATGATTGTGGCCTAATTTGAGGTGTTATCACCAGCATGTATTTGTAGAAAGTGAGAAAATTAACGAACTATATAGATTGAACCAATATCGGGGTCAAGATTTCTACGCGGCGTACACCTGAAGGGGCGCAGCTCTGTTACTACTAGAATGAAAACTTTATTGAACAGATATCTAAATGCAACGGATATATGTGTCATCACACACCATCGATATGCTTTCATTTCACATAAGGTAAAATTAATATAATAATATTTTCAATAAGTGAGAAAGAATAACTGGATATTTATTCTCAAGTTACAACAAGGAAGATAATGTGTTTACAAAGGTTTACGTTGAGGCGCGATGGAGTAACCATTGTTGCTGCCGAAAAGCTATATATGTTAGTGCGTTTCTGTCGTCTTATTTATCCAGCACGCAAAACGCATGCGACGTGTTGTTATCATCTGTGCCCCGCCTGTCTGTAGATTATTTTGCCGCATTATTCAATATATGGTACGATCTTCAAATCAATGTTATTGAGTAAAAATATGTGTTGTGATGTTTTACGACTTTTTTCTGAAATACTTCTCATTCTAGCGAAATATTGTCATAAATTTACACATGTCTTCATGTAAAGTACTCATTATATTTGTCAGATTTTAATAAAACTTGAATTTTCTCGACATGATTTCGAAAAAAGTATTGAAATATCAAATTTCATGAAACTCCGTCCAGTGGGAACCGAGTTGCTCCATGCGGACGGACGGACAGAGAGAGACAGAAATGACAAACCTGACAGTTGCTTTCTCAATTTTGCAAACGCGCCTAAAATGTAACAGCAAGATAAAATCTCGTGAAAACGGTCTGTAGTGCTCCTTGGCTACCATTTAATGCCTTGCATCACATGTCTTATATACTTTAGAGAACAAGAAAAGAAAAAGCACCAACGGCTATGCTGTGATAGTTACATAAGAGACACAATCCCGATACCGTCAATTTACTGTGTCTTCTCTGCAGATATATTTCAGAATAAATATCAATGACATGGCTACACAGAGAGCATGCTTTACTGATTACAGAAACAGAATCATGTACATTCTATAGGTTATTTATCCTGCAGGCGACATGTATAGATCTTGTTACACAAAGAGAGATACAACACATAAAGGATAATTAACGGTGAACCTATTATAAAACGATCCATTACAGCGAAACGGGAAGAATAGTGGACTGAGGTTAGCAGCTGTGTATTGTGGATGGTCAGTTTTTTTTTCGGTTCGTAGAGTTAAAACACAACATCGTAGTGGCAAAAGAAAAATGCAACATTACATTAGTACCGAAACACAGCAATAGAGAGCTGCGATAAATCAGTAGTAAAAAGGGCCCGTGATTCGTGATTATTTTTACTAAACTGACCGGGATCATCCTACATTTCAGATTAATTTATTAAAATTTGTGCAAAATATTAATTTGTTTTATTGAATTGTAATTAACTGCGAGCAACGTAAATAAATATAGTTATAAAAATGTAAAGCGATATGTTCCCAGATTTTGTAGTTATGCTATGGAAAATTAGCCTTTTCGAGTAACACATAGGCCTGATTTTAATTATTAATTTTTTTCCAGGATATAATGCCTTTTGAAGGAACACGTGAGCACTGACATACATGTTTCTTTGCAACCATAATACAAATTTGTAGAAAAAAATACACATAAATAATAATTTTATGTTTTATACATTTTATCAATATTTTATTACAGTTTATTCTAAATTAAATTTGTTTACACAACTTTTTTACAACATTTTATTATAACTGTGTTTCTTTGTAATTAAATCCTCAATTAAGATACCTTAATGAGCCGAAAAATACACGAGAAATATTATAAAATACAAAATAGTTATTTATAATCATATGTGCAGTTTGAACAAATATTTTATATTTAATCCATTACACGAAATGTGTACAGCTTTTAAGAAACATAAATCTTTATTTGACGAGTCTCAAGCCTACATATTTAAACAATGGCTGAGGGTGATAACACGAGGTTTTCTCTATTATATATATCTCACATTAAATACTACGATCGCCGTCACACACAGTGTGGTTAAAGTGGTCCCGTTATAGGCCCGGTTTGGTCCAGAGGTTGGATACAGGTTTAGCTTTACTCTTCCATGACCGCGGCACTAGAAGGAGTGAGTGGTCAGCAGCACGCCCCGGCCGCACTTTACCCCGGGAAAGAACCGGTACCCATTTTACAGGAGGCTGGGTGGGCCCCAGGGCTGGTCTGGGCAGGCGGAAAATCTAGTCCCCACCGGGAATCGTTCCCGGACCGTCCAGCCCATAGTCAGTCGCTATACCGACTGAGCTACCCGGCCCACACACACACAATGTTGTTACTTTTCATTATGTCGGCTCCGTATACAATAGTTCTCCTTTATATTAGCCAAATATAAAGGTTATTTTTTGTTTGGATGTCGTCTCACATGTGTTTCTTCTCACATAAAATTCCCTTAAGTATTTTTTGCAAACCTGTGGTCTCAGTGTAGTTAAATCCTAGGGCAAAGTATATTTTAATTTTCTAAAACTATGTCGAAATTTAAGTAGGTGGAAAATTCAAATCTCTTCTAGCGCAATTCGAACCCGGCCTGCAGAAGGAAAATCCTGGCATATGTCTTATATGGAACTTTGGCTACCGCTGCCGAGTCTTGAAGGTAAAACGGTTTTAAGCACTAGGACGAACTGTTAAAATGGTGAAATATTAGGATTACGTTCAACTGTGATTTAGGATAAGTCTGTCTAAAAAACTTTATTGCGTCTCAGCACAGAGTCAGGTGGCCGAAACTGCTCAATACCACACCTACCAAGGTAGCTTTTGATGCAAAAAAAAAGAAACGTCGTGTAACAGTGGGTAGCGCTACTGCTTCATATTAAGGGAGAATTTTTTCAATTCCCGACTAGAATAGTTACTACTTCGATTGAGACTTTTGTGATCTGTCTCAATATCTCCAGGCAAATGAGGGGGAGAACCTCAAATTTTGTCACAATTGTGCCTTCTAAATTCTTTCTAATTGTGTCCTATTCGACACTACATGCTGAGCCGCTGCGAGTGTTGTTATATTAATAGGTATTGTAAAGCACAGAACATTTTTTGCCTTTTATGTTTTCATGTACGTGTCACTGTCAAAATAACGGCTTAAAGTTAAGGAATATAAACATTATTTTGTTTTCTCTAAAGGGGGTGATTTTAAAGCTTACTTTCAGTGATTTTTTCGTTAGGTCCACGCATCAATTAGTTGACAAAAACATGGGATTGCCCCTGAAAATTAAGGAATTGGCTCTGACGTAATATAGCGATGACCGAATATAGAAGAATGCAACTATAGGGCATGATTTACATTAAAGTAATTGTCAATAGACCTAACCTTTGTGTTTAAGACCAGTAGAAGGCGAGAAAGTTTAGAGTCTAATTAACAGCAAAGCAAGATATAGTGTCTTTTAAATGTATTTTCCTGCGTTTTACTCATTAATCAAAACATTGCCTATTTTCACGAAACTTCTAATTTTAATGCAGTTCTAACACCCAAATTTCTTGACACATATTCAACCGTACTTCTTTAGACCACTATTCAGATCACTCTCAAAGGTTATTAACAAAACTAGTGATTGCATTTTGCTAAAGTTTGGAGTTTCTAGTTTGATGTTTGCTCTTATGTAAGCCGTAATACTCAGTAGTCATTAATAGCAGTCAGACTAGGATCATCACATTATCTAAATTGTGGTTAATATTCTCCTAAATATCCACAAAAATTGGCAATTAATAAGTGTCAAAACATGTATATTTAAATATCGTAACTTGAACAACGATTCCGATATTAAACTATATTGCACATTTGTTTTAGGTGTTTGCAATATAGCCATGAATCTTATTTTTTACAAATTTAAACCTAAGGTACTCACAATTCAATGCAATGCCAGGCAAGTATAGGTAAAACTTTTTGTTTGTTAGCGACACACATTCCAAGCTTGATATTTTTCTATTACAAGATTTGTTTAAGATCGTTATAACACTCTTTTTCCAACATCAAGAAAGGACGTGGATTTTCAAGTTATGACACGTTATTTTCACGATGAGAAACAGTTCTTGAATTTTCCTTGTCACAATCGGATCATTATTTCGATTATTATCCGAAGGAAACGCTAATTTTGGGGATTCGAGATTAAGGAAATTTCTCCCATACCCTCTGCGCTACACATCAGTGACTTACAAAACAATGCACGCCCGTAAGGTACACTATTTATAGAGTCCTCTCCACCCCCCCCCCCCCCCAAAAAAAAAATCAAATTTTTACCCTATTTCTTTAAATTTTTTCAACATAAC
>Ga0123355_10016239_pt1 | contig 11725 bp, 12 predicted proteins | sample TergutEmb28metaG_3_FD_89872 | JGI IMG/M metagenome (GOLD analysis project Ga0123355, IMG submission 89872) | Embiratermes neotenicus P1 segment gut microbial communities from Petit-Saut dam, French Guiana - Emb289 P1 | ecosystem: Host-associated > Arthropoda: Insects > Digestive system > Gut ...
GAATCGCGACAGAGCTTCGTTTACTTTTTCGATAACAGCCTCAAGGTAGATGGTATTACGGTAGAACGTCTCGATGCAATGCACCGGAACGTCTTCGGAGAACTGGCGGCGCCATTCATTCAGGCTGGAGCCTGTGGTGGTGGAGGAATATTGCGGATACATCGGCAGCAGCACGAGTTGATCACATTCGGCGGCGTGAAGTCCGGCTATTGCTTCGTGGGTAAACGGGTGCCAGTAACGCATGGCGACGAAGCAGTGGGCGTCGATTCCCTGATGGCGCAGTTCCCGTTCTAAGGCGCGGGCCTGGTGTTCCGTGTGGCGACGGATGGGCGAGCCTCCGCCGATGGTGGCGTAGTGATGCTGAACTTTGCGGGCGCGGGTGGTCGAGATGAGCCGGGCGAGTGCCTTGCGCCCGATGCGAGCAAAAGGGAAATCTATGATGTCTGGGTCAGAGAACAGGTTGTAAAGAAAAGGTTCGATCGCTTTCAGCGTGTCGGGCCCACCGAGCTGAAAGAGAACTATCCCCACACGCCGTGTTGTGCGCGTCATTTTCCCCAAAATCCCCAGAACGGAGGCAATGTACTCCGAAGTGAGCGCGCGAGTCAATGCCGCATCGCAGAGTTTTTTACACAGTGCGCAGGCCGTGTGGGAAGATTTGCAATTTGTCGGGTGCGCAAGGCAAGCTTATTTTCCGAATGCCGGAACTCCCAGATATTACGGCGTACATCACGGCGCTTGAGTCGCGCATCGTCGGGCAGGCGCTCGAGCGGGTACGGCTAGGGAGTCCTTTTCTGTTGAGGACAGTGGAACCGCCGCTCGCAAGCGTTGAGGGACGGGTGGTCGAGAAATTGCGCAGAATCGGCAAGCGCATTGCGATCGGCGTGGAGAACGATTTGTGGCTGGTGCTGCATTTGATGATCGCCGGACGGCTGCACTGGAAAAAACGCGACGCGAAGCTGGCTGGCAGGCAGAATTTGGCGGCCTTCGATTTTCCCAACGGCACACTGACACTCACCGAGGCTGGGAGCAAGCGGCGGGCCGCGTTACATGTGGTGAGCGGGGAAGCGAATCTTTCGTCGCTCGACGCTGGAGGGATCGATGTGTTGCGGGCAGATCTCGATTCGTTTCGGGCGACATTGCTGGCGGAGAATCATACCCTGAAGCGGGCGCTGACGGATCCGCGGCTGTTGAGCGGGATTGGGAACGCTTACTCGGATGAGATTCTGCATGCGGCGCAGTTGTCGCCGGTCACGCTGACCCACAAACTCAAGCCAGAGCAATGGGCTCGATTGTTTGATGCGACGCGGCACACGTTGCAGGTCTGGATCGATCGGTTACGCGCCGAGGCGGAGGCAGATTTTCCCGAAGGAGTGACGGCGTTTCGCAAGGACATGGCGGTGCATGGGCGATATGGGCTGCCGTGTCCGCGATGCGGGGACAAGATTTTGAGAATTCGGTATGCGGACAAGGAGACGAACTATTGCGCGCACTGCCAAACAGGCGGGAAGGTTCTGGCGGATCGGAGTTTGTCGCGGCTGTTGGGGTCGGATTGGCCGCGCACGCTCGAGGAGTTGGAGGCGCTCAAACGGCGCTGAGCGATCAGGGCTGAATCTATTTCTGAGTGAAGCACGGGCAACGGGGTACAACTTCATCGCCGTCTGAATGTACATTCAACCGGAAACACGCGAGGTGGAATGTTGGATCCGGTGTCAACCAACTCGCTGGTGTCGAAAAAAGTAAGAATGTGGACTATCGATTGTCGAACTTCCTTGCGTTTTGCTCCCGGTTGGGTAAGACTTCTTGGCAATTGCGCAGGTTTGGTTCCGTCCATGAGGGCAGCAGGGGCCAATGTTGGGCACGAATCGGAGATTCATCATTGCGTACATCCTGCTCGTCTGCGGCCCGTTGGCGGCGTTGGCTGGAGTGCTTAAAGTCGGTCGCACTCTCACCGCTCCCCTGTCGATTGACGGCGTTTGGAAGGTCGATGCCAACGCGAGTACTCCCGCTGCTGATCCCTGTAACCAGGCTGTGTCATCTCTGCTCGATTCACCCATCGTAGTTTCCCAGTCCGGCAAACACCTGGAGATCACATTTAAGGGCGTATCCCATGCCGTGGTGCGTGGCGAACTCGACGGAAGAGAAATCAAGGCATCGCTCGAGCTTTCCGGTTGCACGAATGCCCAGTTCAAGCTCATGGCCTCGGTCGAGGCCAAATCGGAGCCCAGGGCGCTCACCGGATCCCTGGCGCCCACGAATTGCGCGTCGTGCGCGCCACTGGAGTTTCGCGCCGTGCGGCAGCCCAAGAGCCAGAACGGAGCCGCGCACTGATGCCGAATCTGTTCCTCCTCACTCTGCAGCTTGCCGTCGTGCTGGCAACCTGTCGCGTAGTCGGTTGGCTGTTCCGCAAGATCCATCAGCCCAAAGTCGTTGGTGAAATGTTTGCCGGCATCATGCTGGGACCGTCGCTGTTCGGTTGGATGGCTCCTCACGCATCGTCGTACCTGTTTCCTGCCTCGAGCTTGGGTTTTCTGAACGCGCTGAGTCAGGTCGGGGTTGTGGTCTTCATGTTCCTGGTGGGCCTGGGGATCAATCCCAGGGAATTGAAAAAGCATGGTCATGCGGCGGTGGTCCTGACCAGCCACGTGAGCATCACAGCGCCGTTCGTGCTCGCGGCTTTCCTCGCGCTTTATCTGTATCCGCGTCTCTCTGATGACAGCGTGCGGTTCTCCAGCTTTGCACTCTTCCTGGGCGCTGCCATGAGCATCACTGCGTTTCCTGTGCTGGCGCGGATTCTTGACGAAGGCAACATGCTCGGCAGCCGTCTGGGCACGGTCGCTATCGCCTGTGCCGCTGTCAATGACGTTACCGGTTGGTGCATTCTCGCCTACATCGTCGTGCTGGTGCGGGCGGCTCATTCCCCCACCTCGATCTGGATTACGCTCGGCGGTATCGTCGTCTTCGGCGTGGCTATGATTTATGGTGTGCGTCATCTTTTGCGCGGCTTCGAACGTGCTTACGGAAGAAAGGGCGCGCTCAGCGAGAACCTGATGGCGCTGATGATGTTGCTGGTACTCGCATCCGCGTTGTTTACGGAGTATCTCGGCATTCATCTGCTGTTTGGCGCCTTTTTAATGGGCGCGATCATGCCCAAGGAGAAAAGATTTGTCCGCTATGTCCTCGACCGCTTTGAGACCATCACGATCACATTGCTGCTCCCCTTGTTCTTCGCCTTCACCGGATTGCGGACGAATATCGCGGCCATCCGAGGCCCGGAAATGTGGATGTATTGCGTCCTGATCATTTTGGTCGCAACCCTCGGAAAACTTGGCGGCTCGATGCTGGCTTCGTGGTTAAGCGGCATGCCTGCGCGCGAGGCCGCCGGGTTGGGTATCCTGATGAACACCCGCGGCCTGATGGAATTGGTGATCCTCAACATTGGACTTGATATCGGCGTCATCTCGCCGACAGTTTTCTCGATGATGGTGGTGATGGCGCTGGTCACGACATTCATGACGCGTCCGCTGCTCGCCATGATTTGCCCAAAGCATGGGTTGGACACTACTGGTGAGAAGGGGGAAGCCGAGGGCGTCGAGGCCTCGACCAGGATCGAGAGCGGCAAAGGCGCGGTGGCCTAGGATTGAACTTTCCTTATTTTATCCTGCACTTGATTTTATCCTGCACTTGGGTGCGCCAGTTACAGACGAAGGCTCGTCAAACGAAGGATCGTCATACCGGGCGAGCTGAAACGCTTCACTTTCGAGGCTTACCCGCCAGGTCGATCTGACCAATCTGCGTGTTAAACTCACTGCACCATGACTGGAGCCGCTCGGCCGCTGGCGGCTCTAGAATTCCTGCTCTCGAGGAATGAAATGAAACCAGCCATCGAGACGCCGGGCGGCGTCTCTACCGATCCTTACCACAAAATCGTATGCTGCCTGCGTTGCGAGCAGAGGTTGCAGCGCTATCAACTGATGCGCGCCAGTTTGGCCCCGGGCGCGGGACACGCGATGCTGTCGTGCCCACGGTGCGGGCATATCGAGTTCGTGGTGGACTCAAGCCCGCTGCTGCAGAATTTGGAGCTGGTAGCAGTGGATACGGGAGACGGCGATTAGCAATTTGCGAATCAGCTCCTGGTTTGGGAGCCTCGCTGGCACCTCAGCCAAGTCAGCCAACAGCAGATTCCTCCTGCTTCGCTGCTCGCACGGTGGAATGACAAACGGCTGATCTAGAACGGTATGTCTTCGTCCGTGATGGGGCCGCTTGCGGCCGGCTCGGGTTCGGGGACGCGCTGATCGAAGTTGTTGCCGCCGGACGACGCTCCGCGAGAGCCGCCGAAATCGCCTCCACCACCTCCACCCTCCCCGCGGGCGCCACCGAGAAGCACCAGTTCATTGACCACGATTTCAGTCATATATTTCTTCTGGCCCGTTTGCTTATCGTCCCAGGAATGCGTGCGCAGGCTGCCTTCGATATAAACCTGGCGGCCTTTCTTGAGGTATTCGCTGGCGATCTCGGCCGTGCGCCCCCAGGCTGTGATGTTGTGCCATTCGGTGCGATCTTGCCAGTTGCCGTCTTTGTCTTTGAAGCGATCTCCCGTCGCGAGGCTGAACTTGGCGACCGGCGTTCCTTGCGGGGTGTATTTCAGTTCGGGGTCTTTGCCCAGATTTCCGAGAAGAATGACTTTGTTGACGCCTTTCCCAGCCATGGCGGGCTCCTTTTCGAAAAATTGACTATACCAGACCGGAAGTGGTGCAAGATCAGGGCAATCGGGTAAGTCGAGGCTGGAGTATCATTTTGGGCAGGGAATTGAGGTCTTCCGAGGAGGCCCAATGTTGCTCTCCGGTCCCGTTCGTTCCGGGTCAGCCTTCCGAGCGCGGTTCGCTGCCGTTGCTCTCGCGTTCGTGGGCTTACTGTCTCTGCCGGGATGCTGGGTCAGTTCGCTCGGTGGCCTGAGCGAAGCCGGGGCCTGGGGCACGGATAAAGACCAAGTTTCTGAGCCGGACTTGCTGGGTGCGTGGACAAGCGATTGCGTCATGCTCGAGGTTACCGCCGACGACAAGCAGTACCACTGGACGGTGACTGGTGACAGACACGGCTGCCAGGACAATAAGGGCGAGATCGATCACTACGAGGGAAAACTGTTCAAGCTGGGTGATCACGAGTTTCTGGATATGACGGCACGAGACAACGATGTCTGCCCAGCATGTTTGGCAGTTCATTGGATCTTTAAGGTCGATGTCGGGAAGGATTCCTTGAGCCTGGCTCCCATTGATTGGGAGTGGCTGGAGAACGCAGAGAAGGAAAAGACGGTTAGGTTGGCTACAGCGCACGGCAATCCCGACCTGCTCACAGCGTCACCCAAGGAACTGAAGGAGTTTTGCCGGAAGTATGGGGAAGACGAGGCCGTGTTCATATCACCTGCCGAGTTCACTTTCGAAAGGAAGCAGCCTTAGAGCAGATTCGTTTTCAATTCGCTCCTGCGAGCAACTCTGTCGACTCGGACCGCACGACCAGCCAGTCAAGAGGTTCTTCGCCGCTCGAAACCGCGGCTCAGGATGACAGACGACAAGGGTGGAATTCAGCGCCTGACCAGGAATGGATTGGTGTCCCGCTCTTCGCCAATCGTGGTCAGTTCGCCGTGCCCGGGGATTACTACGGTTTCGTCCGGCAGCACGAGCACAGTGTCGTGGAGCGAGTGCATGATCTTCTGGGTTGAGCCGCCGGGAAGATCGGTGCGGCCGATGGACCCGGCGAAGAGGGTGTCGCCGGCGATGAGCTTCCCTTCGGCAGGGAAATAGAGGCAGATGCTGCCTTCGGTGTGGCCGGGCGTGTGCAGGATTTGTGCGTTGTGCGCTCCTGCCGAGACGGTATCTCCCGTGGTGATGCTACGGTCGATTTCGACTTTCCCCGGCGCGGGCACACCGATCCACGCGGCTTGCACATCGAGCATCTTCAGCAAGGCATAGTCGTTCTGGTTGAGCAGGATGGGCGCTCCCGTCGCGGCTCGCAACTTCATCGCTCCGCCGACATGGTCGATATGCGCGTGCGTGATGACGATCTGCTTCACTCGCAGATTGTGCTGGCGGACAAGGGCGAGGATATCCTCGATTTCGTCTCCCGGGTCGATCACCATGGCTTCGCGTGTGCTCGCATCGCCGATGATGGAACAATTGCATTGCAGCGGGCCGACGGGGAGAATTTCGTGGATCATGGGTTCATTGTAGCGGGAAAACCTTTCTTCACGGATGCGCACGGATCGAACGCGGATAAGCCACAGTTCTTGATATCGGTTTTCGGTGGACGCGGCAAATTCGTGTGAATCCGTGGCGAAGGGCTTTGTCGATTCGTACACTTGCCGGGCGGGCGGTTTCCGGTGGACAATACGTCGGTCCTTGGGGGAGGCACTTGTGGCCAAATACCGTCAACCGGGATATCAAGACAGCGATCGAGAGCCCCGTCGTGAGGCGCCGCGGAAGGCGCCGCCGGAACGCAAGAGCGGGCCGCCAAAGTGGGACCATGCTCTCGGACCGCGACCGGTGAATCTGCCGGGAACGCGGGCCGTGTCGCGTTGCGCGCAGTGCGGGACTGTGTTGCAGGGCATGGGGGTCGAGGGGAAGTGTCCCAAGTGCGGGTTTGCCTTGCATTCGTGCAAACAGTGCTCCTATTTCGATCCCGGGAGCCGCTTTGAGTGCATGCAGCCGGTGAAGGAGCGGATCGCGAAGAAGGACGAGCGGAATTCCTGCGAGCTGTTTGAGATTCGCGTAACCCACGAAAAGGAAACCTCTACGCCGGCGAATTTGCGGCCGAATGATGCCCGGGCGGCATTTGAGAATCTGTTCAAGAAGTAATCCCGGCCCATACGACTGCTGACACCTCCAACTCGCGCTGGCTTGGTTCGAGTAGCCCACCACAACTGCCGGAAATTCCCCGCGAGGCCGGCGATGGCGTCCAGGGGAAGGAGATCCTCGCTTGGCTCAGGTTGACATTGCGAATGCCATCCTGGGGTTTACGGCTTCTCGGTCGGTCGGATCAGAAGCTCGCTGACAAACGACTGCGGCGCCTGGGTGACCAGCATGGCTACGGCGTGCGCGACATCTCCTGGCTGAAGCATCTTTTTCGGATCTTTTCCCGTATGCGGGCTGAGTTCGGTCTCCACCGAACCGGGGCAGACAACCGAGACGCGAATCTTGTGTTCACGCAGTTCCTCAGCAACGGAATAGGTAAGACCGTTCAACCCCCATTTCGAGGCCGCATAGGCTGCTCCGTTGGGTAAGGGGTTTTTTCCGGAGAGCGATGAGATGTTGATGATGTGTCCAGCGCGGGCGCGAATCATCAGTGGCGCGAAACAGCGGATCGCGTAGTAGACACCGCGTAGATTTGTGTTGAGAATGCGATCCCACTCATCGGGAGCAAGACTGTGAAGCGGATTTTTGAAGCCGCCGATACCTGCGTTATTTACCAGTATGTCGAGGCCGCCGAAGGTGCTATCCACTCGGGCAGCGGCGTACTCGAGTTGATGCAGGAGGGTGACGTCGCAGGGAATGACTTCGGCTTTGCCACCGGTACGGACGATGGCGCGAGCCGTTTCCTCCAGTGACTTCTTTGTCCTTCCGCAAAGAACGGCGGTGGCGCCGAGGCTTGAGAGTTGGCGGGAGATGGCGGCTCCGATTCCGCGGCCGGCGCCGGTGATGACGGCGACTTGCCCGGTAAGGTGCTGAGCGGTGTCCATATCAGGAAGGCCCTCCTGCCGCGGAGACTCAGGCTGCGGGGGACAGAAACATCCGTACTCTCCGCTATGCGCATCTTAGCAATAAAGAGCAGGGCGAAAGGGAAGTTGCTTGCCTTCGGCAGGAGAGGTACTTATAATCCGGCCAACCGGGAATAAGGGGTTAAGCGCATCAGACGCTCCAATCGGAGTACCCATCGTCTCCCGGGGCCCTGCCAGGAAGCCCAGCATTCCAAGCAGGATCCGAACGCAGTGCGATCCAGGCGGAATGCGGTGGTTGCTGCTGAGAAGTTTGTGTATCGATTCCCGAAAAGCTATTTCCCGAGAGTTCAAGGAGCCATACTGATGAAAAAGATTCTGCTATCGATTGTACTTGGGGTAACGGCAGTTGCGACAGCGCCAGCTCAAGCACAATCGGCCGCGCCAGCCCAGGCGGCACCCTCGTCGCAGGGGCCGGTGATCAAGGATCCCGCCGAATATAACGCCTACGTCGCGGCGGTAGGCCAAAAAGACGCCAGCGCGAAGATCAGCGGGCTGGAGGCGTTCCTGACGCAATATCCCAACAGCGTGATGAAGGATCAGGCGCTCGAGATCCTGATGCAGACCTATCAGCAGGCAGGCAACATCAAGAAGGCGATGGAGACGGCGACCAGGCTGGTCGCCGCCAGTCCTTGCCACGTGCCCGCGCTGACTTTGCTGACCTATGTGAACCGCACGATGGCGCAGAGTGGCGATGCCAGTGGCCCGCAGGAATCGGCCGACGCAGCAAAGTTTGGCCAACAAGGCTTGGACTGTCTGGACAAGTTCCCCAAGCCGGAGGGAACCAGCGACGACGACTTCAAAAAGATGAAGGCTACGATGAGGTCGAACTTCAACGCCGGCGTAGGCTGGGGTGCGCTGCAGGAGAAACCGCCGAATTACGCGAAAGCAGCGCAATTCTTGAGGCAGGCAGTGGACGATAATCCCCCGGACTCGCAAAAAGATTTGAGCTTGCTATATCCGCTGACCCTGGCCTATCTGGGGCAGACGCCGCCGGATTATCAAGATGGAATCTGGTACGGTGCGCGGGCGGCAGCGGTGGCTCCTCCGGCCAGCGCTCCTGGGATCGAGAAATACGTGAAGGGCCAATATCGCAAGTTCCACGCTGGAGAAGACGGCTGGACTGAATTCCTTGCGGCGGCCAAGGCGGGCGGTCCGCAGGTACCGGTGCCGGCGGCACCGACCGCGGCCGATCAGGCACACAAGATGCTTCTGGAGACACCGCCGGATAAGATGGATTTTGCGACTTGGGAATTCGTGCTGACCAATGGATCGCAAGCCGACCGCGACACCGTTTGGAACGCCATCAAGGGCAAGGCCGTGCAGATGAACGGTACCATCATCAGCACAACCCCGACGGAGTTCCTGATTGCCGGCAGTTCCGATGACATCGATGCCAAAAAGGCCGACATCACTCTGCGCTTCGAGGACAAGGTTCCGCCGCGGTTGATTCCGAAAGACGGAGCCAGCTTTGACTTCCAGGGGGAGCCGGCATCGTACACGCCGAATCCGTTCATGATGGTCATGGAAAGGGGAAGGCTATTGAACGTGAAGCCAGCCGCTGGGGCTCACAAGTCGGGCGGGGCAGCGCACAAGCCGGCGCAGTAAACGAGCGTTTTCAGCAAGCCATCCGAAGGCAGCCTGGTAAGGGCTGCCTTTCTTCTCGGGCAAACGCGGTGTAGCGGACGATCTTCTTCCGGACAGGTCAAGGAGCCATACCGATGAAAAAGATTCTGCTGTCGATTGTACTGGGGGTAAGCGCAGTCGCGATCGCGCAGAGCAGTACCCCAGCGCCAGCTCAAGGGCAATCGCCGGCGCCCCAAGCGGCACCCTCGTCTCCGGGGCCGGTGATCAAGGATCCCGCCGAATATAACGCCTACGTCGGGACTGTCGGCCAGAAAGACGCCAACGCCAAAATCAGTGGGCTGGAGGCGTTCCTGGCGCAATACCCCAACAGCGTGATGAAGAATCAGGCGCTCGAGATTCTGATGCAGACCTACCAGCAGACGGCCAATCCGAGGAAGACGCTGGATACGGGCGCCAAGCTGGTGGCTTCCGATCCCTGCAATATGCGCGGGCTCGCGTCCCTGGCATATTTCAATCGGGTGCTGGCGCAGAATGGAGATCCTAACGGAAATCTAGCGGACGCGAAAAAGTACGGCCAGCAGGGCTTGGATTGTTTACCGAAGGCGACTGATCCTGACATCGTCAAGATGAAAGACCAGATGACGGCCATCTTCAAGGCGGCGGTCGGCATTGCGTGCTTTCAGGATAAAGACTACAAGTGCGCGACCGAGAATCTGAAAGTTGCGGCCGATGCGAATCCCGCGGATTTCAGCGTGGTGTATCCTCTCGCCTTGGCCTACTGGCCCGACCCAAAGACGCCAGCCACGACGCCGGACAACAGCCCGACTGCGATATGGTATGCGTCTCGAGCTTCTGCTATCGCCCCAGCGCAAGTACAAACCCAGATCGAGAAATATGCCCGCGGTCTGTATATCCGGTATCACGGAGGGGACGATGGCTGGCCTGATATGCTGGCCAAGGCCAAAGCGGGCACGGCGGCACCAGCGGATCTCGCCACTCTGATCAAGCCCGCGCCCACGCCGGCCGAACAGGCGCACAAGATGATCCAGGAGACGGCAGCGAGCGATGGCACGCTGCACCCGGAGAAGATGGACTTTGCGCAGTGGGAGTTCGTTCTGACCTATGGCAGTGCGGACGACAAGAACACTGTGTGGACGGCAATCAAGGGCAAACCTTTCCCCTTTGTGGGTACCGTCATCAGCACCACGCCTACGGCGTTCATGATTGCCGGCAGCTCGGACGACATCGATGCGAAGAAGGGCGACATCACATTGCGGTTCGAAGACAAGGTCCCGAAGACGTTGATTCCGAAGGATGGAAGCGACAATTTCCAGTTTTCGGGTGAGCCCGCGTCGTACACCGTGAGCCCATTCATGATGGTGTTCGAAAAGGGGCGGCTGGTGAATACGAAATCGGCCGCCTCCTCAGCGCACAAACCGTCTGCGGCTCACAAGACAACGGCGCAATAGTCAATTCCAAATGTTCTGTGGTGAAGCCAAGGCAGCCCAGGCGGGGCTGCCTTTTTTCTGCGGTAAACGCGGTTCAGCTTAGCTTAGCGGACGATCTTTTTTCGAGAGAAAGCGGGCGGGCGCTGCGAACCGGGCGCTTGACGCCATCGCGAAGCTGGCGGACATCGATCTTCAACTCACTGATGGTGCGGCTGAGGGTGTTGCGGTGCATGCCCAGTTCGCGGGCGGCACGGCACTGGTTTCCTTTGTTTTCCTGAAGGACGGTCAGAATAAAACGTTTCTTGAATTCCCGCACGCCCTCTTCGTAAAGGATATTGCTGCGGTACATTTGCAGGACGAGTGCTTCCAATTGGTCTTTCACAAGACGGTTCTCTCTTTGCTAAAAAATTTTCACTGCACCGTTGCCTATTTCGGTGGGGAGGCGGGGGAGCCACTCAACTTCTGCGGAGCCTGATGAATCAAGCCAAGTCCCTGATAGAACCGAGTTCGCAATTCGGGCGGCGCCAGCCAGATCGCAGCCCTTCCGACGACCAGGAAGTAGGGCGCCAATTGCGAATTCTGCAGCATCTGGGAAGCTGGCTGGAATGCCGTCATTCCCATGAGGATGATGGCGACCATCAGTCCGCCTCGGACAAACCCCAACAGCGCGCCGAGGAAACGGTCAAATCCGCTGAGACCGGCCTTCTGCATCAACCAGCGTGCGACCTTGGCCGCAATGCCGAACAGGAGCACGATGGCAAAAAAAATGAGCAGGAAGCCGAGAATCTCAGCTACCCACGGGTTCTTGAGAAACCTGTCAAACCATTCCGCGAGGCCGTGATACTGCCACGCAGCCACGATGTAACCGACAATCAATCCAGCCGTGGTGAGGGCCTCGGAAAAGAAACCCTGCATGGCGGCTGTA
>Ga0123355_10016240_pt1 | contig 11724 bp, 9 predicted proteins | sample TergutEmb28metaG_3_FD_89872 | JGI IMG/M metagenome (GOLD analysis project Ga0123355, IMG submission 89872) | Embiratermes neotenicus P1 segment gut microbial communities from Petit-Saut dam, French Guiana - Emb289 P1 | ecosystem: Host-associated > Arthropoda: Insects > Digestive system > Gut ...
AAAACTCACATCCCACCAGTCATTGACCATTAGACATCCCACTAAATAAACTGACTGTAACGCGTAACGATGATGAGATCTCAGGATCACCTCGCAATATAGGCATATATATGATACTCTTTGAGCAAAATTATAATAACCTGAAGATGGCCGCTATTGGTTGAAACATATAGTTATTTCTTTGCTATTGAATACCATCGTATAACATACTACCATAGTTGTGTTTCATGACTGAAATTTACCTCACCACTAGTCTTTCAACACACAACGGGGATGACACACCTCAGAATAATGTGTAAGATTTTGAACGATTAGGGAGTTATGTCTAAAAACATAGAGAAGAACATAAAATCAAAGATAAACTTATCTTCTATATTTAACGTCATGAAATTGCCTGTAATTTAGACAGACTTGTGATAAAAGCAGGTATTCGAAAATCCCACCCTCAACCGCTAGAAACTTCATCGCCCCATTGTGAATAGCGCGCTAAGAATGCCACAGAAAAGCCTGAGATATGCTGACGTCACAAGCTTCTGAATGGCAGAATCAAAGCTTGGTCAAGGTCGTGTAGGGTGTAAAGGTTTGATGGGACGCCCCGTTCACAGACGTGCGTTTAAGGGAGATACAAACGCGGATAGCGTCATAATTATTCAGAATAGGGCCCATGGTGATGGGAAACTTTTTTTGACCACACAGACCTGCGGAAGTAACTGCTACAATAATGTCCACAATCCATGAAACACGCTATAAAATTAAGCTGTAGGCAACGAAATGATTCAACTAGATGCTTCTTATTACTTTATTACGCTCATGTTATGCTCAACATGTTTCGGGCACCATTATGCCCATCATCAGGAGCTCACGACGATAGCGTTGGTTACCACATAGGCCGTCTGTTTCTCGAGTTGCTGCTGGTTGGGAGTTAAGTGCAGGCAGGATGGATGAGTGTCCGGACCGAAGGCTGTAACATCCTGTCTGCACTTAACCTTCAACCAGCAGCAACTCGAGAACCAGACGGCCTATGAGGTAACCAACGCTATCGTCGTGAGCTCCTGATGATGGGCATAATGATGCCTGAAACATGTTGAGCATAACATAAGCGTAATAAAGTAATAAGTGGCATCTAGTTGGATTTTTTCTTCGGTTATCAAGACGATACACGGTCCAATACACATCAAAAATGAAATGATTGTCTATCAGTAAATATAATTTGTCATCTCATGTGCAAAAACCTGCTTCTTTCACGTATAACATTACAACGCATAATGGCAGGATTACAGTTATCTCTTTAAACACCGACTTAAATCCCATTTGCCATTTGCTGGCATTATTAGGAGCTCACCATATTCTCCACGTTAGCAGGATAACGGTTAAAGGCAGCAGTGATTAGCATATACGTCCCTTTCATAAAAGCCTATCTAACTCCATAGAGCAGAGTCCTTCATCAGAAGCTAACAAATTCTCAGCTAGTCAAGAAATTTAATGTTTGCCATCCCGAAGTGTTTAACACATATACACGCAATGATGTATCAGTCAAACACAACAGAACTTTATTATGTTTATTATTTTATTAGGGCAACATGTTTCGATTCCTATAGAATCATCTTCAGGCCCTTCTAAGATACAGATCCTTACTTAGCAATGTTTAAAATGCGCTGTGGGATCCCAAAGACTTATATTCTTGATATAACTACATATAAATGCATGTGTCATTATGTTCTTATTGTATTTACAATCAGGATACTTATTTCTAAAACTTTAACCGGTACACATGAAGGAGGTTACATCTTAAATACATACGTGTAACTTCCTTCATGTGTACCGGTTTAAGTTTTAGAAATAAGTATCCCGAATGTACAATAAGAACATAACGACACATGCATTTTTTACATAGTTATATCAAGAATGTAAGCGTTTGGGATCCCACAGCGCATTTTAAACATTGTTAAGTAAGGATCTGTATCTTAGAAGGGCTTGAAGATGATTCTATAGGAATAGAAACGTGTTGTCCTAATACAATAATAAATATAATAAAGTTTTGTCGTGTTTGACTGATACATCAATGTAGTCAAGAAATTCTTCCAGAATTTTATGAAACCCAAAAGATCTTTACCGCTTTCAAAAGCGCCCGCCACCTGCTCCTAACCTGAGCCAGATAAATCCAATCAATGACGGGTGTTGTTTAACATTTTTATATGTTGCATTTTAAGATTCTTTTGTGTATTGTTGTTAGTTGCCTTGTGTGTAATGTTGTAGTTCGCTTGTGTGTACTGTTGTAGTTGTCTTGTGTGTATTGTTGTTAGTTGTCTTGTGTGTATTATTTTTAGTTGTCTTGTGTGTATTGTTTAGTTGTCTTGTGTGTATTGTTGTAGTTATCTTGTGTGTATTATTGTCATCTTATGTTTATTTCTTGTACTATGTGTGTATTGCTTTTTTCATTTTAGATGCCGGACTGCTGGCTAGAAGTCAGTATTCGGAAGGTCCTGCGACTGGCCACCTCATCACTGGCTTTTCTTGGTTTCCCTGTGTCTATAAGCAAATGCTGAGATGGTTCCCAACATTCCAAGTTGCCACTGCATGCTTCTCATGCAGCCCTCCCGACTTAAATTTAGTAGTAACCAATTTTATATTTCACATACATATAAAATAACCACTGCCACCGAGTGACAACCCAAATGCAGTTAATAAATATTGTTATTAAATCCCACTTTTTGAAGACCCATTTTATTATTATTCCCCTATATATATGCCTAGGCATCCCAAGTGGTCTCTTTCCCTCAGGGTTCCCCACCAAAGCCTCTCTGCACCTCTACCATCTCTCACGCGTGCTACATGCCCCAACCATTCTATTCTTGTCGTTTTGTTCACCCGAATAATATTTGGTGAGGGGTGCAGATCACGAAACTTCCGGTTTTGTAATGTTCTTCATAGGCGTTACTTGGCTAGTAACTTGGAAGGGTGGGGTAAAATCGACCATGACTATTCTTCTTCTTCCATTGGCACTACAGCCCACTGTGGGCTTTGGCCTGTCGAACAATGTCCTTCAATTTTTTCCTATCTTCCACCATCTCTCTCCATCTTCTCACTTCCAGCACTTGAAGATCCCTTTCTACTTCCTCTTTCCATATTTTCATGGGTCTTCCCCTTCTTCTCGTCCGTTCCAGTTCTTCAGTGAAGATCTTTTTGGGCATCCTATCCTCCTCCATTCTCTCTAGATGACCTAACCAGCTTATCCTTTGCCCTTTTATCCATTTTACTATATTTTCCCGTTTGCTAATCTCTTCTAGTTCTCGATTGGTCCGACTTTTCCATTCCCCGTTTTCATATTTAGGACCATATATTCTTCTAAATCGGTCATGGCTATTAAGTACCTTAAATCACGAAGGAGTCGAGTTTTAAACATGGTGAAGTTTCGTTAAAGCCAGTCCCTAATATAAAAAGCCCGTACGCAAACAGCACATAGAATGCACAGTGGCTCCCTTTCTAATTTGCATAAAACACAACGGGGATGATGCATCTAAAGATTACAGTGGCTCTCTTCTTTTCAAAACAGCTGAACCAGACGCCTCTATTGTGCAACCCGTTAAAAAGGAGGGTTTCCATTCTTTTCTCTCGTTGCACAACCAAGGAATCGATCAGAAAATATTTCTCTTCCTTATTTGCCCCATTTCAACTACGTAGCCAAATTAAAACTTATTCTTAGATACAAAAATATAATGGAGGGCCATTTGCTTCCCCTGTACCCCCACGTTACCCCTATGGTGTTCTCCACTCCCCTGTTACCTCGCCCCCCTTAGGACCAAATATCTTCCCCAACACCCTATTCTCAAACACCCTCAGCCTAAGTTCCTTCCACACTGTAAGAGACCAAGTTTCACACCCATACAAAACAATAGGCCAGTCCCAGTGGCCGCGCGGTCTAAAGCGTAGGTCTGCGGCCGCTCGCCTGTTGAGATTGTGGGTTCGAATCCCACCGGGAGAACGGACGTCGGTCTGTTGTGAATGTTGACCGCTCGTCTAGAGGTGTCCTACCGACTGTGGTGCTTCTGAGTGTGACCTAGAAACCTCTTCAATGAGGAGGCCCTGGCCCACTGGGTGGGGGGGTTCTCGCGCCAAAAACAAACAAAACAACAGACAAAATTATAGTTCTGTGTACCTTAATCTTTATGTTTTGATAGCAAATTCTTTCACAGACGTTGTTTCAAATACCTTCTTAATATTCTTAATATTCTGCAGTACAGAAAACTGTCCACCTGTAGAATTACACAAAAGTGAATGTAAAGCAGTCCCGTTACAGGCCTGGGGTGACCCAGAGGTTTCCAGGAATTTAAGGTTCCCAGATTTCATGACAACGGCACAGGATGGTGATAAAGTTGTCAGCCTTACGCACCGGCCGCCTTTACCCCCAGGAAATACTCCTGGTACTCATTTCTGGCAGAGGCTGAGTTGACACCAGGGCCATAGTGCGATCGGAAGGATTTTATGTCAAAGAAAAATCAACTGACGCCAGTTGGGATTTTTTTTGCAATTATTGTATTTTATTCATAGCTGTTACATTATGTACATACATAGTGATTAGCTTTGATTTCATTATTGTTTTCAAATGGGTGTCTGTAGTTACTGAAATGGCAATTGTGTGCCTTATATTTTACAGTAAATCGTGAGTCAGTAAGTACATGACGTAATGTAGTAATAGTTTATTGTCGCGCTCCCATGAGTTCCTGGCAGTTTGAGACTCTGAAAGAATCGCTGCTCGGACCCAGGTGCTGTCACTTATACATTCACACTGTCCTCCTGATTGAAGTCAAATACGTCAGTATGGAGTTATGGTCTCTGTTGAGTATGTGTCAGTCACGGCAGGGAGGGCCCTTCTAGATGTTCAATCAAGATGGTGGGCTGCGTACTGGCTGCCTGGCCCATATCGATACAATGCCTATGCTCATCCAGGTGTGTTTTCACACGCTGGTCTCTTCATAGGGTGAGTCTAATACAGTAAGGAAATTCGAAACTCGGTTTTGTCTATTTGGCAGTTGGTTAAACTTCCATTTAGTTTCCGCAAAAAGTCCATTAAGTCGTGCGGCGTCAGGTTTCGGTGGTGGCGTGTCCGGAAGGTCACATACCGTGATAGCACCCACAGTACCGCGCGATGGCGTTGAGGGGGCCATAGGCGGAAGTGAGGGCGCAGCAGCCATTCGTCAAGGATGTGCGATGGAGACGTGCGCAACTTTCTTGCAATTATTGTTTTTGTTTGATCCCACGTTGCTTTTCCCTCTCCACATTCGGTTAAACGGTGCCTGAGAGTGCCTTTTCTGCCGCATTCTTTGAAATTGTCTTAGGTGACATCCTAATCCGATTCAATGTTTCATTAGTGGGAATGATGTCGTGTGTCACCTTGTACCAATTGGCAGTGTCTATCTCAGATGTTTGGGGCTGCTACTAAATTTTGACAAATTGTTTTCCAATCTGATGTTGGCCACGGCCACACAATCCGCATCTCCTTTGGTGGGTCTGCCACAGCGGATAGCACCTTTAGGGTTGAGTAGAGGAGTTTCTTGTAGTTCTTTATCGCCCCTGTGTTTCCTCAGGTGGGCACATAGGCAACGTCTACAATGTAGTGACGTAGGTATCCCAGTGTTGCCGGTATCCTGTCATAAAAACAGGGATTCTCAGTCGCAGATTGCAAGTTCCATCTCCTCAGTCAGGCGGCAGTAAAAGCTCCGCCACCTTGACTCTGCGCTAGTAATCGGTGTATGAATAGAGCCCGGCACTTCGCCCACGCTTTTATAAGGTCCCATCCTCAATCTGTTCTCCCACGTTGAAGGGTGGATAAGGGAATCCGAAAGATTTCCCCTCTTCAGAAAAACCATGACATTGAGGTGTTAAGCTTTCGTATACAGTCTGCTGGTGGAGGGTATATCTGGGCAATATACCATAGCCTGGTTAAAATTTAGGCATGTACAAAGTGCCTTCTCCTGTCCAGGCTCAGGTCCCTATGATATGTGTCCTGGACTAGAACACGCACTCGTGATGTAACTGTAGACCAGTTCTCGTTAGCAGCTACATTTACTTTGTTCGTGAATTTAAATCCCAGGATATTTACGTCGGTTTGATAGGGAATGTATAGTATCTGTGTCTTCATATCCCAGCCACCAAGTGCTTGTGCCCGGGATTTCTGCCTGTTGACTCTTGCACCTGTGGCTGTCTCGTATATGTGCAAAATTTCTTGTGACTTCTGGGCATCCGCCGGTGAGGTTAAGAAAACGGTGACTTCATCAGCGTACGCTGTTACTGCTACCTGGTTCTGATCCCGCCCGGTCTTAATTCCTCGAAGGCCTGTCTCCAAAGTTTGGAGTAGAGGGTTTAGACACAAGTCGAATAGCTTCATACTTAGCGGGCAACCCTGCCTGATCGAAATGTGAAATTGGATTGGGCTTGATCGAAATCCGTTTATTTGTACTTCGGATGAAGCCTTGGAGTACAGTCTCATTATGCACTCCATGAACCAGTTACTAAAACCGTGTGCATGCGAGATGTTTTCAAAGGTGGCACTGAAGTGAAGTGACATCATACACAATGGCTTCTTCGTTATTTCGGCGTACGCGATAGCGTCCCTCACCGTTGCCGCCGCTTCAAATACGGAGCTTCCTTGTATGCCAGAGTGCTGGCTAGGATGGAGTAATACAGATAAATAAGGCCTGAGCCTGTTTGCTATTATCCTATCATGATCTTGTAGTCAGTATTCATCAGCGTCAGGGGTCTGTAGTCATCAATTCCTTTGGAGTGGGCCTTTTTTGGTAGGCAGAAGATATGCCCTTGGAATTGCTTTGCAATTATTGTGCCCTTCAGGCACATGCAATTTATTATGTGCAAGAAATCTAATTTTATTACGTCCCATGCTGTCTTATAAAATTCAAGGCAATCTCCATCGGGCCCTGGGGCCTTGTTTGGTTTACCTTTTGATATCGCAAGCCACAGCTCCTGCAGTGTTATAGGTTCGACCAATGCTGCATTCATTTCAGGTGTAACAATATGTAGTCCGCGCTTCGTCAGTTGTTCTAAGCTCCGCTCATTTATCCTTATGGGTTGGAATTTCTTACGAAAGTGTGCTTATAAGGCCTTTAGAATAGAAGCTGGTGTCTGTAGATTTTCATCGTCATAGATTATAAGATTTATTAGACGCCTGGCTTGACGTTTTCGTGTTTAATGAGGTGATATAAGGAAGGGTCTTCACCCGCTGTTCTGTCCTGTTCTGCAGTATCTACTAGTATTCTTTGTCTATGGCTACTATTGAGACGTATGATTTTCGCCTTGAGTTTCTTCAACGGGAGCAATATTGTCGCATGCTGATTTGGTTCTCGAAATCCATCAGCGGTCAGTGTTCTTCTCAGTACCTTCTCGTACGAATGGGGTTTTAATCATACGTTTTACGTATTTGTCCCACCAGTGTACTATGTCAGGGTATCGATGCATATGTTTTTTCCACTCATTCCAGGCCTCTGTTATCTTTCTTAGGAATGATAGATCAGTCAGATAGGAGATGTTCATGCGCCACCTTCCTCGTCCTCTATATGTGAAGGGAATCGAAAACTTTACGCGTAGAAGTACCGCTAAATGTCAGTGACTGGAGCCGCTATCGACACCACTCCTTGCTTTTTACGTCTTATCTCTTCCGTCACATAGATCCTATCTAGGCGCGCCACCCCAGTAGGCTTATAGTGTGTGTATGCCTGCATGTTTATCGATGAGTCCTAAACATGGAAGAGCCGGAGACCCTGAATCAGCCTTTCTAATGCTCTACTACTAGTACGGCGCCGTGTGCAGTCGCTGTTTGATAGGACACAATCAAAATCGCCAGCCATTATCAGCTCCGTCGGGAAATGTGGTATCAGTTTCATTATTTCAGTACTGAAAAACGCTTCCTTCTCAGCCCTGTTCGAAGTGCCTGATGGAGCATAGATGTTTAAAGTGCACATATTGCCGTAGTATGTCACTAGTCCTCGTCCTGATGGTATGCGTTCGACCCTATGTAGTGGTAAGTCCACTTTGGACAGTATGGCAGTGCCGCGTGCTGATGTACCTATATTTATAACGGTTTGATAGCCTTTGAAAGTGATGTTGTTTTCTGTGGTTACCTCCTGTAAGAGGGCAATGTCCACGTCATGTTTTCGTAAGAAATCTTCAAGCAAGTGATGTCTGGTTGCAGAGGCGATCCCGTTAATGTTTATTGTCATTATCCGGTAAGTGTAGTTCATCTCGGTAGAGGGGGGATTCTAAGTGCCTTATTTATGAATGGTTTTAAGCCTCGATTTGCTACTATTTCCTATCCTCGTAAAGGTATCGTCTCGATCTCTCTTGAGTTTCTTTGGACGTATGGTGTCCGTCTGTGATGGTGTCATGTCTAGTTCAACCTCGGAAGTGAGAGCAACACTTTGGTTTCCGGTTGAAAGGTGTCTCCCAGATGAAGCTATCATTGTATCCAGTTATTCGGCGTGTGATCCCATTACCGGCATGACTTCGTCTCATAATGTGCTATAGGCGATTGCCTTCTCTGTGTCATGCTGTGAGTCGGATGTTTTATCGCCTTCAACGTTGATTCTGGTTAAGGTTTCATCCCTTCCGGAGGATTCTTATATGTCCATTTGCGGGGGTCTGTGTTTGGTGTGTCCTGCTATTTATGGTCGTGTGTTAATTGATATTCTTCTATCTCCATTTCTTCGGAGGTTCCCTACAGCCCCTGGGGAATCATGTGACTTTTCATGTCTGTTGTGTTTTCTAGAGACCTACTGATACTCTCAGCCTTGCACCCATGCATTTTGTTTGTCTGGTGTGTTGATATGTCAGGTTGTACAGCTTGTAACATATTAGAAACAATGCCTGCCCATGTCGAGTGAAGCCTGTCAATGACGGTAGGGTCCAAGGGTTTCCTGCGAGGGCATTCAATTTGTTGGTGGCCCGTTTCGTTACGTCTGTAGCAGGTTGGAGGCTGCCCATCGTAAGAAATGAGTGCGTCGTTACCAGCAATGAAGATGTGGGATGGCAGGCCCTGTTTAAGTTTCATCTCCACTATTCGGATCCCATTGTATACTTTATATTTGTAAGCTGATGTCCATAGCTCGTCTCTTATGCTTTTAACCTCACCGAACTTCGACAGGCATTCCTTTAGCATATGTTCCTTCACCTCAGGTGGCAGACTCACTATCGAATCATTTTTATAACCATTCCCGCCAAATCTATAAATACCTGTGATATTTCTCTGTTATACCTGTATTCCAGTTGTTCACTTGTAGCCTGTAGTACCTCCTGCATACGGTCCTCATTTGTGAACTTTATGTAGACTTCTCCTAGGTCCATCAACCTGAATCATGCGCACACCGTCTGCAGCTAGTCGTAGGTTTCCATGGATCCACTCATGTACGTTGAATGCCGTTATTCGGGGACTCCTGGGATCAGAGCTGCACACGGTGGTGTTTTGCTTGTAGCTCATACTTGCGGCCGTACTTCCACTTTTCACTCCTATGGCAGCACACCACTACAATTTCTACTGTCTCTTTCACTCGCTAAGTTCGCTCAAAACACAACCTCACCGTATCACTGCTCAACGCAGACTGGGATCGAACCGGCGACCTTCCGATTTTTAGTACAGCACCTTAACCACTGCGCTTCCGCGGTCCCCGTAGAGTTACACACATTCCCGAAATATAAACACGTGACCTTAATTTATGCTTCGTCTCCGGTATGTTGTTTGAAAGTTTCCATTTCCTTGTACGTCATCAAATATAACCACGCAGAATTGACTGCAGCTAAAACAAATTTACACTGAGCGACCGCCTTTCTTACATTCTCATTGTCTCACAGCTGTTAATAATTTCCTAAGTTGCGTAAAATAAATCAACGATGCGAAAATACCCAAACTGAAGGAGCTGTAGTCCATTATTCATGTCGCGTCTTATTTAATAACCGTGCGAGAGGAAATTGCCTGAAGCATGAGTTTAAGAGTGCAATTCCGGTGGGAAAGCGTTAAACATACTTCATGAAATAAAAGGAGTAAAATCAAAACTCTCGTGGTGATTAATTAAGCATCACGTTTTAAAACTGTGGTGGCAAGCGGTGGCGCAGTTGGTTGAGGCACTGCGCTACAAACCAGAATGTCGCGGGTTCGATTCCCGATTATGTCACTGGAATTTTTCATTGACCTAATCCTTCCGGCCGCACTATGACCCTGGGGTTGACTCAGCCTATAACAGAAATGAGTGCCAGGAATATTTTCTGGGGGTAAAGGCGGCCGGTGCATATGGCTAACAACCTTACCACCTTCATGTGTCGAGTGTCTTGAAATCTGGGAGCCTCTACCTCCTGGAACCCTCAGGGCCTCACCAGACCTTTAATGGGATTGCTTTACCTTTTATGAAGTTGTCGTGGAAGTACTGCTCCAACTTTTCCTAAAGTCTCCACTGTATGGAGAAAGCGACCAGGTCTGCGTCAGCTCCCACCCTCTTTATCGCGTGATTAAAGAGGCTGTACATTAGGCTACGGGGCTCCAGAGATGATAAGGAAGGGATGGACAAGTGGAATAACCCCATCTCTACTGGTATCGAATTCAAATTCCCATGCCTAGTCAAGTAAATTAGTGGCTGATGTTTTCTGTCTCACCATCACGAATAAGCTCCAATACAAAACATTAATTCAGACAAAAGTAAGTGTACCAAATATAAGTGGGATTATAACGGGTGTCCCTTTTATAGCGTCCCTGAGCTCGGAAAATATATCACACAGAAATCCCGCATCCTCCAGGCTAGGTCGTGCCAGTTGCCATGACCACCGACACGATAAGAGAAAACATCTTTATTTGATTACCCGTCTTGTTTTTTGCACCAATGTCTGGTTAGGCGTTTCAAACTCAGTCCTCCGTTTGTGTTCACGGCAACGAGGTGTCTGGTTTCATAAAACATTCACTACAATGAACATGTGATTAACATAAATCTTAAGAGGTACAGTGAAATTCTGGAGCACAATCCTGTCGCAGAATATAGATTAACAAGCACATTACAGCAATGTGTAGTGCATTCGAACACCGCAGAGCGACAGAAACCTGCCTGGCTACGCACTGTAATCCAGTAAACCTGCTAATGAAGAGGGATTACTGTACTGTCAGTGACAGAATACAACACGCAACCCTCAGCCCAGTTATTTAGCTACCTGTTCGGATTAATCTTTCAAAGCCATATGGTTGTCTTGTAACTAAAGTCAACTTGGTGCATAATTTTTCCTGGTATGTTTATTTCTTTTCTCTGCATCTTTCGGGCAAATATGTGCCCATCATCAGGAGATACAACTGTATTTATGCGACACTTGGTACTTGTAATTCTGTGTGGATGACTGTCCGGTATGCAGGAGCATATGCTTCTGCATACAATAAAAATTATGCACCAAGTTGACTTTAGTTACAAGATTATACAGAGATGCACGGTCATTAAAACATAATGGCCTACGGTTAATTTGTGTTCTATCAGGGTTAACATTAAAACCGCTACTATCTACCCACAGGTTACATTTATAAGGTAAAGCAGACCCGTTACAGGCCTGGAGTTGCCCAGAGGGCTCCAGGAAGTTAAGGTTCCCAGATTTAATGACAACGGCACAGGATGGTGGTAAGGTTGTCAGCCTTACGCACCGGCCGCCTTTACCCCCAGGAAATGCTCCTGGTACTCATTTCTGTTAGAGGCT
>Ga0123355_10016241_pt1 | contig 11724 bp, 11 predicted proteins | sample TergutEmb28metaG_3_FD_89872 | JGI IMG/M metagenome (GOLD analysis project Ga0123355, IMG submission 89872) | Embiratermes neotenicus P1 segment gut microbial communities from Petit-Saut dam, French Guiana - Emb289 P1 | ecosystem: Host-associated > Arthropoda: Insects > Digestive system > Gut ...
AAAATAAAAGGGGAAAAAAAAAAAATTTTTAAAATAAAAAAATTTTTTTAAAATTAAAAATAACCCAAAAAAAAAAAATATTATTTTAATCCCTCCCCCCCCCCCCCCCATAAGAAAAATTTAGGACATTTTATTTTTACATATATTAATTCAAGCCATTATTCTTTTTTTTTTTACCTTGATATCAGCAATAAATTTAACTTTTCTAAAGGGGTATATTATGCATTAACAATAACCGGCCACATAAAAAGCAAAATGACTGCTCTATTTTTAAGTGAATTATCCCTCTTCTGACTTCCCCATCTGAATATAATTTCAGCCCTGTAAATCTGCATTAATGATACCCAAGTTAGATGAATTATAGGCACAGTACTATGGAAGATATTACGGTTGTGCAAAAGAATGATTCGATAAAATTAGAGATGAGAACATATCATATTACAGACATGATGCAAGAGCATGGTGGCAGACACAAGGACAGTATGGAATTAGACTGTTAAACCAGTTGAAAACATTAAAAGTATGGGAAATGACAAGAGATTACTGAATGATTTTTACACATCAAACCCCCTCTACAGGTAACAATGCCAGTAAAGGAAAAAAAACATTGAATTTGTAACCTGATTGTGATTAAAATCAGCACAAGGTAAATCAATTTTTTTTACTTCCATATCAGTGCTAATATACAATTTGGTGACAAAAACCACAGATTCTTACATTCAATATATGGATTTCCAGCAGGATAGTTACTGGGGCAATAACATTCAGGGTCCCGGTTGTTAACAACTCGGCAAGCAGCATTCACTCCACAGTGTTTGTCTCTACACAAGTCTGTTTGAGGTCCCTGACACAGACAACCTCGATAGGGGTCGCCCGTGCATCCAGACATACATGTGCACTCAAAACCACCTTGGGTGTCACGACATTTTGCATTATCTCCACATGGGTTTCGTAAACACTGGTCTCCACCTGAAAGAAAAAACATTATTGGGACTGATGTATAAATAAGTAAGAGAGTACAAAATAACCAGCTTTCACTCCTTAATACTAACTGCCAAGAGATAATGCCTGAATAAGGAAGTCAGCCTTTCAGTATTTAGTTCATGAATAAATTTGTTGAGTTCATTCAGCCTTTTACAGACCTGATGCGCACACAGTGCAACTTCTTGTATCTGGTGGCATTGCGTCACCCACAAAAAGTCTTAACATGATGGTAACTTGAATTTAGAAATCAAAGTACAAACTGCATGACTGAATCAGTGCAAACATTTCGTATACATTGAGAACTTAACTCTTCTGTCATAAGAAGATAATATCAGAAACTGTCAAAACCATGACTTTAAATGTTTAAAATCAGACTACTGTTGAAGAGTCTTTCATTTCTGTTGCTCCTGCCACCAACCAATCACACTGTCATTATCATCAAAATTGTTATCATCAGTGACATTCTGGATGAAATTTCAATCTCCATCATAAGGGGAATTCAGTCACTGAAATTTCTTACATGACAAGACACAGACTCCAAAATTCAATAAAACTATCTCAGGTTAGCAGAAGTATCAGGGAAACCTGATGACAAAAAAAGAGATGGTTCTTGAAACACTGGTTCACTCACTGTTCAAACACATAATGCATCAGCCAACCTGAGAAAGTATTACTGAATTGAGTGGTTGTGAAAGCTTCAGATTACAGACTCCCAACTTGAATTCCATGTTTTATGGGACAAATCTCCTTACTGCCTGATATAACTTTCAATGCCATCTATAAAGTAATGTAATATTATTATTAAATATCTGAGACATTATGTTCATCAAGCAGCCTCCAACTTGGCATATTTCAAGAGCACAAACTGTAAAATTTTTAAAATATTTTCTAATTGATTAGTTTTCAATCTATTTAGTGCTGTGATTATTACAAGTGGAGAGGACTGCTTCAGTTCTGCACAAAAGCAATGATCCAGTGAACTTCCCTTTGATTACTTCTGGGGCAGTCTACTCAAAAGTGGTCATACAGAGAAGGAACAAAACTTATTTCTGCTGCAATATAACTGTGTAAATTGGATTTCCACCAGTACATAAAAATTATTTCTTTTCTTGAGGCAACTGCGTTCTAATCAAACCCCAGTAAAACAACAATATAATTTAATTTTCAAAACTAACATTTATATATTAGTCTATCTTCTGTAAATTACACTTCATAATCTTATACTCTTTCCCTGTTTTCAAAGAGTTTCTGAGAGACCATTTTTAATATTATCTTCCAACTTGAATCTCTAAAATGGGATTTTCAATGAAGTTGTCATAACCAACTTTGTCTCCATGTCCAACCAATATGAGTATCTGTGACAGTTATTCTGACAATATTCAGAACAAAGAGCCTTGAACACAACATACTCATTTTGGTAAGATCAAGTAATTTCTTACTTTTGTAACAGATCCAAAACAAATATTTAGCCACCAAATATAAGTACCTTAGCAAATTTTGTGTAGAATATAACTTACCTTGTTTACATTCGAACAATGGGTTGCCATAATAGCCTGGTGGGCAAGAACACTGGGCATGTCTGTGGATAACTCGGCACTGTGCTTTGTTACCACATGCTCCAGCCTCCAGACAAGGATTTCTGCACACCTTATCTTCACTACAGTACTTATTCGATTCACAGTCATCATCTCTGAGGCACTCATACTGTTTGCATATCTGACTTGGTTCACCTTGGTAGCCATCTGGACACAAGCATACTGCACGATGTTCTGATACTCGACACTGAGCATCGGTGCCACATGGGAATTTAGGAGTAGAACATGGATTGTGACATTGTCCATTCACACATGCCTGGTCATTTGGACAGTCATTATGTGAACGGCATCCTGCCACACACAAACCTCTCTGACACAGCTGACCCTAAAACCAAACAGAAACACTTGTAAGTACAGCAGCACCACAAAGATCGTAGCTTGAAGCTATGTGTAGGCAGATTTTTCACTGTGCTATTTAACAGATGCTTACTCTCTACACTCAGCATCTAATCTAATCTATCTCATCATCCCCACTGCCAGTACTGCTGCACTGTGGCTAGTACCATATATACATTTTATCCCATGGCAGATTTTTATTTGTAGACCATCTACAAGAAAGATAATTCAGGTAACTACTATACTGCAACATTCAGGGTATGAAAATCTATAATCTGAATTAATCACAAAGCAAATTTGTAAACTTGTGCTTGTACTATCAGGTAGTAAGTGTGGTAGTACTATGGAAAGACCATGTAAATCCTACAGGTAAGATTTCAGGTCCTCACAGCAGCAACCATAAAAATTACTGTCTTCCTTGCATGTGACACCGTGTAGTCTAGTAGCATGTTACCAATGACTTGGAGTAACCAAACTATATGGCATCACATCCCAGAAAGAGTAATGTATGTCCCAAGCCTTCAGGAATATGCATTTACATCTAATCTTGCATAGTTCATGAAGACAATACCTGAAAGAAACTGGAGTGAACATACTTAGGTTCACCTGAACAACAAATTTAAAGTTGACATGAAACAGTGTTATCCTGATGAGATTCATTCCTCGACCACCGTTCACTAGGAAAATTTCAAACCCTGCAGAGATGACAATTTTCTACCATGTAGCATGAAACATATTTTGTAGTTCATTATGAAATAAAAATGCAAAAATGAAACTGCATTTAACAAACTAATTGGTATATGTACTATAACATTTACCTGTGCACATGAACTTGGTCCACTGCATTTTGTTCTACACTTTCCCTGAGCACAGGTTTCACCACAAGAACAATCATGGTCTGCAGCACAATTTTTTGTGCAGTAACCTGACTCATCACAGTCACAATCTGGTATGCCAATTCCACATCGCACAGATGGTTTAGAGCAACTGACAAGGGGGTTTCCAAGGAAGTTTGCAGGGCAACTACACTGGACACCATGATTCACAACACGACAAATAGCACAGGTACCACAGACTGAACCTTCCTCACATGGATCTGCAATGACAGACTCGAAATGAATACCACATATTACTGATGATGATGATGATGATGACGATAAGAGTGGCAAAGAATGAGTTCTGGAACACAAAGTGCTAACAATTTTTTTTGTACTTTAACTTCTTTATTTCATAAGGAATATAGGCTTATGATATTAGAATGCATATTTACCTGATGGATGTCCATTTAGACCCTCATAAAACATTATGAACCAACCGACAAAATTGGATATGAACATGACGCCATCACAAGCCATCCCATTCAAACATTCTAATTTCCTGCCATCAATAATATCAATACTGCAGGTGGAAGGCGGGGGTCATGAAATGTTCTGTGAGAATAATTCTTTAAAAACTAAGAACTTAAGAAAAAAGAATCCATAATAATATTATGGTCACACCAAATCCACATGTATCTTTTGGTTTCACAGTATTTACTTAAGAAAACACTGGAGTTAGGCATATGAGTTACTGTACGGAGATATCCCTACATATTCTGTATCAAATATGGTTTATACATCAAGAGTGTACACAAAACAATAATGTGGAAAACTGTGAGATTGTAGCTAACAAATGTAACATACCAGAAATTCACATAGAAATGGATCTAATTTATAGTTCTTGCTAGCCTCACTACACAGACTGAAACATGTCAAAGGAGCCAGATATCACAATTTCTTCCAAGAATTTCCAGGTAAAACAGCCCCACTTATTTTGCTGTACTCACTTCGGCACTGTTTGTTGATGCAGGATTCATTGTCAGGGCACACACTGTCACTACGGCAACCCACATCACACAGTCGGTCTTCACAGATCTGTTTTGGACCACATTTGGAATCACTATTGCAAACTGTACGACAGAGTCCTCCAAGACACCGCTCATCAGCAAGACAATTCTGATCCCTGAAATAAAAGCATCCAATATAGCATTTGGAATAAAAATTCTGCTATGGATATGTCATGCATCTTACAATAGTTTTAAAATTGTATCACGAAACAAACACATTACTACTGACTCTATTTTTAGGTTTTTGTACTATCTAGAAGTGGGCTGTGTTGCCTACATTTCAGAGAAACACGCTGCCTCCATCTTCAGAGCTGAGAGCTGAAGCCAGATAATGTGGTGTCACAACCTAGATGTCCACACCTGAACTGCATTTATTATCCAGTAGATGTAAAGTGATCTCAGACAAGAGAATGCCCTTCAAAATTCTTACTAGGGAGAATTATTCATATGCATGACACAGTCCAAAGTATTACTTACGATCTGCAGGTAGTCTGGCAGATACCAACATAACAGGTTTGTCCACTAGGGCAGTCATGTTCTGAATGGCAGTGTGATGTTGGCTGACGGCAACCTGTCTCTGGATCACCAATCAATGGAACTGGACATGAACACTGTTTCTGGTGGTTTAACATGACACAATGAGCATTTGTGCCACAGGCAGTTGGCGATGCACACAGATCTGAGCACAGAAAGAAAATACATGTACATTGTCAGGTGTCATTTCTTCTGATAGTGTACTCATAAACTTTACTATTTTTCTGTCACAACGAGAAGCCATGCTGCAATTAGACTATGATACTTGCACTCCACATGCAAATTAAACAGATGAATATCCCAAAGAGAAAAGGGTGGCCTGTTCCTGTGAAATTTCATTCAGAAAAAAAAAACCAGATACAGTACATGTACAAAAATTTATATAAAAAACGACAACATCTATGAAGTCAGGAACCATGGACACGGAATTACAAAAATATTTCATACAGAGTTAAAAATTTTCCTCTCTGGTCCCGTCTATAGAATTTCTGTATCTTTGGAATAACTACAATCTTCATTATACTTCAATAGAAACTGTACCTAATTTTTCATTTACAATATCTGTTCTTTAACACTGATGTACCAGTGATCCAATTTACTCACCTATGCACTTACTGTTGATGCATGCCCTATCAACAGGACAGCCAGAATCACTTCGGCACCCAGTAACACAAACAAGCCCCTCACAGACCTCTCCACTGCGGCAGTCATCATCTCTGCGACACAGTGGTTTGCAGACTCCTGATGTAAGGTCACAACGTTCATTACCCAAGCATCCTATATCTGAAGAACAGATGGGACGGCATGCATCATCCAGACATGTGGATCCTGCTGGACATTCCCTGTTCTCAGTGCATGGCTGACCAGGGACACGAACACAGGCAACTTTGGCTGTTGGGTTAGGTACAAAACCACTACGACATGAACAACTTGCCCGTTGATTTGACACTGTGCATAATGCATTAGGGCCACAAGGAGAATCACTGCATGGATTCACACATCTGTTGTCTCGACATGATTCGCTGGCACTACAGTCATCATCAGAATGACATCCATAGATGCACATGTTGTGTAGACATATGTGACCAAGGAAACAGTCATTATCCACACGACAAGTCACTGAAATGAAACACGTAACAGTCGTTGTTTAAACCAGCTAAAATGTTATTATCATAATATTAATAATGGAAGTGATGATATGGATAATGATGATTATGACATGATGATGATTAAAATGTTCATGACAATGATAACAACAAAACTAAACAACAAAACATTCACATACATAAATGGCATTGGAGAAGCTGTCTGCATGTAAACAGTACACACCACAAACACAATGAATCAGTGATAGCAATATGTCACAAAATATTTCCATTTGTCCATACTCATCATCGTCACTACATAGACTAACATACTTCTCCTGTCAAAGTCAGACAACCCATCACAGTATGGCAAAACTCTGCGCACTTATTGCTACAGATACTGTGACTGTCTTGACAGCACCTGTGGTCTCAACCAGGTATCCAGTCACCCTTTCACCTGAGAAAACAGTAAGTATTACACTGCAAAAAGTCTGGGAAATACGATAGATGCACCAGTAGCTCCTAATTCCAGACCTGCAGTAATCTTTGCAAATCCTGCTCATAATCTGGGGCTTCGAAGTGCAGAAGAAATTGACACCACATTCTAGCAGACTTGGCAGCTTCAGATACAGGCCAGACCACACAATACCATGTTAGATACTACACATTACAAACCATTATTAACAGTGGTATGAGAAACCTTGGATAGTTCATCAGGACAGTGACTAATACTGGGATGTGTGATTAAAGAACACACTTCTGATCCCTGGCAGGGGAAAGAGATTTTCCTCTTCACCAAAATGTATAGACCAGCTCTGAAGTCCACCCAACCTCCAATTCAACACCTACCAACGCTCTTTTCTCAATGTACAGTGGCTCGGACCTACTTCCACCTTTTGCCATGATTTATGAATGAACATAACCGCAACTCCACTCCCCACATGTATTCATGGTGTGAAAAAGGACAACTATAATTCACTTCATGGGGTAGTATTGGATGATCAAACAAACACCTCTGAGTGAAGATGACACACACAAGTATAGCACATTTACTGAACCCTATATTACTCACTCTTATTAAATGCGATATGGAACCATAATTTTGTCCCTCCTGTTTTGGTTATGTCTCAAATAAATATAGTTACAACCAACCTACTTCAACATACAATCAAGAAAATCAAGAAACTCATTCTGCTTACTATGCTAATGGCAGCAACAGGTAGTAGAAGGAAACACATAGAGAGCACACTGATTATCATTTAACAATTGTGAAACCCACTCCCCCCAGACCTTCCACACACTCAGTAGTGATTCTCATTTGTTATGCAGTTTCCATACGTAAGATACCACACATGCATTCAACAACTGTAATATTAGTGACAGCTCAAGATTCAAGGCTTTTGGGTTGTTACAATGAGTATCAGAGTAACTGATTTCCAACATTTTGAAAGAACACATCATTTTCATCTTCAAGGGTCAAGGGTCCTTCAAAACATCAAGAAACAATAATCCTGCTACTCCATGTAACAACCCAGAATACCTGACTCCTCATTAGCAATACTCTCAAGGCACATGCCTCTGCTGCCTCTACCTGTCAGGTGATAATGAAGTTTACACAAGATTAAACAGACCCACATCAACAGGCACAGGTCCCTACACCTTCATGCAACAGATTATGGCACATGTGCAGTTCTCTGACCAACAGCAAATATAACTTGATCATTACCCTCTCAGCTGTTTGTATGAAACTCTCTCGCACAACCTCTCAGCCCATAGCTTTGCAACATGTCAACACACACAGTTATACTTGTAGTGTGCCTACATAACACATACATTAGAGAAAAATGACATGCATATAGAGTTCACTTGCATTAACCATTACACACTGGTGTTCCCATAGAGGATATTTCTGACATTTTCCCATACATATCAGTTTAAGAGTCTTGATATTGCAAACAGAATTCAGCGAAGTGGTACATATTCAGATATACATATATGTGAAACACAATCTCAGCTTCAGACTTTCTAATGAAGCTGAGACTGATGAACATGGAAAACTGGTGGTAAAAATAAATTCAGTTGAAGACAGTTCTTTGACATTCAGCATGTTAAATATTTACATATGAAATATGTCCAGTATAAAATAACAGATATATGATTACTTACACATGCAGTTTCCTTTAAGACATTTCTCATTGAATGCACACTCCTGGTCAGCCTGGCACACAGGCAGACACATATTGTCTCTACAGGTATTGCCTTCAGAACAATCGGAATTGGACTCACAAGAAACAGGAACTAAAAATGATTGAAAAACACAAAAGTATTACGAATATTACAAACAGAAAAATTCAGAATATTTCTCAGTGTTACCAGTCAGGAATCTCTACTTACTTCGCACGCATTCTATGTCATGATTTCCAGTGAACCCAGGAGGACAACTGCACTGTTTGTTGTGATTAAACACTCGACATTCAGCATTCATCCCACATGCAGAACGCTGGTCGCATGGATTGTTACACTGTCCTTGCATACACTTATCTGTCAGGCTACACTCTTCATCTGACTGACAAGATGCTGAAATGTAACACACAGTGCCAGAAAAGTAAAATATTATCATCAAGATTAAATGAGGATAATTAATAATATGAAGTAAGGTAACCACTCTGATACATACATCGACATATGTCTCCATAGCAGTAGGTGTTTGGTGGACAGTCATTGTTCGCTGCACATGGTACAGGTTTTGGTCTGCAACCTACATGAATGTCATTTGGATTTCCTTCATAACCTGACCGGCAGACACAACTACTTCTGTGGTCATTAGCAACACATTCTGCATTAGGACCACAAACAGTGTTCTCACACACATCTGTAAAATGAAATACAACAGTTACATATTTTCAGTATCAAAGTAGAGTATGTTTATACACACAACAAAACCTTGAGGAGATGTAGTTTGTACTACACAGACTATCAAATGAGATGGACAGAAGATCACATATGGTGTGTAGAGGAAAAAAGGAAGGTACTATTTCCACATTCCCTGGACACCGAGGAAAACTAGAACAGCTGATATCCTGGCCAAGATTCTACCAGGCATGTAGTTTGGAGTGTTACAACTCAACCAAGAGGATTAGGAAGTTTGAAAGCACCTCCACAAAACAGGATTATAAAGTAATCCACCAATGTTATAAACACCTCTTGGCAAACTTATGTTTTTTACTGTGAGGAACAAAAGATGACAAATGTGCACACAAGGCTTGGAAAACTAAGCCGCTTATTTCATCATGAATGAATTGCCAAAACACTACAAATGTATGATGTGCAGTTCTGATGGGAAACCCTGAATCAAAAATGTGGTGTAAGTTCATTCTTATAAACTAATAATACTGCTACCATACTAACAACAAGTGAAAAATACACATATGCACACACACACACATATATTGCCTAATATAAACTGCAATTGTACTGATTTCATAATGTTGATTGCACCATGCATATCTACAAGTTATTTACCTAAAAACTGTTCCAAAAACATGCACATATGACTTTAAAATTCTCATAAAATCAAATGACATTCTTACATGTTTCGGTGGCAGAATGTAATTGGATTTTATAAGAATTGTAAAGTTGCTGTATGTGCATGTTGTTGAAACAATTTTTATATACACAATCATACTAGTTCAGACCGTTTACTAACTGGCTCTTCCAACCATGTTAAGAATATTTCTCTGTTCCACTGTACCAAAAACGGTTTTGAAGTCCATTCAAGCTCTGGTGCAATGAGTACCACAGTTTCTGCCCCTGGGATAGAGACACCAATGGCGATGAATATATGACACTGTGTCTCTCTGAACCAGCATGACATCACAGAATAGACTGTTGCACTAAAACTGAAAGGCTACCCAAAACAATACTAAATTTTGACAAAAACAGCTTAACTCTTTCCTCTTGGTGTGTAAAGTTACAAGACAGGTATGCCTCACTAACCTCAAAGCACTGTTTTTCAACAGAAGTACAATGATTTCCTACCAGCATCTACTTGCTTCAAATAGGCTGCAGACATAAAACATGATGATGTCCTACCCACATCTACTTGATTAAAATGGTACAAAGATCAGTATAACCAAATTTACATGTACTATGGGTACATCCTTTTCAAAGCTGAGATTATTTTTCCACAAAGTATCCATTATCAATACATTTTTCCACCTTTATGCAAGATATTCTATGCCAGTTGTGTAAAACTGCACACTGAAATAGGAGCTCTTCATGCATGCTGTATTTCAGTTCATCATTATGCACAAAACAGCTTCCTTGAAGTGCATCCTGCAGGGGGCCAAAAAGATGGCAGTCAAAGGGTGCTAAATTGGTACTGTAGGGAAGATGAGGATGAGCAAATTCAAGGTGCAGACTTCTGTGGGTAAAATCGTGAATAGTGTCTTTTGGAAGAGTAAAGGAATCTTGTCAGCAAACTTTGTAAAGAGAAGTGCCTCAATCAATTCAGAACAATGTGTACAGACATTAACAAAGTTAAAGTGACAGATTCAAAAGTTTCAGCCAAAGAGGAAGGTGAATCAAATCCTCGTTCACCTCATAGTCCTGATTTACCACCTTTACCTTCAAATTTTCACGCCCCTGAAAGACACACTCTGAGTATTCTGTTTTGCGGATTATGATAAGCTGAAATGTAACATGCTTCAGAAAATGAAGGAGACTAGGTGGAAAAATAAACTCAACTTTTTACAGGATGTACCCATGGAATATGTAAATTTCATTACCATTGTAAATTACAGTTTCTGAGAAAAAATGGGAAGCATTACTTTTGTACTGCCTCTCATATAACTTGCGTCAATTTATGTCAGCATTTCTGTAAGCCTTTCATAAAAGTGTGCTGAGGTAATTTCAAAAAGGGTTTTTAACTCCAACATAGTTACGATTAGAAGTGACAAACAAGGCCAATATGTTTAATAGTGGCAGTACATGTGATATAATACTCTAAATTCTGTGTACAATTCTATTTACATGCAGTTCTTTTACTGTGGTGTGTATGCATCTATACCATGTACTAGGACCAGGCTGCATGAAACACCTAAGATATTTTAAGTATTTCACTAAGTATGTAGGAATAATTTATGTTGATTCAGTTTTTTATATTAACAGCTTAGGTTCATAATATTAATTAAATCCACTACAACCCCCCCCCCCCCCCCCCCTCTTTTTTTTAAATCTAATAAAACATCACCCCCTTCTCCTTTTCTTTTTTTTTTTTTTTTTTTTTTTTTCTTCCTTTTTACCT
>Ga0123355_10016242_pt1 | contig 11724 bp, 5 predicted proteins | sample TergutEmb28metaG_3_FD_89872 | JGI IMG/M metagenome (GOLD analysis project Ga0123355, IMG submission 89872) | Embiratermes neotenicus P1 segment gut microbial communities from Petit-Saut dam, French Guiana - Emb289 P1 | ecosystem: Host-associated > Arthropoda: Insects > Digestive system > Gut ...
CCTCCTACTCCTGATTTTCCTTTCATGATCTACCCTGTTCAAATAGTGTGGCCGTTGTAATCTGTCACCAATAGGCTTCCACGCGCGTCCCCAGAGTACGCTTTGAAGAGGGCACATATGCGTGATAACTTTCTACGCGAAGCCAAAGTTTCCCATCGGCAGCATAGTAGCCAATACGACAAACTTTTATTACGTTTTGAATATTTGGTAGACAGAATATTGTATCGGGTTTATTAATTGTTCTTAAGATGACGGCAAGGTCTGTGTTTACGTGCGTACAGACGTCACCGGCAGGTGCTCCATTACTATGACGTCAAGCCCGGCCGGCGGAGGTAGCACTTTGCTATCGATTTGGCGAGCTTGCTGCACGTGCGACGGAACGACCCCATTATATTTGCTCCATATTCCTATCTTCCTTCATGAGCGACCCAAGCACCGCTTTCTTTTTATGTCACGATTATAACAAACCGCTATCTTCATTTGTAGCCTTTCAGTTCCCTGCGCTGTGATTCTCTGCCCAATTGGTACACTGTCTTCTGCTAGTAAACCACGAGATGAAAACAGTAATGGTTTCTGAGAAGTGCTCCGGACGCGATGTTCGTCAGTTTGTACATATTAATGTGTACTGTCGGTGTTAGTGATGTCATCTATGTAGAGGTTTGCTAGTACTCGGGTGTATTTTGAGTTGCTTTCATTGTCGACTCTGGGGCTAGTCAGATCGCTGCGTAAGTTGGTCACACGTGTCGTACGTGACGCAATTACGCGAAATAATACGGTAGCTTTGACTTCACCCCTTATAAAATAGCTGTCACGAGTTTCTAGTTGTTGCACGGCAATTGAATATTGGTTATTAATCAGTTTTTTTTTCGGTTTTCGATAATTACTCCCTTACTTTCACCTGTGTTTCTTCTGTCTTACGGCTGACGGTTTCTGGATTATTTCTCCTCGATTCTCTATTTAAAAAAATGACCTGATTTTTTTAAGATGGTACTCCCCCGTTGTTGTTAACGAATCACAATTATGTAATATATCTAATCAGTCATAAGGTTCGTCATCCCCGTTGTGTTCATAAATAAACTAGACTGGAGTGTATGTACTTGTCTAACACAACTTTATTTGATGGTAGAGATATGTATAGAAATTTACTTCAGATACTGAGCTGACAAATTATGAAAAATCCAATTTGATATATTAATAGTAAACGTAATAACAAATATATTAGATCAATGAACCCACTATAACTATAGAAACTATATTTTATATAAGATTGCACACTGTAATTTATAAGTTAAGTGTATATGTACATATAATTTCTACAGACATAATATGACACCGTAGATCTAACTATATTAGCCTAGACGTAACATATAATAGCAGAACCCCCGTGTACCCACACCCCCCCATCCTACATAACACATGCGAGATCTCGTGCCCACTTCACCTCTTACCATCCCACTGTATACAACCCACATAATTCGAGTATAGCTGCTTAGTTTTTTTCGTTCTCAGCCTGAAGATGGCCATTGTCAAGTGCCGAAACATGTAGTTCTTCTTTATGTAGTAAATTTCTATACATATCTCCACCATCAAATAAAGTTGTGCTAGACAAGTACATACACTCCAATCTAGTTTATCTAATCAGTCACTCGCAACACAGCTTTTATCAGTTTAAATTGATAGACTGCAGAGTCAAGGAAGACAGCGTTACTAGATTTGAGGTTCTTAGAATGTTGTTGCTGTGTTCCGGGTCTTCTGGGACATTAACACTTCTTCGACTGTTAAGTAGTGACCGACATTTCGAAGTATCTTAGTTCCTTCATCTTCAGTGTCAGGCAGCCGGGCTTGTATGTTCGCGCCTTACCTCACCGTAATAAAATTTCCACAGTGTATTTCTTGCACTGCTACGCATGGCCTGACCTGTTGGCCCGGGAAAGGGGGATACCTTTGGGTGGATAGGTCGTACAGCCGCGATCGTTACTGCCATTACTGCCACTGTTGTGTTCACTGCAGCAGCGTAATGTTCTGTACAGACACAGTGATTCGGTGGGTTTGCTGTTGCAAAGGAAATGGAAATTAAGTGACGAAATTTTCATGATTGTGTTCTCGATCCAGATGTTCTGTCTTACGGAGAAGGGAGAAGAAGGTAGTGAATTTGACAAGACTGTGATTGTCCAACCACGCAGTCAGATTTAAGGCACGGCGGTTGTCATGTACCTGCGCTACGCGGTTTTCTTCTCCTAAGCCATTCAGTCAACTTGGTCCAAATTTGTTTCAGGACCTTCCGTGCTCACGAAATTGCATGCGCAGCTTACCCTAGAGACGGAGATTACAGTTATCAGGAATCAAAGGGGCGTCATACAATGGCACACGCTGCATTGCGCTGGGGCAGATGGCATGTCAGGCTTGTATATTATGCCTTGCCGATGTACAGAAATAAACGAAACGATTTTAAATAGCTTTGCTGTCATAGATATTTCGGCTGGAGAATGGCATTGCACAAGATGTCAGAAAGTTAAAGTGGGACATGAATAACACTCTCTTCTGGGGTGTGAGGCCGTGTAGTTTGGCAGATAATTACATGTGTGACAAATTATATGGTGTCACGTCCGAGAACGTAATAATCTCCGCATTTCAATCGCCCTGAGAACCTCAGATCTCACAAGCAAATGTGTTCATTACGCAACGCAACGCTTTTGTTTAATTGCTCTGAAAAAAAAACGCTGTATCTGTGCAGCCTTCATTCAAACCATTTTTCGCTCTGGTAAATATGTAGCTACGTACGCTCGGGATGGACGCAAAAGAGTACGCAGGCTTTCGTGTACGTAATTTATTGAATTGTGGTTCGTTCTTTGCATGAATTCTTTCCGAGTGTAGCATTAGGTTTCTGCGGAGCGTAGATTCCTTAACATATACCCATTTACATCGATCTGTTGTCTCATATTGCAACAGTACTACCATATCTCTATCGTTGCAGTCCTGTACTCCACGTTTCTTTGTTTCATTTTCTGTTTCCAGGCGACTTCAAACAAGGGCCTTCCCCTTACTGGCTGTATTTTCTCATGCTTATCTAATTTTAAATAAATATATTCCAATATTATTAATTTATATAAGATGTCTTGCGGTTTTCGATTTGAAGCAAAATTTCATTGTGCTAAGAAGTTTAAGAAAATACGGCAACCAATATTCTGATGACGAAAACTGTATTGAGGCTTCTGTGTGTAGGCCTACATGGCACATGCATTTTCTACAACATGTTTCCTTTGTTCCATTTGACCATCATGAGATAGAAAACACGAGTACGTAGATAGAAAAGTGTTCTGTGGGAGAGGCCTCTCATTCATCTCCTTTGTGAAGGAGAGGTCTCATATATGATATATTATTAACTGCAATTGGGTTGACACCCGGTGGCATTAGTACAGTACACATTTACACACAAACAATACATAGAAAAACACATTCGAAACAAACAATACGTAGAACAACACAATTAACTAATTGGGAAGAGTGCGGGCCGTGCCCCATCTTTGCGAGTTATACCCTGGCATTTGCCTTAAAACTGAGGAAAAAGCACGGAAAAACCTGTCAGCTCGGAAAGACCTCAGTCTTCCATAGCATACTTTTCCGATTATATATTTGTGCTCTATACCTGAAGTTGGTCACGTGGAACGACCGAAACATGTTGTAGAAAAGTAAATAAATGAACATAAGGTGTTCAGATGATATGTTTTTGTGGATCTAAAGCGACACAGATTAACTGGCACAACGGGATGATGTTGCCTAAGTTTAAAAAAGGTGGAAACTGACTGGACTGTAGGAGTGATGGTGCCTTACCTCCCAGCCATAGTGCCGTAACCATTCACATTCCGGTTGGTCTTGCGGTGCACGGTGATTGGGATGTGTAATAATTGAATTAAATACGATTCAGTTCCTTAATGTGCTGGCACTGCAGCTATAAGGCGAATTACAGAGATAGTACAGGAATATGGCAGAAATACACGAATAGCACAGTATACGAAAACTCACAGAAAAGAAACAAGGCACGTCCGTGCTGGTACACTCTCACCGCGATGATGATGATGATGGTGGTGGTGGTGGTGATGATGATGATGATAATAATAATAATAATGTCGGTATAAGTAGCCCTATAAGATAAATGAGATAGTTAAATTATTTCGGTTTATAATCTGAATACAATTGCAATGACCTGAAACATTATTTTATGCCTGACTGCCTGACGGTGTAGAATGTGTGTTGAATACGTAAACACGCGGACCGTTCTTGTGCTGAAAATTTCATTTCGAAATTATCACTGTTTTTATGAAAATATAATTTAAGTGTAATGCTCAGGTATACTTGAAAAAAACGGAGTGTGTTGTGCTTCGGGAGAGTTGGTTTGTGATGAGGTGAGCTGAAATGAGCCATTCCCGCTTATATTAAAGGATTTTTTTTTCAATTTTTCTCCTTAAAAACAACGTTAATGTAGTAGCACTGGCTTTTCAACGGTTTTTTTTGTAATGTCAGCTGTGGAATGGGTAGATAAACGTAGCTAATAACGTAGAGGCAACATAGCAGGTTTACGAATATTAATTAAAAATTAATGTAGTTTAAGTACTGACGTGACGATCTAAATTCACGGACGTCCCATTAACATAGTACAGTAAACCTACCCATTTCTGCAACACCTTATTTCATAGTACCGCACTCTAAATTTGCCATGGTCTTAGATATGGACTTGATAGTTCCATCAGTTCCTATTAGTGGAGTAATTAACGGAGTGTAGTACCGCGAGATAAGGTAGGAGTATGTCACGAAGTCGTAGGGTCACCGCTTATAGTGTAGGTGTACTTATTATCCTCGTTGTCGAGAGATATAGGCTAACAGACTAACTAAATTCATGTAGTAGAGTACTTTTTGATAAGGTAATAATTCTTCAGCTAATCGGGAAATCCCCACATTTGATGGAACTCGAAGGCTCATTACCGTAATCAAAAGAACCACCACATGTCCTTTTTCTGAGCCGGATGAATCCGGTCCACGCCCTCCCTTCCTGTTTCTTTAAGATCCAATGTAATATTCTCCCGTTTACAAATAGGTCTTCAAAGTGGTCTCTTTACTTCAGGTTTCCCCGCCAGAATCATTTACGCAGTATTTATTCTCTTTCTTTACCCATGCGTGCCACGTGGCTCTCCCATTTAAATCTCGTAATTTGATCAGTCAGATATTCCGTGAGTGATAAAATCAACAACCATTATTATTATTATTATTATTATTATTATTATTATATGGATTTTAAATTATTCGGAGTGGCGAGTAATTTTTCATTTTTGATCCATTTTCTTGGTGTAAACTAAATATGATGTCAAAGACTGAACTGAAACTTATGGACAATGCGACTATAGTTTTGTTCGTATCGATTAACCAGGACTGCCCATAATGTTTGTCTTATATCCTAATATCTGCTTTAAATATAAAAATTAGTATGAAAAATTTCGAATGGAAGGAAATACCAATGCTTTCTGTTACAGATTCGTTTTATTGGAGACATTTATTTTACTGTGTTCAAATTTGTTTGGATGCGGATAATGGCAGTCTTCAGCACTTATGGTAGGGATCCGATAGGAACATTCACAGAAAGAAATGTCTTTTTATGAATTTATTTTGAATTTCATTTTAAAATGTGGGGATGTTTTTCTTCATTTAAATAAAAGAAACTTAAATGTTACTTCGCCGTGATTAAGCACCGCCCGAAGACGACGTACTTTGGAGTGGAGATGTAGCTTCCCTCACATCTAATGTTGGCGCCACATGTATGAGGTGTCTGAAAGTCCTCACATCCCGGCTGCTTTAAGCCCCGAGAAACATGGCGGTTGAGGTTTTCGGAGCGGACATGTTTGTACTCGGTATGAATTTTAATTCAAAGAGGTCGTGGGTCGTGTAGCTGCATGGTGCATCAGCGGTAGAGACGCAAGCGACGGGAGAAGACAAACCGCGCAGTTCAGTGGGGCACTGGAATCACCACATGGTACCACGGTTTTCCCTTTGTTTATTTCTTTGGTTATTGTGTTTCTCATAGCCACCACTGTTCTTCTGGTTAACACCAGCTTCTGTTTACTGCCAGCATGAGAACTTTCAACCGCAAAGAACTGCGTTTGTTTCCTTTGGCGGCTGTTTCTGTAAGTCACAGGGTTCAGATAATTCCGCAAATCACAGCCAGTAGGAATGTCATTTAGAGCGTGATCCCGTGACGTAGAGGCGTACATTGTTGTTACAGTGTATATCAGATTGCAACTGTGAAGGACGTGGACTATTGATTTGTCCTGTTTTATTTGTGTAGTGGGCTATACATATTTTTATTTTACTTTCCATTTCGTGTGCTATAGATAGTTTATGTTGTACGTAGTTTAATTTTAACGTCCTGGTTATTTAATTTATTTTACTTTTCACTTCGTGAGCTATACATTTTTTTGTCTGAATTATTCTGATTTTCATTTTGCGGGGTATAGATATTTTCTATTTCATTTATTTTAATTTTCAGTTTGTTGGGTGTATATATATATATATTCTGGTTGATTTATTTAATTTTAATGTCGTGGGCTATAGATATTTTGTTTGATTTATTTTGATTTTCCCTTCATGGGCTATTGATATTTTCTGTTCGATTTATTTTGATTTTAACTTCGTGAGCTATAGAGATTTTGACTTATTTTAATTTTCACTTTTTATTTGATTTTCCGCCATTACTTTTACTCCATATTTACCCTTCTTATCGGTTTGTTTGCCAAACTTCCAAGTCGCGAGGCTTGTACGTAGTACGATCGCGCTGTTACCAGCTTCATTTTACTAAACGACGTAAAACTGGCAAGAAATTGTTTCCATCCTAAATATAAGTAATTGTAAAAATTTCACGTTGATTTTATGAAACCTCGTTAACAATATTTTGGATGTTTGTTCTGCTTTGTTGCTTAGTAGTGTAAAAACGATGTTTCAGTTGCAGAGGTTATGCACTGTTCATTAAGACGGGCCAGTTCATATTATTGCCAGTATTTTCATCATGCAGAGGAACTATGGTAAAGCATGCATGCTCTCAGAATAGAAGGTAACTCGGCCAGGAATTGAAACGGGAATACTAGTCTTAGACCTTTACTACTGTAGTGACTCGACTGCAGGCTGTAATGTTACTTGCACGGTTCCATCAGTGTGAGCGTTACTTCATGCAGTAAATCAGACATTCGAAGCAATGGTTGTTCCCAGTGTCGGGTGAAACGTAAGTGCAGGAAAGATTGTTCCGCCCAATGTGGATGTTGTATTGAGGCATTAGAGCCTAACAAAGCTGCGGTACGTGTTGCGTTAGCAATTATTGGTATTTAGAAATTATGCGAACACACTAAAACATATATTTATTTTTCAACTACTAGGTCTGTCATGTTTGCGAACCACCGAAGATGCAATCTTTGTTCAGTACGGACAAATATTGCGTTTCCGTACACAAAATGTATTATTATTATTATTATTATTATTATTATTACTGCCCTTATTATACTTGTATTTGGTGGTGGTGGTGGTGGTGGTGGTGGTGGTGGTGGTGGTGGTGGTGGTAGTGGTAGTGGTGGTGGGGAATGTTTGGATTTTGGTGGGCTGTTTTATTTTTTTCTTTCTCTAATATATTTTTAATCATTTCGGGAATTTTCAGAAACCTTGGTAAGATTTTTGAGACGTTTGGTTTGCCCACAGTTTTACTTCCCAGTTTTCTACCATCAAAATACCAACTACACGGCCTTCGAATATATCAAGTAAAAGGACATTAGCCCAAAATAATGTAGGGCCATTTGCCCTCCTACTCCCCCCCCCCGCACCGAGAAACACAGTTTGAATGTAAGCATTGATGATTCATACAGACCCTACCAAGACGCTGTAGTGTGTTTCAAAGGAACTGCTGACATATTCTTTGCTTTCATCTGTATTATAATGTTTTAACATAAAGTAGCGGGAGGTTGAGGGGGAGAGTGACATCTGGATGAAGAAATGAGAGGGATAGGAAAGGAATTCAGAAGGACGGCGATGTGGTAATAAAGGTACAGAATTTCCTGAAAGACTTTCTCTTGAAATTCCAGGGGAATTATACGTGATGCTACTTAAAAGAAATAGAAAAGTGAGACCAGTGTATAGACTTATATATGTTTTCACGTGTTGTATTTTATTGAACTGTTGTTAATTCGAATTGAAACGTATTAATTGAAAGAAACACAATAGTATGAACAAGGAAATGAAAAACAGTACGAAGCAGCGTTATTCGGCGTCGACTTTAGCTGATTCACTCTGGGAAAATGACGTGAGGGGTCACTTTTTTCTTAAGTTGGTTAAATTCACGTCCGTAAAACGCGAAATTAGTTGAGACTCATATTGTCTCGTTGTAATTGTTCTTGTATTGTGTTTTAATCAGAGTGTTACGTGGCATTCCGTGTAACGGTTCATGAGGGTGTTGAACTTCCGCTCTTGTGTACTATAGTGCTCTCAGTTCCCGACTTTTACCAGTTCTCACAAAACCCAGTCAAGAGCAACGAAGTTTTTCAGGACCAGTCAAGCGGTAGAACCTCGCGCCATAATGCTCATCTCACCATCCTCCCGTATTTTCTCTGTCGAATAGCAGACAACTCTTGTTATTCGACAGTCTTGATTTCTTCGTCTCGAGATAATACGGGATCCGGTAAAGATTTCCGCTTCGTAAAATAAAGTATTTTCAATTTTATTTTGACATTTTTGGAATGTATTTAAGTAATTTTGAAACCTTACAGAAGCTGGAGGGCTGATTGTTTCTCGTGATCTGCTCCTGTTGTATGCATTCTGGAACCGAATTCTTCTGCGGTCACCGTTCGCTCTTACAGTTCTATCTGATGTGGTCGTAGCCACTTTGAATCAGGAGTTTCTTGGTTTCAAACGTCATCTGACAAAGATGTGACCGAATTTATTTGACATTACTTAAATACATTCCAAAAGATGTCAAAATAAAATTGAAAATACTTTATTTTACGAAGCGGAAATCTTTACCAGTTCCGTATTATCTCGAGATGAAGAAATACCATCTGCACACACGCCCACCGACTTTGTGTAAACGAGATCTCGTCCCTTTACCTACACTAATACTAATAATTGTTCTGTGTTATATCATATCTATATAGCTTCTTTGATAAATTGTATCCAACCTGATGATGGCCACAGCAGCATTGGCCGAAACATGTTGATAAGTTACATACACCTGGTAATATAGTTGTGTTATGACTGCTATATCGTTATAGAATTATTACCTTAGGTCTTCTAAAGGCACGGTAGTAATTGCTGTATCGTCGTTACAACAAGAGTTGTATTGTTTATCACCTGGAAAAAGTGTGGCAGTCACTGCCTTTACCTAGTCACGGATGAACGCCTTAACGACTAGAAGGTCTCATCGACTGTGTTGGAGGTTAAGAATAGGTCGATAAGTATTTACCCATCAATGGGAAAGACGTGAATAATTTTATAACTGAACAAAGAAGGACGCATTGCTGTTACAGAGAATTCGAAATGAACAGAAAATGATTGCGTAAAGCCGCACGAACTTCTGTGAAACAAATGTTGGCAACAGGGATGAAAGGTGGAATCGAAAACCGCGACATAAATTGGAGCAGAGGCTTCACCCACTTCTCTCGTCATTGGCTGAACGCAAGTGTTCTTGTCTTGGCGTTTGGATCTTCATGTCTTGGTAAAATGTACGCGGTATAGAGACAAGAGATAAAGAAAGAAAGCCACACTAATCCTGTAGTAAAGAACTTAGAATGTGGACTTCTCGCTGTTCTTGTCACTGTCGTTGAGCGCAATGAACTTAAGGAAGTGCCATCTATAGTTCACTGTACAAAATGTCATAGTCTGGTGGTTAGCGCTTCAGAGTCGTGTTCGGGAATTTCCGGCTTCAAATTTAATTGTACCACTCGACGATAGGCGGTTGGAACTTCTCATTCATTTGTATCTTATGCTGTTGTTGCTGGGACCTAAAGTGTTGATTGTTGTACAGAAATGTACTAATTCTTCTTCTTATAGAAACCACTGCAAATCCTCGTTTATGTATTATTTTTATTGTACCTTATATCAGAACAGCACTTGGCAGTGCATTGTTACAGGCATGCATACAATTGATCGCAGTGCATTGTTACAGGCATGCATACAATTGATCGCAGTGCACTGTTACAGGCATGCATACAATTGATCGCAGTGCATTGTTACAGGCATGCATACAATTGATCGCAGTGCACTGTTACAGGTATGCATACAATTGATCGCAGTGCATTGTTACAGGCATGCATACAATTGATCGCAGTGCACTGTTACAGGCATGCATACAATTGATCGCAGTGCATTGTTACAGGCGTGCATACAATTGATCGCAATGAAAGTACATGGAGGTCGTAACTGTAACACATTTCGTTATGCTATGGAATTTTGAGCTATTTATGTGTTGTGCTTTAAGATTGTTAGAAGTACTTGCCTAATTCGAATTCAAAATTCGTAACCCTTTAAACGCCAAATTAAATCCCATCTGCCCTTTGCTAACATTATTCGGAGCTCACCATATTCTCCACGTTAGCAGGTAAAGGGTTACATGATCATCATCATCATCGTCATATCCGTGTTTACTCATTTGATAGACTGCCTAATGTGCACCATCTACTTCTCTGGCTCTTTCATCTGTCGTTTCTTTATTCTTGTAGCAAACCAAGGATTAGTTTCCTTTGTTAAATGCTGTCATGTGTTTATGCCATGTGGTATTGTGTGCTCTATTCTCACCCTTTTCCTCAGCCTCAGTTCATACCTTACAAAGAACACACTCTTAAAATCATAACGACTGTTTTTCGGTCTCCGCGCCTACCTCACGGAGAAAGCCAGTCAGAATCTATGTCGTAACATAGAATCTCGAATGTGACGTCAGTGGTAACCATGGCGACGGGGCGTGACTCAGTCACTCACACAAGAGTTTTTACAATGTAGTATTTACGAGACTGGAATGTTACAGAAGCAGCTCACGCTCCGTGTCTATAGGGAGAAGATGTTTTTCTCTTCGCCACCGCGTTCTGACCGACAACTCGACGCATCAAACCTCCAGCCCAGCTCTACCGCGTACATTTTTCTTGGCGGCCGGGATGTGAAGCTGATTACTCACCGCCGTCTAGTGTGGAATTTGAGATGACGTATACTACACCTCCATCAGCCCGCATGACTTTATAGTGTGCTGTTCAGTTAGATATGGGGAAGCCTTACGGTCACAGTTGCGAAGCTGACTACTGACCTTCATACAGTACCGAGGTCCACTCGGCTGTGTGCCTTCAGGGCGTGCACAGGGGCGCCTGTACCTCTTCTTCTCATCTTGTTTGTTTACTGTACAAACTGTGACAGAATTCTGCCACGGCATTAGTCTTCTTTTTGCAGCTGAGCTGTAGTGGAAGTAGGCTGTATAACTAGCTTATTTGATGTTAAGGGAACTGCGAGCCTCTGGTTAGAAACAAGCTGAGGACATTAGTGTCACTCTGCTTTACCATTGTGTCATACACAGAGTGCATCTGCTTCCGCGTTCAGTTCCTTCATTGCACATACACACGGATGCAAGAAAAACAAGAACACCGCCGCCGCCGCCGCCGCCGCCGCCGCCACCACCACCACCACCACCACCACCACCACCACCACCACCACCACCACCAC
>Ga0123355_10016243_pt1 | contig 11723 bp, 5 predicted proteins | sample TergutEmb28metaG_3_FD_89872 | JGI IMG/M metagenome (GOLD analysis project Ga0123355, IMG submission 89872) | Embiratermes neotenicus P1 segment gut microbial communities from Petit-Saut dam, French Guiana - Emb289 P1 | ecosystem: Host-associated > Arthropoda: Insects > Digestive system > Gut ...
ACTGAATATTTTAAACATGGTATATACTCTCCGTTTCTTTCTCTTAAAAATGCAGTTTGTTTCATAATTCTAACATATTTGGTTCCTGTTTTATTCACATTTTATATGCTAAAATTAAAAAAAAAAATAATTCCGGCGCCAAACGGTTAAAAACACAAGAAACGACGCTCGCGCATCGCATAATGCAAACATGCTTGCAGGTATAACATTGCAATAGTCGGCCTGTAAATTTTGACAGTTTATAGACGGTGATTTGAACGTACCTAGCTAGCTGTCTTAAAAATTCAATATGCTGTGATATCATACATTACTCGTTCAAATTAAAATTGTGTACATTTGTTTTAATTTGATTATAATCTAGACCCATTAATTTTACGTCCCCGTGCCATTTAGCCTATTCTCGTGTTTGAATGAACCAAACACAATTTGTTGTCTTTTAATTTAATAAACAAAATGGGACGTCCTGTGTTGGAAAGAAATAGTGGATAAGAACGGTGAGCTGTAGAGGATGTGGCACTGCTCGAGAGTGACGAGAGAAACAAAGTAAAATCATGAACACATGAGTAAAGACAGGAATTACCTGGCTGGAAATCTGGGCACAGGGAAAGGTCGTAAGCTGAATATTTGAAGTGTGAGGCCGATTTATGTGCATCGTCGACTGGAAGTATGCACAGCACTCACTGTTACAGATCCCTCTTTCACAGTTGTATTTAAGTTTCAATGTCATTTTAGAACACAACGTTCAATCATGAAATTTCGTATATAATTATTTAAATATCTCCATATATCAATTTCAAACTACCACGTCGGAAAATAATCAAAACTGCATTGCGTGGTATCGGAATTACAAGTTACTTGCACCAAGAGATGGCTAAAATATTACCATTCAAAAAACTCTTTATAATATATAGTCAGAAACAAACTTACCTTTAAAACTCAAATGATAACAGTATGGAAATAAATATATCAAATTTAACAAACATCGTAGTTATTAACGTATAATACTATAATTAAATTACTTCAACGCCATGCAAACTTGAACGATAATATGACTACGAACCACTGCAAGGAAAGCTTCTTGTTGCAAGAAGAGTTCGTAAATATTAATTATACAAAGATGGCTGAAATGTTAGGCGTATCTTTCAATCATCCACATATGGCTACAGTTCCTTCGTCATAATGTACATCATAAATACTAATTATGCACCGGCTGGTCAGCAACAGACTCATCTCTAAAATTCAGATGATAATATAAGAAAATATAGAAAGTGTAAACTTTACACAACTTCGAAGTTTAACGTATAATATTAGAGGCACATACTTTGATATTTATTTTGGCGCCATGAAAGGTGATGATCCACCATGTCTACGAACACTTTCAACGAATGTTTCATATTACGTGCAGAACTTATATTAATTAAACCACTTCTGTTGTAAAATATAATAGATGTGAGCAGTAACATTTTGAAATAATAGCTACTAACTTCTGACTACAGCAATCGCTCCGGAAGCCTCAATACGCGAATTTATTGGCTAATGGCAAACCAACGCCAAAATCTCAGAGGTTTATGTCATTTTTTATGATAATTAATGGGTGTCATGAGCAGTAATTATATTCAAGCCTTGCGATATGCAGTTTCAGTAAACATTACGGTATAACGTCAACATTTAATAAACGCACTTGACACTTTTACCGTTACATTCAACCGACATGCCGAGATCGAGTATTCTGCTTGCAATGTACCATAAGCTGGTTTCCGAATATTTCTAGAAGACATTTACTTTACTTGCATTAACATTATATAACACGCTACCAACTACAAGAACTCACGGCACTAAAACTCTTCTATCAAACAAAATGTTTTGCTAATCCTGCAAATTGTCAGACAGGCAGGCACACAGACAGCTTGACTCGCGGTTCATTGTCTCTCTGCTGCGATTGGACGAGAGGTTGTGTGCATAATGGAGGAGTTCCGATTTATCCGTAAGATGTCAGTCTTATCAACAACTATCGCGCCAGAATTCCAGTGTCGGCTAGTGAGATTTTACAAAACGCCTATCCTATATGTGGATGTTTATTTGCTCATTTTTATATAGTTCATTTAACGACCCAGTATTACATAGCACCAAATACTAGGATGATTAATAAACGAAGTGAAAGGAAAATGTGAAAGTTGTACCTGTCCAAGCCATAAACACACTGGAGGAATGAAAGTATAGAACCACCCATTCGTAATCTCGGCCCGCTTTACCCTCATTGAAAGACTCCTTGTACGCATTGAATACGATATTGGAAAGGCGTCAGAGCCGATTCGGATCTTTTGTAGACCAGAAAAATCTCTTGCTCCCTACCGGATATTCGAACCCTGTAGTTTAGTGATCATACCAGCTGAATTATCGGGGATCCCAGTTACGTCATTCGGTGTTTCCCTAAGTTTATTTGTTGTGGAGTCATTTTGGTTTTGGAAGACCCGACGAATCCCAGACCAAAAAGACGGAGACAATGTAAACTGAACGTTGTAAAATGCGTTTATTTCCAGCGACGGTGCCAAAATCTTGTACCTTACAGTAAAAGCAACTTTCTGTTTTTCTTAACATTCTCCTTGTCTCCTGTTTCACCGAGTCAAAAGCTTTATAGACGGCCACGGCAATTCAATATCATATTGAATTTTTCAGTCGTCCTGCCATGTGGTGTTACATAACCTGTAAAGCTGGCGGATAATCAGACCACGAACAATACTGTCACAAAACAATAAATGAATCCAAGAAACAGCGAAAATAATACAAAAGAAAATGTATACATTTAGGTCGCTGGAGGTAAAACAATGTGAACCAGAAGCTGACCACACACCTCGACGTTTGTGTCGTGGTGTTGTTTTGTCCGCACCTGTGGGTCCCAACCTGTGAGAAGCAGAGGCCCCCGACGGATGTCGGTTTACTTTAAAGAGGCCGCGAGCTTTCTGTAATCCCGCCAATTCACATAACTACACGGCACTTCTTTTCTTATCCAGCCACTACTTGGTTCATTCTGGCTACGTCTATTATTATTATTATTATTATTATTATTATTATTATTATTATCATCATCATCATCATCGTAATGAATAAAAATTTTAGTTTATTTGCAACGGTTCTGAGATTACAACAGCTTCCTGTCATCAAGTATTTTCTTAATTAAGGAGCCTAGATTGACAACTATTAACATATGGGGTAGCAAAATTTTGTAAGTTAATGTGTACTCATACTCGAAATGTTGCGAGCCGCTGGCCTGCACGCTCTAATGGACAGATGCTTAAACATCGCGACGCTCACTAGAGAATCAGTTGTGTGCTATGCAATACTATACCACACAGTCTCGCACTATTTTACTACGTTTATGTCTGTAGAATTAAAATTCAAAATCGTCAAGTTTTCGCTGTATTATTAATGGTCCAGCTGAGGTCTATTGCTGGGTGGTCTAACAAACCAGCCGCCAATGCATATCGCCGTACAAGTGACATCACAGTGTAGACCTGATCTGTGGGGTAGACAGCTGCAAAATTAGCCAATCACGAGTCATGATGCATCGTTACGACCGCCTAACTCGGTCCGCACACGTGTGGTATTACAAGGTTAATTTGAGGTTATATTTACCCGATGTGGCTATGCAATCTCCTTACACACACATGCGAGTTAAAGAACGAAACCGTATGTTAAATTGAAAAAGTTTATATGTATGTTTCTTTGTTGGTAAATCCCTGGCCCTTTATATTCTCTAATTCCAAGTATCAGAGTCTCTATTCAGAACCGAATAGTTCCTAAGCTTGTCAACATACTTCACGTACTGTATGGAAGCCGAAGGTTCATTACCGCCGTCAAAACAGCGGGTCACTTGCCCCAATCCAGTCATGCCACATGCCCCCCCCCCCTCAAATCTCAACCTCCTTGATATGATCACACTAATATTTGGCGAGGAGTACAAGTCACATAGCCCCTCATTATTAAATTTTCTTCAGCCGCCTGTTACATCTTGCATAGGAACTGCCTCCTAAGACACATTATTGAAGGAAGCATAGAGGGAACGAAAGAAATGATGGGAAGACGAGGAAGAAGACGTAAGCAGCTACCGGATGACCTTAAGGAAAAAGAGAGGCCCTTAGGGCCGAAGATCTTTCGCAGCAACCTCAACCTATGTTCTTCCTTTATGTGAGATACAAAGTTTTACACCCATACATAACAGGCAAATTTATACCACATACTTTCTACATTTTTAAACTTTATATTCTTAAATTCTATACCTGCTAGAATGACTGCATGCCACACAACAAAATCTGCAGATACACATGAAACACACCATCGTAGGCTCGAATTCGAGGGCTCCAAAAGGTAAGACTCTCTATAAAATTCTTAAGTCTTCATGCAAGTCCATCTATGGAAATGAGTTGTTCCATGTGGATGGACACATACACATAATGAAGCTAAAGTCACTTTTCACAACTTCGGGAACGTACGTACCTAAGAAGTGTACTGCAACTGACCAGTTTGTGGAAAACATCACCTGATTTATTCATTCTGCAGGCTGTCTTTCAACACGTCCTTAGTCTCTTCCAAAGCATGCACAGAGTGTGACCTAGTGTTTCCTCTTTCAATTTAAAGTATCCTCTCTTTTTTTATTAAGGTCATCCGGTAGCTGCTTACGTCTTCTTCTTCGTCTTCCCATCACCTCTATGTTTCCTTCAATAATGTGTCTTAGAAGGCAGTTCCTACGCAAGATGTGATAAATCCATATAGCCTTCATTCTTTTTGTTGTCTGGAGGATATTCCTCTCCTCCTCTTCATAACACTTCTTCTTTCTCACACAATCAGTCTCATCTAAAGATGCCAAAATAATCTGCCTACATATGTAGCCAGACAGAATAAGTATGCTACTTAATACATAAGACAATTTCATTAGATTGTGAAATACAAATTACTGACATCAGTTATCATACGACATGTAACAGAGATATTTAACTTGCAAGAAGTACACCACCAATGAAGGAAAATAAATTGTGAGACCCACAGATAAAAACACATCAATTAATTGTTTTAAGCAAGTTTTTCTTGCTTGCAGCAGAATATTACATAAATAATTACTCTTCGGTGTTACTTATGAAACATGTTTAAAGATATAAGAGTAGTTGCTACAGATGATGACAGCCTAACCTTTCATTTTGTAACCGACTGCAATAATGAAGATATAAAAATAGGTACCGATTTGTAACACTGCCCATGAAGAGGTGATGATAAAACAAATGCAGTAGATTTACTGAAGCACACACATATTTTAACTATATTATTCTCTTGATGTATGTAGTAGCATTAATATCCGCGGATGAGGGGACTTGCTGTCCATCAGTATTTCTTCACAGATACTACAACGATGTGTCCGCCACCTTCCTACTCATTACAAAGTACTTTCTAAGGAATACAAGTGTTTGACCTTTGAAGCCAGGATAAAAGGAAACCCAGTTTATTTGATAAAAACAATGTAGGGTTGGTACATTTTTTTTACTTCTCGAGTTCTTATGATAAAAGAATCAGAACAGAGTGACAGCTAACATTTACATCCTGGCCACATAGAGGAGGGACTTGTGTATGTGTTGCAGGGAGTTATATCACACTTACTGAAAACTAACAATCCAGAGCTCACTTTCAAGACATGATGTTGGATACTTTATTTCACAGTATGAAATAGACACGATTAATAATTAACTTCAGTTCAGACATATTCTGTTACTTAATTTCACTGACTGAAAGCAAATCGTTTACTGTCATCTTGGCCTAGTACTGAACATGTCTGTTTCCAAGGCAACTTCCCACTAGTGACATTTGAAACAAAGGTAACAAAAATACATCCCTTACTATTCTATAAACCATACCTTGATTCACCGTACTGTCCAAATATCTTACACAACTTTTGTTTGTTTGTATGTACTGACAGACAATTCTGATTTTCAAAGAATATTCATTACAATTCATCACTATACATACTTCTTGTTCCCAAACTGTATGAACCAGTACCAAACTTCGGCATCATCTGAAAACTATATTGGAGACCAAATTGCTGTATAGCATTTGAAATAGGCAGCCAGCTGCATTTAACAGAACTTTCTACAGTTTTAACTATTTCAGCGATCAAATATCATTGCTTCATAGTGTCTACAAACATTTCATTTATAGTGTACTTCAGTCTGACATATTCTTTATACTATTAATAATAATAATAATAATAATAATAAAGTTTTGGTGCAGGTGACTTTACAGAATTGGTCTTGAAGCTTCTTCAAATGAACTGGCAACAATTATATTATCACCCTAAATTAAGTGTTCATATTTGGCACCTTAACATCAAACACAACACTTGGAGGAGTGAGGCAGTTTTTGTAATTTTGAATTCACAGAGGCAAACTGATTTACCTTGTTTATCTTCTGTGTGAAAAACCAGAAACCCAAGAAAATATCTAATTCCCTGTCGGCAAAGTGAAGACACGCAATTTGTGTGAAGTATTGTAATACTAAACATGAAACATGAGCATATCCTCCAATAATTGCTGTCTTTTACCTCTATCATTTTTTAAGCAGTACATAAATGGTGTTCAATCTTTACACAAAGAAACATCAAACACTGATCAATCAATAATTTTAGCACACCTTTCTTCCTACACAACACTATGACTCCTAACTTATATTTGGGTAAGACTGGAAATACAGACTGGGACTATAACTGAGTATGAATTTCTGATGACACCAAATGTAATGTCCATGGCACACTTGTTAAACATTAAGTGGTACAGCAGTCATCTTCCTTACCACCAAGTCTGACAGTCTGGTAACCTAGTGCTGAAACAGGACACATATCATTCACGGCGGCAAGCATGACATTGGAACGATGGACATAAATTAAAACTTGTCTTGGTTTCAGTACGCCCAAGTTTTCTTGTAAGGTTTGTCAGCTACAGAACCATCTTACTACCTTCCAAACATATAAAGTTTTCAACTGGTAAGAAAAATAAAAGCACGTATTTCCTGCCTGGTGACACTTGTTTTTCGTAATTCACTGAATTCCATATGAACTTTATTCACATGACAAATTATGGACAACTGAAATATTGCCTACTTTCTCTATGTATACTCTGAGTTTCATTCCACTTTACAAACAATAAAGCAATGTGATACATATGAATGAAAAATTACCTACTTCGATCCTTGAAGAAGACGCCTACTTGAATAGCTTCCTGGCTGGATATGCAATTACATTAACAATTTCCCACATTCTGATGATACTGAAATCACATTCCCACAGATAATGATTGCATTTAACAGGCTGTGCCAGTAGCTGTATGGTACTGCAAGTACCAGTGTGTTAGTTCCGAATGCAAGCATACAGAAAATCCAAGAATGCTTAAGATTTTTGTCATTCACTTGAAATACTGCAAGAACAGACACAGATAACAAGGACAGAAACAGGCATACTGAGTGCAGTACATGAACCTTCTTGATTATAAACATTGCTGAGCATTGCAAATTGTTTCACGGCGCATATGACAAGACAGTTCAAGCTTTTAACATAGGGAATTTTGGGTTTTAAATCTCTCATTACTATTGGCAATAACTGGGGGAAATGGGGGGCTTTAAATCTTGCAGTCCTACTGGCCATAAGCCACATTTTAACTCAATGTAATAATTTTAGTACTGAAAAAATTACATGTACCCTCTTATTGTAATGAAATGCACAACCAAGAAATGTTAACAAAACATCAAACTTTTCTCATATACTGGATAAAACATGTCTCTGATCCATCAAAAGCTTTGCATTAACACAATTGTGAGATAGTTCTTTACAAAGAAACACATTACGTTCCTCTAGTTCACTTCTTCACCTCAAGACTTTTTCATTTTTATTTCAAATGGTTATTTACAAGCTTTAAATTTAATAAATGAAAACAATTTACACATTTATAAACAATTCTTAGATAAGTTTCAACTGACCATGATGGTTGTTTATTGCAGAAATGCTTGTTATGTGCAATGCACACATTACTATATTCTTCAGATCACAAATTTATTCAGTTTATCCATGCATACCAACACAACAATGTTTATATCCACTAAATGTAAACATAAACATTGCATTACACACCATTACAGCAAATTCCCACAAACTAAAGTGTTTATGTGTATTTAGAAAATAAAAATCCAATTTTTACATATGATGTAAATTAAATAAATACAATAGGGTCTCATTTTACGACAGTTCATTTTACGATGATTCATTTTTACGACCCTTGTCAAGTCGGACCAAGCACTCCCGACTTGTGGTGCATTACTGTTGCAACTGGTGTCCTTTCTCTACTTAGTGCGCTTCTAGCTCTTTTCCAGTGTGCATGTGTTTCTTCTTTTACTGTTTTAGTGCAGTTCTTTTAAGTTGACTGATTTTTCCACCCATGACATCCATCAAAAGACAGAAAAGAAAAAAAAAAAAATCAAAACAGCTGACGTTAAATTCCTTCTTGATATCTTCTGAACCACGGCCCGGGCCTTCTTCAACAAAATAAAAAGTAATTTGATTGTTTTTTTTTTTCAATTACCTGTGTAATTTTCTATATACTTAATTCATTAAATTAAAACTGTATGTCATAATGTAAAGAAATCTTGTAAATTATAAAATTATTTGCCTAATTTGTTTGGCCCATGAACCTATCTCAATTTAAACCATTTAAATAGTACTTATTTTACGACAATTTGATTTACAACCAAATATTCAAGAATGTAACCCCATTGTACATCAAGACCCTACTGTATTTTTTTTACATGAATGTTAATGAGGCAAAAAACCTTCTGTCAGAAAGTATACTTCCTTGTTGAACATTTCCAAAACAATCCTCTCAATTCTTCTACAAACCACCTGTGACCATGACAACTATGGTGAGCACACTGCTACACCCAGTGACCAGTTAAACTCCACTCCCATCCCTACAGCACATTGGTAGCATAAACCAGGGAATTAACAATCAGCAGTACCAATCAAAAATAAGCAAGGTAAGGCAGATTTCATCTTAGATTCAGATGGTAAGTGTTCACTTGCAGATTTTGGTACACAAATAAATTCCAGTTTTCTGCAGCAAGATGTGCTATACTAAAATGTATGATCAGTGGAAATAAATTACACCACATGACTTGTGAGGTCTAACACACAAATTCTTAAAAATGAAACCGTATGAGAATTTAAATAATTATGTGGATATGATGCCAACATATATTACAAATTTTGTAAGTTTCAAACCAAGGAATAAAACCTAAGGCTTAATTAACTCAAAAGTACCCATTCATACAGAGTACACCTACTTTATCATAGAAAGACTGTATAAGACTGTGAAAACAATGAGACAGATTCAATAATGCTTTGCCAAAATTCCACTCACTTTTCTAAAACCCAAACTAATAAACTCCATTACTTCATCTTCCAACAGCGATTAGAATTAAACCTGTTCCAGGCCTGTACTATACAGCCAGCTACCACATTCTTGATAATAATTGCTTATCACCTTTCATGACAAGTGTATAAAATAGCTAAAGTTCCACATACACTTCCACAAACAATAAAACATACACACATTACTGCTGCAGGTCAGCTTTGCAGCACATCCATGTACATGCCAGCTAGAATATTTGCACTGATATGACATACACTTGGTCCAGGAACAATTAGTTATCACGTCCAATGAACATTTGGTCAACTTCGACTGTGTGTGGATATATCACGTCGCTAAAAGGAGTTTACTGCAGTTGCTATCAAGTAGACTAGCTGCTTTTATAACAGTTGCACAATTATTCCAAAACAATGAATTTTATTTAACCAAACAATATAACATTTTGCAAACCAACTTTTGTTTTCACAAGCACATACAAGACTGGGATCACAGAAAGACATCTCATGGATACTTCTCTATATTCCCATCATATAATCATTGTGACTACATACACATATCTGTAATAATAAATGTGTGATATCCATCACCAAACAGAAGTTCTCTGGGCTGGCTGACAAAGGCTGGAGGGGAATAAAAGAGCAGGGAATTGGGGTGAAGCTGTGCCAGATTTATGTATAAGTGAGGCAAGCTGCAGATTAGGGCCTCACATTATAAGGGGACTCTGTGAGGCTGCTTCACTAAAAGAAAAAGAAAAAAAACTGAAAACACATGTAATGAAAATCATGATACAAAAAAAATTAGTAAAAAGATATGTAATTTAGCATTTTACGTGTACCCTTCCACACGTATAAAAAACTCATAAATCTAAAATTTATTAGAATGGGAGGAAGCCTTTTAAACATTACAGCTTATGGGCCACAACACACTTAAATCCAGCCCTGGGGTGAGGAATCAAGTGCCATCATCTACATCATCCATGGGAGTTCTTCCTGCATCCTCTGTATACTAATATATTTAGAGGTACAGTCAGAATCAATTTACACTGATAATTTTACAACATATGTACACTTGTACAGCACACATCACAGTCACGTAATTCATCCTAACCATCAAAGATAAAAATTCAGACTTTCCAAGCAAAACATGCTTAAAAAATACCAAATTAATCCAATGCAATTTCAGTCTTATTTGAAACATTTTGAGAGACAAAATAAAAAAAAAGTCACTGAAAAAACAGACTGGTGCATACACCCAGGCCTATCTATTGCTGAGCCCAACATCTGAACAGAGGTAAGTAACATAAAAGACCATCAAGTATCAAGGTGTCGCCCACTTCATACTTCAAATAAACGGCACTTCAAGCAGAGTAAGCATTGCAAAATAAACACATAGAGCATATGCACAGGCAGCTACAAGCAATAACGCAGTGTATTGTGTAATTTTCTTAATCATCATGCATTTATCAAACCTGTAAAAGTTTTTAGAGCACAATATTAAAAAACTGCGAAGATGATAATACAAAGGTACCTTTGTATGTTCAAATACGGAGCACAGTCAAGCTGAACTACATTACATCTGTACCCTGGGTGCAACACACCAGCAACATCTCAATCTTGCACATATTGTTACATACGAGTCAATCTACAGCATTCATTCACTCTGTGACCCCAAAGTCGCCTAACATTCATCCTACCAATTTCACGTTCGCTGCACTCACACAAACATCGTACCATTACCATCTCCTGTACAAACAAGATGGTAGAAAGAAAAGCTGTAATTTAATTGTTCTTGTTTTTGTGTTAGCCTAAATGTGAACTATTCAAGTCACTTTCACACGACCATTTTGTTACAGCTGTTAATAAACGTTCAGGATTCATGAAGCAATATATTTGTTGCACTGTGAATGTCATTATTTGCACTGCGCAAGGCACTTAGCACTCGCGCACGTTCAAATCCCATCTCCATTAATGTCTGCACTTGCTCCTCTGATGGCTGTACGTTGCTTTCTAGAACAGATATAAAAATGCTATCAATTACTTGATCTCTTTTCTAATGGAAAAACATAGAGAAGTGGTCAAGATGTCTATATCCTGGGATACATATCCACATTTTGGCGTCGGGAACCAGCCACCTCCACTTCTGTCCTGAAGACAGAGGCAGGCAGTTCCTCAAAAATGCTGGTAAATGCCTACCAGGTCACAAGCCATCACAACCTCCCCCCCCCCCCCCCCCACCACAAAAAAAACCAAAAACCACAACCAACACATAAAA
>Ga0123355_10016244_pt1 | contig 11723 bp, 10 predicted proteins | sample TergutEmb28metaG_3_FD_89872 | JGI IMG/M metagenome (GOLD analysis project Ga0123355, IMG submission 89872) | Embiratermes neotenicus P1 segment gut microbial communities from Petit-Saut dam, French Guiana - Emb289 P1 | ecosystem: Host-associated > Arthropoda: Insects > Digestive system > Gut ...
ACCCAGACGTAGATGGGAGGATAATATTAAGATGGATCTTTGGGAAGTGGGAGGGGGTGGAGACTGGATGGAGTTGGCTCAGGATAGGGACAGATGGCGGGCACTTGTGAATACGGTGATGAAATTTCGGGTTCCATAAAGTGCGAGGTATTTATTGACTAGCTGCAGAACCAGTTAGCTTCTCAAGAAGGACTCTGCTCCATGGAGTAAGCAAGTAAGTAAGTATATGGTCCGTTATTTACACCACAGCTTCTTACCATTTTAACAAGTTTGCCTTAGTACAAACTCTCGGCTGGTGATGGAGTAGGACAATTCTGGAAAACTTTTAACGAAGTTGAGCTCTTTCACATCCTCCTCCTCAGATTATCTCACATTTCATAGGATCGTCCATTGTTACCTACTGTTATACTAATTTATACTTGGACTCTTCAATATCGTCAAGCTTCTTCACCCACAGCCAGTGGTTACGTCTCTGTACTGAATTGAACATTGTTCGTATTAATGTAGATGTGGGCAAATGTTTGTTAATTTTTCACTAACTTCAAGGTTGCTGTGGGGAATGTCGAAGGAAACATGTCAATTCAACGAAACTGCGGATACTAAAGCACGGAACATCCGTGTCTGAGCACTTGGTGAGGAAATTAATGTTTTGCAGGGAAGTGGTGTGTAAGGGGAAAATAGTAATTAAAGTTTATCGTTAAATATTCGTTAATAGCTATTATGATGATAACCCAAATGGCTACCAATCGTGGTTAAACACATGAGTTCGTAATATACTTCGAGAAAAAACTTGATAAGGAGTTAAAAATTTACCAGTTTCGATACGCAGTCTTACTATTGAGACACGTCTTTAATCTCTGTACCAATGCGTATTTCGAATTCCTGCCAACATTTGATACACAAATATTTATATCTTTTCAGTAAATCAAATTTATACCGTAATGAAATGAACACAAAAAACAGATCTTATGTTTATTGGACCGTGCATCATGTTGATAGTTGAATAAAGTGAGACCAACTTGATGTCACTTGCTTTATTATTTCATTATTTAATGCTCAACATGTTTCGGATGTAAATACATCCATCCTCAGGAACTTGCGACTTATTTGTTGAGTTATTTCATGGGTTGCATTGCTCTGGTTCGATGTGTGTTGGTGTTATGTTGTGGTTTGACTGTGGTGGTGTGGTATCCGTATGCAGGCTGAAACGCAGCCAAACCACAACATACTACGTAACACCAACACACATCGAACCAGAGCAATACAAACCATGAAATAACTCAACAAATAAGTCGCAAGCTCCTTAGGATGGACATATTAACATCCGAAACATGTTGAGCATTAAATAATGAAATAATAAAGCAAGTGATATCAAGTTGGTCTCTCTTTATTCAACAAAAAACAGGCTTTAAAATTATTCTTTTAATATGGTTTTTAATTCGTTGTAATTATCTGGTCCGTAGTCATACGTAGTACCTACTATAGCACTGATTTGTGAAGGAAGAATTGGAAAGAATTTCGATGGAAGTGACGAAGCACAATAGAAGTGATATCCAGAATTGGCCTGCAGGGAGTGAGGGAAACCACGCGAAATCTCAGTGAGGACGGCAGGAGTCCCTGATACGTGTCTAATCCAGAACTGTTACACTAGCCTGCTAGACGAAATTAAAAAAAATGTTGCAGATGTGTCAAGAACAGCCTAAGACTTCCGGTGTGTCACTTGCACTGGTTTTTGTGGGCGGTGCTTTTTGACAGAAACATCTGCAATGCAACTTGAAAGAACCATTTACGTCGCCAGAGGTAATTCGTCTCTCGTCTGCATCTTCACAGAAGAAACTCGTGTGATTGTACAGCTATTACTGCGACGTTAAACAACACGATTTCGTCTTTCATATTGACATTACCCTAAAACATACTGCAACAGAAAAACCTGCTTTATATTAATATCCTATATATATTTATTACATATTATAATCTACGAATTCGTCAATGTAATCCATTATACTATAAGCGTTGTTATGCTTGGTGTGTATAAATATAGATTGCCCAAGGAAAAGATGGAAGGAGCAGTGTCAGCTTGAGAGTTAATTAACTTGCACTACATCTAATCATTCAGAGTTCAATTTAATGATGATGACGATGATGATGATGATGATGATGTACTCCCTGAAAATGCCATTGTTATGCTGCAGCTTGTCTGTGTGTAGTGACTGTAATCCCATACAATGACACTGTTTTTAGTTGGAACATTGAATGAAAATTATTGATATAAAAATTATTTATATAAAACACGCAGAGTAAATAATTTTAATATGAATAAAGAAGATTCATCGATTCTACACCCATAGTATGGCGTGGCAAAATGTTTGTCTGGGGCAAAGACGGGAGTGCTGCTATAATCCTTTGGCGCTTTCGGGTTCGCGATTTCTTCCCCCCCCCCCCCACCCCCAAGGAAATATTCCTGGTACTTATTTCTGTTAGAGGTTGAGTCGACCCCCAAAAAAAATGCTTCCGAAGGACACCACCGAGAACCGAATACACGATTTTCCGATTTGTAACGCACTGCCTCAACCAACAGCGCCACCGCGCGTGACGAAAAAAATCTCCTACATTATCTACTAATGTCTTCAGACAGCCTTCAGTAACATCCTGTGTGTGTGTGTGTGTGTGTGTTTGTGTGTGTGTATGTGTGTGTGATGTATATATATATATATATATATCTTATACCCAAATATGTTCCTCTGCGCCTATTCTCGTAAATATATTAAATATACAATATATATCTTATTAATATGATTAATATAATTTACATATATGTATATATATAAATATAAAAATTTATTAAATGGAGGATCTTCTTTAGTTAGCGATATGCTTATTGTGTATGACCGTTAGAATATCTAATTGAGATGCGACCGACATTCATTGTGATTGAGGTCAAATCATTCGGCGCATTGTTGCTTGTACTACTGATATGTTTGTATCTATCTAAAATCTGTACAGAGATGTTGTTTTTAAATTTTTTTTAGAAACATATTATCCAGGTACGCGAGAAAAAATGCTCTAATTAAAAGTAAAGCAATTCTTGTACAGGCCTCTTACAGACCCACGGGCTTCCAGGAAGCTGAGACTCCCAGATTTCCAGACAATCGGCGCATAAGGGTGGCAATAATTTTACAGACCGTCTTGGATTGATAAATGGAGCCAGAACATAATATACGGCCTACTGTACTGTGTTTTGATTAGTGCAAATAGGACATGCAGCAGTGGCTGTTGCTTGAAGTTTAGACGTCAGAATTTCGTACGTGAAGAGTTGCAGAACAGATCGGACGGTTACTGCGCTCAGCACTGACTGTTACCGCCAGGTGCCTGAAACCGGACACCTGCTTCAATTATGCCCCTAAGATTTACTGAAGATAAGTTACTTCAAAATACGCAAGAATAAAAATGCGATCCGTAGCTTTATGTAATACAATTAACTGTGGTTGTTTATATTATATGTAGGGCAAGACTTGTTGTATCCTAGAACTTATACAAAATAACTGAAAATTGTATATTCTGTGAAGAAAGTACTGCTTACTAGGATAATTGAAAATATGGCATTACTATTTTGATTCCACGTAATACGATATATAGTACTGCATATACGTGTTCCATAATGCTGTATGGTGTGAGGGCAGTTTCGTTATTTCACAGACTGAGCAGGAATTAGATTGCAGGGAAAGATATAAAGCCTTTCTCTCAGCCACAGTTAAAAGACCGGCTATGGGGCCCAACCAGTTTCCTATCCAGTATCCGGGACGTAAGCGATTGGGGCGTGAATTTAACCAGCCACAGACCTATCGGTTATGGAGGAAGTGTATATTACGTAAAGATACACCTACACCCTCCCACATGTCTACACGACGCACTGTAAAAAAATTGCAACTTCTACCTTTACCTTTACCTTTGTAGCAAGGCATATTGAGGCGCATTTCATAGAAAAAAATTTTAAAAACTTATACTTTAGCCGTATCAACACATTTCTTAGCGTAACTGTTCAGAAGCGACTGCCTGAAAGTCATGTGGCTCAATGTCATCCGCATTCAATCTCGATGATTCGGAATCAGTAAAAATATATCAAGAGACTTCCACACTTCTGTGCGAGAATTAGAAAGTGAGAATCCCTCTTGCTCCCTCAGGCACCGTAGCTTTAATTCTAAATGTAATGTGCAGTCGAATCTGTATTTTAATTAAGCATAAAACTTCACCACCTGAGGAAGGACTCAATATGTTTTTTTGGAGGAGGGTGATTGACCCTCAGTGCCGATTTAGGTGCGGAAGAGGGGACAAATATTTCTGGCCCCGAAGGGCCTCAAACACCCATTCTGCAGTCGCCAATTCTTGGCTTCACAACCACAGTGTCTCCTGGAGCCCTCTGGGCCTGTGCAGGGCTTGCTTTACTTTTCATATAATGGTAAAGCAACCCCTATACAGGCCCAAAGGGTTCCAGTAGTTCGGAGCCCCTTGATTTCGGTCCTATCGGCACATGAAAATAGTAAGGTTGTCAGCCCTACGCACCGTCGGCTTTTATACCACAGGAAATATTCCTGGTACTCATTTTTGTTAAAAGCTGAGTAGATTCCAGGGCGGCCAGAAGAATTAAGTCAATGACGCCATGGGGAATCAAGCCCACGACTTTCCGGCTTGTAGCGCCGTGCTTCAACCACATGCGCCACCGCGTGCCCCACTCTTCATACATATTTCATACTTGTCAAGTTTTAAGAAAAGCGTTTCTGTTTTTTTTTTCCTGAATTGCAAGTACCTTTTTCACAAAAGCCCGCTGCTGACCCATATCCTGACCCACTTGAACCCGACTACACTTTCATAACCTGATATCTCAGCGTCTCTTGTAATAACGTCCTCTCGTAATGAACAGGGCATATACCAAAGTCTCGCACACAGAACTAGGATAACCTGACAGAAATGCGAAGCAGGCAGTTCCACCAACGTAGTACGAACTTCGACAAAATGCCACAAGGAATAGCCTGCCCTCGTCACAGGCCTCTGAAGTTTATGTAAAGACCAAAAGTTACTTACTTACTCCATTGTGCAGAGTCTTTCTTGAGAAGCTAACTGATTTGCAGCTAGTCAAGAAATTCCCCGCATTTTATGGAACCCGAAAGTTCATTACCGCACTCACAAGCGTCCGCCACCTGTCTCTATCCTGGGCCAGCCCAATCCAGTCCATATAACCACATCCCACCTCTTGGAGATCCGTCTTAATATTATCTACCCATCTACTCCCAGGTCTCCTCAGTGGTCTTTTTCCCTTCGGTTTCCCCACCAAGACCCTATACATCCCCCTTTCCTCACCCATACGGACCAAAAGTTACACCTTCCAAAATTCGGATTTTTTTAGAATTAAATTTTTATATCAGACAAGGAAAGGTTCTTGTGCACCGATCCTCAACATAAAAATATAATATGTGTATGTATTCTTCAAGACGGGTGCTTCAATCGGAAACCATGTCTAATTTGCTTTTTTATTGTTTCAATATCTTTGACCCCAAACAGGGAAATTAATAAGAAATCAGCATGGAGAGTCTCTCTTACTGGACACAGATTAAAGGAAGTATGGTCAATTATTTCGGCTAGGGTAATGCCAACCATGTCACTCGCTACGTATTCGCCCAAGCATCGACCGCAGGAACCTCGCACCTTTCCTGCATTGTTAAAATATTTTAACAGAATTTGCTGGTAACAAACAAGCTGAAGAGAATAATTCCCTCTTACCTATTTAACTAGCGTAAAGTCCCTCAAATGATAATGGGAACTTGTAGAATATAAAATTGATTGAGACAGCCATATCTTTGCAGACGAAAACATTTTTGTCCGCAGGAACCAACTCTATCAAAAACATTTAACCTCAAGCAGTCCGTAAACCGCTAAAACAACAAACATGCAAATTTTTGTAATCTAGGTGGAAGATAGTAACTTCAAACTGCTGCTCGCGGGCCACACGTAACCCAACCAATGCAAAACAATGTAATCTGTTACTCGAAAATGTGGTATAGGAGATAACGGTAAAATACTTTTTTTTTCGGATAAATTTGGTCATCATATTTTTTATCAACTACACATGTTTCGTACAGAGAAGCTGAAAAATACGTAAGGAAGACAATGTGAGAAAGGGCAGACGTCACACAGAAGACTGTACGGGCTCTCCAAGAGAAGAGGTTCTCATTTCGTGGAAACGCCGATTCCGTCAGTTTTTCTATTCCTTGCCTTCAAAGGAGACTTAGAGGAGTTAACAATCATTCTTTTCAGAAACTTGAGAACAGGAGAAACATAAGGCTATCGAAATGTGGATTTCTTCTGGATGCAGTCGACATTAGGAGACCGGCTTATACCTTGCTCTTGCATGTAAATTGAGGTATTCATTTTTCTCAGAAACTCAAAGGGCAGAAAATATTTTTAAGTTAACTTTTAAGAATTGATAACACAGTTCTTCTTCGAAACACTACGTTTCTGGCCTGCTCGTTGTCGCGCAATTACGTGACTGACATAGGCTCTCAAAGTGGTGCTAATGAGGAGTCAGGTCTTCTGGGATGTTACGCTCTGTCTTTCTTAAGCAGTTCCCGACGTTTCGAAAGATCGTTGTGTCGGAAACTATTCACCCAACAACAATGTGCAACACCCCCAAGATTTGACTCCACTTTACTGAAACTGGCAGAACTATTCAATCCTATTGCTACCCATTTTATTATTGACCTTGTACAGTCTATAACAATGTTTCCAAGCTAGAACTCCCCAGAAGATCCTTAGAGTTTCCATGAGAAATCGTGTGGAGGAGGGGTGTTCGGGAAACCCAAAATTTGAAACACAGAAAATTTCAAAATTCCTTCGAAATATTTTTGAAAATTTTCTTGAATTTTGCAATAATTTAGCTGTAACTGAATTTCCCTCTCCGCTATCAGCTTTATCTGGCCTCTAAAACTTTTCATAGGTACGGAATCCTCGCGGTATAAAAAATTATTCTATGTCCCCCTCTATGAAGAAAAGATTGGAAAAATCCGGTGTAGATGTTGTTAAATAAGTTACGTACAAGAGCAAATGGCGCACATTGATAAGAGAAGTAACATTTCATTGGTTTGTGTATAATCTTCAATGTTTTGGAAATCAGAGAGGACGTTAAATGCTTGGAACTGAGTAATAAAAACATTTGGGTAAAATTTAAGCAAATGTCCTCTACCCCCAGAGTCAATAGTTTTGCTCCTCCAGATGCTAACTGGCCCAGTAATCAATCAAACATATTCTATAACCAGCACCTTGTGACAGACTTCTTGACAATTTAAGAGTCACTAAGATGATAATAAAATTTCTCCTCTTCCATGAAATTTGCAATTTCACCCACAATAGTGCCACCCCAAGCGCTTACCCTTTGACAAACAAATGCAATCAAAAAGTTCGAGGTGTTTCTTTAAACTTTATTTCAATATAATCTTCTATCTGCCACAACCTGTCAATATCTTCACTTTTTCCGTTGTCTCCTGTGTTAGTGGCTTTACTTGATATGATGGTGTCCGCACCCACATCAAACTCTCCCTAATCAACCCAGTGCCGGCAGTTGATATAAGCTCTCACAAACTGTCGTCGGCCACAAAGCAGATCCGGTATCCACTTTCTAGAGTGTACGATTATACGCCCTTACCCATAAACATGTTTATGACTTCAGCCGGTGTTCCTACATGAGTCCAAGCCCAGTCTGTTCGTGTAATACATCGCACTGTGCGACACATCTAAACGTATTTTTCATAAAGTTTTTGACAAGTGGTTACAAAGATTCCGTTCTGAAGTTTCTGCAAGAACAGACACAAATCAATGACTTTATACCATCTTTTACATATACCATAAATAAATGTATATTTTTAGAAAGTCGTACATATATTCTTGTCTTGTATGGCTCCAATATATTTCTGTACACAATAATATTAAGTAGCATATGTCCAGTTGTAAGTATGTCTGATAACACAATGTCTTGGAAGAAGGCCATTCTCGCGTTACATTATCGCTTATTGTCATTTTTTTAACACCTTAAATGCCCCTTAGTATCTCTGTAGAGGACCCATTAAAATCGCGCCGACAGTTTGAATGTATTTATGCATGAAAAACTACGAGAACATTTAGACTGATCACTATAACATTTCAGATATCGGGGTCACTAAAAGTGAAATAATAAGAATACACATTTTTAACCAACGAAATTCACTAACTGCAATAAAATAAAACAGATTTTAAAACACACTGTATATTGGTTGCCAACTTCTACACGTTTTGGCACCAAGGTGCCATTTTTAGGGAGTTCATTGACAACAAAAGTTTGTAAGTCCAACACGTAAACGTACGTGTTGGACTTACAAACTTTTTGTTAAATGGTGCCGAAACATGTAGAGTTGGCACGTAATACAAAATGTGTTTTATGATCTGTTTTACTGGGTTTTAATTAGTACATTTTTGGTTACAAATATGGAATGTGGGAGAAGTAAGGGTACGAATAACATAGAAATGAAACAATGAGAATCCCAAGACAAGAGTCCCAGAACAGATTATGATAGGATTTGCTAGATCAATAGACTAGCTGAAAAACTAAGCCACAGATAGAAACATAATATTAAAATATGTCAGACGTAAGGGTGTAAAGTGGAGCCATCTGGATCCTGACAGGGACCAGGGAACGGCTCTTTTAAGCAACGAAACTTCGTTTTCCATACAACGAGAAACATATCATGACTAGATGATAAATTACACTTATTTCAAGAAAATTCTGCTCCAAGGATTTAGATAAATTAATAGTAGGTATAAAAAATTATACAGTAAGTCCAGGAAGAATGAGATAGGCGGGCCATGTAGCACGCACGGGGGAGAATAGAGGCGCTTATAAAGTTTTGGTGGGGAAACGTGAGGGACAGACACCACTTGGAGGTGTTAGGCGTAGATGGTGTGGTAATATTAAAATGGATCTTTGGGAAGTGGGATGGGGGCGTGGGCTGGATTGATCTGGCTCAGGATAGGGACAAGTGGCGGGCTCTTTTTAAAGCCGTAATGAACCTTCGGGCCCTATAAAATGTGGGGAATTTCTTGACCAGCTGACAGCCGGTTAGCTGCTCAAGAAGAACTGTGCTCCATGGAGTTATTTAGTCAGTTAGGTAGTTAGATTAGCAAACTCTAATTAGAAACAGATGTACATATTATACAAAGAACGAGATATGGTGGTGCAGATAAAAGTACGCGATAGTAGAAACCCCAAAACAAAGCACATAACTGAAAGGTAGTAAAAGAAGATAAAATTCACGGAAATGGAAACAGAAAATCGTAAAAATCCAAAGTAATTTTCATGACATTCTTTTTAGATGAAGTAAAATTGTGGGTTCTGGAATTATAAGATATTTTATCTGCACACACAATAATATCGCCCATCCATAATGCGATAACATTAGTCCACTGAAATTAGCAGAAGAACAGCAATCGGCTAGGAAGTAGCAGCTGACGGCTCGCTATGTCATCTTGGTGCAGAAAAGTTGTTCAGGGCACGAACAAAACTCACTAGCCCGTGTGTTCACAGATATTATTTTCACGTTCAAATCGTAACTTATGTCAACATTTGTAAGACAGAAAGTCCCAATAATAGAAGTACCGACTTCACATTCGGGCATTGGAATTCTGATATAATGTTAAGCTGTTCAATGTGGAAAGATACTTTGGTGTCGTCCACAGTCACGAGCTTTAATTTAGATAAATTTAAACCGAGGGGAAAGTTGATCTAAGCAATGTTAAAACATTTGGTACATAGAGTTATTACTATACTTTCAATGATAAAAATTCTTTAGAGCATTTAAAATTAGTACGTAGAAAAGGAACTGAATTTTTTCCCCCTTATAAGACTGGGAACGTCGTCCGAAAGCCATTTGGAAAGCGTCGAATCAAGGGTAAACAAGCGCAAACATTGCATGCGAAGCCACAGAAGCTGAACAGAGCGATGCTGTTTTACGACAGACGGTTTTTCAGTCCTGTAGTCCATTTCGGTTCCGAGTCGTGCAGCTGTTTTACTGAGATGAAGTAAGTAGCTCGTCGTGTAACATTTCGGACGACGACTTTATAAAGCTGAGGCGAAACAGGTGCTCTAAACGTCATAACGGAAAGAAAAGGAGCACAGCGGAATAAGGCGTAAAGAGTAAAAACCCGTACTTTTTTAAATTTATAATCGGTCAGAAAGTATACAATCTATAAGCCAATGTGACGATTATACAAGTACACTACGATTCTATGTATTAAAATGAAGTGGTAGGGCATTCATTCAGCGATGTTAAGCCAGGTGCCTTACAAGTTGAAAGGCCAGCATCGTTTTAGTCTCCTATTGCTTACATGTTGTAGTAGTGGCTCTAATAGTGGAATGGGATGGGCTTCCAGGTTGTTGTGATGCTTATTGGTTCTTTCATGGATAACGTCACTTACGTAAGTGATGTTGAAGTCTGTATGTTGAGTACGATTTATTACATACCAGATTGCATTTGCTATGGCTCTGAAAATTTTGGATTTGGATCTCTGCATGATGACTATGTTTGTCTTTGGCGCAATCCCACAATTCTATTCCGTAGCTCCAAGTAGGTTTGATTACCGCTTTGTAGATGAGTAATTTGTTTCCTATAGATAGATGGGATTTTTTCCCTATTAACCAGTTGATATCTTTTGTTTTTAAGTCGATGTTTTCTTTTCCTGGCGATGAGACCCGTACATATGCGCATGGTTCTAGTTCTGACCTCAAACCCTTTCAAAATGTCTTCACATTTTTAGAATGTTTAATGCAAATATTATCTCAGCACCATCATGGAAGGGCTGGGGGAAACCCCGTAAACGCATAAACTGTATGAAAATTTTTCCATACCTTTCAAATAGGAACCTATAGAATACGAGTAGAAATTCTACACATAATGTATGACATTCGATTCCGCTTCTCATAAATCTCGAAATTTCGGACTGTTTTTATAAGAGTTTATCACTGGACCTTATCCTGAGCCAGCCGATTTCAGTCCACGTACCCACACCTATTTCTTCAAGATATAACCTATTGTCCTCTAGTTTACAAATACCACAAAATCGAATCTTGTAAATAAATTATTCCCATAAAGCGCAGAACCAGACGGCGGTAGAAATAACAGAACCGCCAAGTGCGCTTAAATAGGTGAAGTGATGTGAAGATTAGTGGTGTGGAGTGAAATGGCGTGATTTATGTGCAGCGATTTTCTTTTGGAGTTCAGTTAAGTAAAGTGAAGTGAGTTACGGTGAAGTTCTTGGAGACAAAAGTGCCGTGTACAGTAGGGTGACATTAAACTGAGGGTTCGTGAGGTATTGTGACTATTTCTTTTGGTGTGTATCTTGTAATGTGGTTGTTTTAACTTCTTTGTAATGTGTAGGTGAGTGTATGTGGGGGTGTACTGAAAATCGTGTGGGTGTTTTTGTAATATATATACTTGTATTTACTGTGTTTCGTGTTATTTGTACCGTGTTTTTGTATTGTTTCTTTTATGTATATTTATTCATATTTTTTGTGTCTGTACTAGAGTAAGGGCTACTCTCACCGAATGAAAACTCAATTGCAGTAAGTAAGTAAGTAAGTAAGTAAGTAAGTAAGTAAGTAAGTAAGTAAGTAAGTAAGTAAGTAAGTAAGTAAGTAAGTAAGTAAG
>Ga0123355_10016245_pt1 | contig 11723 bp, 7 predicted proteins | sample TergutEmb28metaG_3_FD_89872 | JGI IMG/M metagenome (GOLD analysis project Ga0123355, IMG submission 89872) | Embiratermes neotenicus P1 segment gut microbial communities from Petit-Saut dam, French Guiana - Emb289 P1 | ecosystem: Host-associated > Arthropoda: Insects > Digestive system > Gut ...
AATTTTGGTAAATCCTTTCACATCGTCGGCACTCCAAGCGCGGTTTATTTCGCCGTATTCGCCAAAATCGGTTTTCATCAAATCAAACGGACTTTCAACGCCAACCAACGTGTAATTGTACGGTCGAAGTTTCACAATGACTGTTCCGCTGACGTTTTGTTGCGAACTTTCGAGAAATTTCTCAATATCGCGCATCACAGGTTCGAGGTATTGCGCTTCGTGCAGGAACATTCCGTACCAAGTTCCGAGTTGGTCTTTCCAGTATTGTTGCCATTTGGTAAGTGTGTGTTTTTCAAGCATTTTGTGCGCATTGATAATGAGCAAAGGCGCGGCGGCTTCAAAACCAACACGACCTTTGATACCGATAATCGTATCGCCAATATGCATATCGCGACCGATACCGTATTTCGAAGCGATTTCCTCTAACTTATTTATCAACAAAACTTTATCGCTATTTTTCTCGCCGTTTACGGCAGAGATTTCACCTCGCTCAAATTCAATCGTAACGGTTTCTTCACCTTGTTTTTCCATTTGGCTCGGATAAGCGTCTTCGGGCAAAGTTTGTTCCGATTTCAAAGTTTCTTTTCCGCCGATACTCGTTCCCCAAAGTCCTTTGTTGATGGAATATTCCATTTTTTTGAAATCGGCTTCGTAGCCGTGTTTTTTCAAATAATCAATTTCGTATTCGCGCGTGAGAATCATATCGCGCGTTGGCGTGAGAATTTTTATTTCGGGCGCAATCACATCAAAAGTCAGGTCGAAACGCACTTGGTCGTTTCCTGCGCCGGTGCTTCCGTGCGCAACATAATCTGCACCGATTTCTTTGGCATAATTGATAATTGCCAATGCCTGAAAAACACGCTCCGAACTTACCGAAATCGGATAAGTACCGTTGCGAAGCACATTGCCGAAAACCATATATTTGATACTTTTTTCGTAATATTCCTGCGTAACGTCAATCGCAACGTGTTTTATTGCGCCAAGTTTATAAGCGCGTTCCTCGATTGCTTTTAATTCTTCGGAATCAAAACCGCCGGTGTTTGCAACTGCGGTATAAACGTCGTAACCTTTTTCTTTTGCCAAATACATTGCGCAAAACGACGTATCTAATCCGCCGCTGAATGCTAAAACTACTTTTTCTTTCATAAAATATTTTTTAATATGCAAATATGATAAATGTGATGAATGTGCAAATATGTAAATGCGTTAATCTGTTAATTCTTCAATGTGTTAATTTGCACATTTGCACATTTATCACATTTGCATATTAACACATTTGCACATTATTTATTCGGGTCGAAAAGCATACCAGTACACAAACACATTTTTCGCGCGGTGCGCTGCAAAATATCGTAATTTACGCAAGTTTCGCAACACTTCCAAAAAGCTTCATCGTCGGTCAATTCCGAAAACGTAACCGGCTTGTAACCCAATTCCGAATTGATTTTCATCACAGCTAATCCGGTTGTCAGTCCGAAAATTTTAGCGCAAGGATAACGTTCGCGCGAAATTTCAAAGGCTTTTCGCTTAATGCATTTTGCCAAACCGTGCGCGCGAAATTTATCCACAACAATCAAGCCCGAATTTGCCACAAATTTTTTGTCGCTCCACGTTTCAATGTAGCAAAAACCAGCAAATTCGCCGTCTGCCAACGCGATTATCGCTTTGTTTTCCTCTATTTTTTTCGCGATATACTCAGGCGAACGGCGCGCAATACCTGTTCCTCTGATTTTGGCGGCAGCTTCAATCGTTTCCAATATAATATCAACGAAACCCAAATGACTTTCGTTGGCAACTTCAACTGTAATATTATTCTCCATAAAAAGTAATATGCAGCATTTCAATAATTGTTTGGCGCGAAACTCCTTCGCGAGGCACGAGCAAAATTGTGTCGTCGCCGGCAATTGTGCCAAGCACTTCGTGTTTTGCCTCGTTGTCGATGTCCCACGCGATAGCACTCGCGTAACCCGGTTTGGTTTTTATCACCGCGAGATTTCCCGAAAATTCAAGACTTAAAATTGCTCCGCTCGAAAAGTGATTTATTTCTCCTTCAACTTCAACGTGCTGATTTACAGGAGGCAAAATATATTTATACGTTCCGTTTGAAAGCGGAGTTTTTGCCACTTTCAACTGTTTCAAATCGCGCGAAAGCGTTGCCTGTGTTATAATGCATTGCTGGTCGGTCAGCAGTTTCATTAATTCCTCCTGACTGCTAATCACATTCGATTTCAAAATCTCTGAAACTAACTGCAATCTTTTTCGTTTGTTTTTCATAAAATGAATATTTATTTGAAAGAGCGTGCAAAAGTAATGCAAATTTTGCATATAAAACCATTTTTCGCAAAGAATATTTCATAAATATTCTTTATCGGCACAAAAAAAGAGTGCAAATTTGCACTCTTTTTTGATGATTATGGTTTATTGCGTTGTTATCTTACCACAACATTTCTAATTTGCCAAGTTGCTGATTCTACGTCATTGCAAATATATCTGAATCTGAAACGTACATTTTCTGTCATCATATCGGCAGGAAAAGCAATCTCACCTGACGAAACAAATTGCCAAGCGGTTGTACCGTGAGTTGGAATTGGAAGACGTAACCAATTTGACTCTCCACCACCAACATAAAAATTGTTTGAAATCCAAAGCGTGAGGTTTTCTGTCGAAACGTGCATCTGGCTTGCCGGACCACGAGAATGTTCAAAAGTTAAAACTACATTCGATTTTCCTCTCAAATCCATAGCGGGCGAAATAAAAGAAACTTCGTTTGCGTGCGTTGTTCCACCTGCAAATCCCGACATCACCGCGCCAAACCGAGAATCAAAAGTCCAAACTTGGTTGCCAAGATTACTTCTTATTAAAAATCTGTTGAAACTCTCCTGTGTCAGTAACGTTTCGTTAAGAATATCTTCTCTCGGTTCGGTTATTCCGCCCAACACAAAACTTTCATTGCTTCCGTCAGAATCTCTCAAGCCCGGAAGTCCGAAATATGCACGCAAAACTCCTACCGCCGCTAATGTTTGTCTAAAATTTTCGGGATTATTCACCAAGTTTACTTCCGTACGAAGCGGCGTACCAACAGGGAGATTTACAACGATACATCTTCTGAAATCTGTTTCGTCCGGCGAATCGGCGATAAGAACGTTTGTAAGGGCATTCCAACCGGTTGGGACTCCAATAAACACATCATCTGCTGATGTAACAGACGATACGCCTTGTCTTACACTTCCAACAATGTATCCTTTTACCCAAGCTGTTACATTTCGCTGACTAGCAATGGCTTGAGCCACAGTAAACGGGTCTTCGACAGTGCCAGCTCCACCTCTTTCCGGCTCACAAGGAATAATTGGGTCACGTGTAACAATTTTGATATCGTCTATGCGCGTTCCATAATATGTCGGGTCGGCTGTAAATCTCAAATTGAACGCGCTTGTTCCCAGCGGTAATATGATGATTAAATCTTCGACCAATCCCCATTCTTCCGTAGCTTTCCGATAATCAATCATATGCCATTGGTCTGCTCCGAAAACTTGATAGGAAACGGAAAGGATATCGCTCGCTTGATTACTTCCAAACGAAAGTGTCAAATTTCGCGCACCGCAAGTGCTGATATTGTTTATCACAAAACTTGCACCGTCCGGCGATAACATAGCATTGGAAGCACCTGATGCATTGGGATAATCGGATGATAAATCCGGACGCACAGTAACTGTGCCTTCTGCTGAGTATCTAACGGAACCGGCACTAAAACCTGTTGTTTGAAAACCGGTATAGTCGGCTATGCTTGGAAATGGATATGCAACAGAATCCGGATTTTGATTTCCAAAGTTTTCGTGAAATACTACTATCGTTTCTCTTGTTTGCGCCCAGTATTCGGGTGGTGGAATATTGTCGCAAGCCGAGAAAACAAAAAGCGCGGTTAAAAACGACAAGATTAAATGATTAAACTTTTTCATATCTGTTTGATTTTTAATTGTTTTTTGTATGTTTCGCTAATTTTCATTATTTTTACTCACTATCTCCCACCGGGAACATAGTTTACCGATTCTAAATATCTTTCAAAACCACTTCCCAAGTCGCCAAGCGTGCGAAGTGTAAGCTGATAATAGTTCTGTCTATTAACACTAGGAATTGGAGATGACGTATTGTGCCAACCTACTAACGCTGTGATACTTCCCGTATCAGTAAGCGCAGGTAATTGTCGTGATGCAAATAATGCAAATTCGCTCGTTGCAATGTTTATTGAACCTGTTCCATCATTTATTTGACGCCTTTGCGGGAAACCTCTTCCATCGGTACCGGGCGCAAAAATTTTATTTTCATCAGATAAAACTCCTCTATCATCTCGACCTGTAAAATGTACATTCCTAATATACACTAGACGATGAACTAACGCATTTTGGTCAGCAGCGAGAATTTGAGCAATGGTCATTGTATCGGGAATAACTGCGCTTGGGTCAGGTTTTCCGTAAGGAATAACTTGCAAACGGGCAATGGGAAGCGGAATTGCAGCAATTTGTTCCGGTTCGCTTGTGCGTGTGCGGTGTCTTCCGAGAATGCCAATTTGTGGACTTTGTCCGGATTGTCCAATGTACAATCCATTTGCAATCACGGCAACGCGCTGTCCGAGCGGAAAAGCTGATGCCAAACCTCGTACATCCATCGAAACACGAATTGCCTGTCCGTATCGCCGTTCCTCTTGTATCACAATGTACGAGAAAATATTGCCTTCCACATCGGTAGAAGTTATGATGCCATTGATAACAACCTGCTGGTCAGATATAATTCTATTCGCGCCAAAAAACACAAAACTTGTATCCATAAAATTGGCTTTCAACTGTGCAATTGTAGTTGTAGCTACTATTCTTTCGTTGACTATGGGTTCTATATCGTCAAATCCCATTTGCGTACAAGCTGTGAAACTTGCTGCTATCGTGATAATTGCTATTGTTTTAAATATTGTTTTCATAATTTTCACTGTTTAAAATCTAAATCCTACGTGTGCAAAGAAGTTGAAGCCCATTGCAAAAAAGTATCTGTTCGGAAACCAATCTAAGCCTTCTTCTCTCACTACTTGGTCACCACCTGTGAGCGGAATACGTCCTTGCTGGAAACCACCACTTACCATATTGGTATTGTTTAGTACGTTGTTTACGGTTATGTTGAAATTGAGCGAATTACGATTTCTGAAATAAATTATTCTTCCTACCGAAAAATCGACCATAAAACCGTTATTTAATCTTTCTTGTGTTCCAAGTCTTTGGCGAGTTTCTGTTGGTCCAATAGCGACAGGAATACCGTTTTCATCGTAATGAACAATTCCTCCGAAACGTCCGAAACTCATTGTTTCGTGCGCTTCTAATCCCCAGTGTGCTTTGTTTCGCGGGTCGGAGAGCCACGCACTCAATTCTTGGTAGTGAACATCGCCGTTGCTATCAATAAAATGCTCGCGAAGCATATTCATATTTCTTTCACCGAAAAATTCAGCCGGTAAGTTTCCGAAATTTGATTGTGTGAAGCGATTGGGCGAAAAGCCGATAAACTGCCTGTCGAAATAATTTACAGTTACGTCAAAAAACCACATTCTGTGAAAGAAACTGAACGTAATGTTTGCCGCCAACTGCGGTCCGGCATTTATTCTTAAACCGTTGGTCATCACCATTTCTTCCACATCGTCCATTGCGCCGTTGTCCCAAGTTTTAATACCAAGCGCATTGCTGGTATAACGATAATCGGCAAAAGTTCCTGCCGCCGAAATTCTAAAAAACGAAGTTATGGGAACGTGTACGCCTGCTTCTACACCTTGATAGATTTGATTTACACCGCTCAGCGAATGATGAATGATTGTACGGAATTCATCATCGTAAAAAGTATGTGTTTCTACTCCATCGTGTATGTGCGTGCGGAAAGCACTTATTCGCCCTCGAATGGTACGGTAATTAAAATGATAGCTCAAATCGTACGAAAGTATTCTTTCGCTCGTCAAGCCCGGTATAAGTCTGTCTTTTATGCGCTCATTCACATAAGCATCGCGCACGAGCGGCGCACGAGTTTCGGCAAGAATATTGGCAGAAAGATGACTGCGATTGTTTATGTTATAGGTAAAACCAGCCTTTATCGAAGGGTCGAAAAACCACCACGTATCGCTTCTACCGAAAGAACGTATATTTTCAAATCCTCTTACTTCGCGCAAAAACCACGCGCGACCATTTTCCATTCGTCCGTAACGGTAAAATCCTGTGTACGAACCTTGCACGCCGGCAAATAATTGTATTCTATCGACAGTGTATTCCAATCGCGCAAAAATGTTTGAGGTAATAATATTCAAATCAAAATCGTGTCCGTGAATATCGCCCACTCCTTTCGCCACGTTTGGATTTCTCATATCGTTTTGCATCATACGCGAGTCGGCATCCTGCAATGTTCCGCTTCCAACCAAATCGCGCTCGGTAAAAGCGTCAATATCAAACCACTGATAAGCACCGAGCAAATCATCAATAGTTTGATAATATCTTGCTCTCGAAAAACGCGCTCCAACGCCTGTCGTAAACCGCAAATCGGGCGCAAGTTGGTGAGTATAAGTCGAATTGAACATTACTGCCAACATATCGCTATGACGGCGAGTAAGCATATAACGTGCTTGACCAAGCGAGTCGAGTTCGTTGTGATTTCTATTCCACCTGTAAAATTCGTCCCAATTTATTTGGCGCGTATTTGGGTCATTTTGCCAAAGATAAGTAAGTTGTCCAAACATACCGGGTTCTACAAGTTCCTGTTGTCCTGTTATTGGATTATATCGAAATACTCTATCATCAAGGAAAAAACTCGGCATATTTCGGTGAAAATCAGGCGCGGGATTTGTTGCGTTATTCTGCGTAATTGCCGAATTGCTAAACCAAGTCTGCTGAAATCCAACTCCTGTTTGCAAACGTTGTGTTTCGGATATATTCCAATTGTGAGAGAGAATGCTTGTTGGCGAAAATGATTCGACTATACGCGCACTGCGCATTCTACCTTCGTGAAATCCCCACCACGGATTGTAATAAATCGAGCCGGTCAAATCGCGCGCTTCTTGTGTAATTGGTCCTTGTCCTGCTCGGCGAGTTGGTGCGCCGAATGCCACAAACGAAAGACTGTGATTTAGATTGAAAATTCGTTCTGCCGAGAAAAAAAGTCCTGCCGAATTATTGAATGTTCCTTCGATTGGATTAAAAAAATCTTGCGTATCGTCAGACCAGCGAACAACGCCCGAAATTGCAAACGCCCAACCGTTGTTCATCACACCTGTTCCGTAAGTGAATTGTCCGCGAATTTTGTGCGTGCGATTTGAAAGAGCCATATTTGCGTGATAGCCGGCAGCAAAACTGCTCGCGCGCGTATCAATATTGGTGTTTGAGCCAAGATTTCCGAAGCTGAAAGAGTTAGGAGTAAATCCGTACACCATATCGCGGTTTCGCATAGCGTTATTCAGTCCGCCGATTGAAGCAAAATTAAACCCTCCGCGCACAGCATCAAAAAAATGAACGCCGTTTATGAAAGTCGATTCAAATCTATTTTCGTAACCGCGTATACGAAAACGCATCGGACTGAAATTAAAACCTGTTTGAGAAATGTAAACATCGGCTTGCGAGGAAAATATACCGACTACGTTTTGCATATTTTCAGAATCATCCAACATTGCTTCGCTTATTTGAAGCATAATATCTTGCTGTGCTTCAAAGTGCGCATCAAAGCGGAGGTCAAAAGCTCCCAAATCATTGTCGTCATCTTCTGTCAAGTTTATCGACCTGATTTGAGCGAAATACCCTACCAACGACAAATTAATTTCGTCGCGTCCGGCATCGACGTGGCTGAAAAAAAACTCTCCATTTGCATTGGTCAAAGTAGAAATATTTTGTTGCGTAAGAGTAACCCTCACTCCCGAGAGCAACACGCCTGTTCCCGAATCTCTCACAACTCCTCGAACAATGGTTTGTGCCGACAATTGAAGCGTGAAAAGCGAAACAGAAAGCATCCATAAAAGTTTTTTCATTCTATATAAAGTAAATTTATTCAACATTTCTTGAAGTTTATGTTTGAAAAACGGCGCAATTTACAACCTTTTTTTGGAACAATAAACCTTAAAAAAAAATATTTTATGCGTTTTTTCTTTCATTGCAGATTTTCAATCAGTTACAAAAAATGCTTAATCGAAATTTAACAATGTCAAAAAGTAATGGATTTCATCGGCTTTGTGTATTTTATTGTGAATATACAAATAACAAAAAACATCCAAGAAAAGTTTAGAGCCTGTTTAAATTTTATGCATAAAATTTAAACAGGCTCTTTTTATTTAAACATTGTATCTTAATCTTAATGCGGATTAATACCACTTACAGCGGCTTTTCTCAATCCCCAAGCTACCGCATTCAGCTCCAAAGCTGAATTTACTACAAAACGACGCCCTGAGACAGGTAAACCATAAAATTTGCTGCGAGGCACACCATTATCATAGAATAGTGTCGGAAAATCAGTTGCAGAAGTGCTGGTTGTTGACGCTCCATTACTATCTCCAAAATATACGAAATTGTAAAAATCATTGTACCACACTATCGAATGTTGCGGAGGTCTGCCGGCTCCTGTTGCATTTACCGAACGGGCTGTGGCTATCTGTACTGAACCGGGAGGCAACGCCGTCAAAATTATCGAGCCGGAGTGCGCATTATCTTCTCCCCAATACATACCGCCAAGATTTCCAAAGGGTCCGTTTATTATAGGGCAATCATGCAGAATATTTATTCGATATACCTGGTCATCACTTGTGCTTCCGGTAGCAGCACCACTTTGTGCTATAGCCGTACGCATACCGAATAAACCATACATTAGATTGTTGACACCCAAAGCACCTCCATCTTGAGGCGAATAAATAACAACTCCGCCTCGCTGAATATATTGGGCTAATAGATTTGATAAGTTTGCACTTGGAACCATAGGATGAGCAAAGAAAAGGATAATATCCGGAGGTGTCGCACTATGATTCGGATTTAATGCGTTGGTTAGAGCAGTTTCAGCAGCTGCAACAGAAGTTAATCCATTCCCCCAGCCCGGATGTGCAGTCAATCCTAATATTTTCACCCTTCCGTCAGGTCCAAAATTGGTCGAGCCCAAAGCAGCTCTTCTTGGAGCGTTATTCCACGTATATACGTTAGCTGCTCCTATGACACCAAAAGTCATTGCCGGCAACGTCATAGGAATGTTGGCATAACAGCGAGCGTTTCCAAAAGGTGTATTTGCCAGTATCGCAATCGGAAAATCTAAATGGCGTGTAGGAATTGAGCCTTCTGCAAGTTGAAGAGTTACAGTGTATGTACCCGGTGCCGGAAAAACGCCCGAAGCAACAAAGCGAATCCCATATGTAGCCGGAGTATATATATAGTACGACCCCGCAGTTGTTACCGTTACCCCAATTGTTATTGTTGCGCCTTGCGGCACCTGACCTGCCACAAACGTTCCGGTTACACGTACGCTTGCACAGTTTAGTGCGTAAGTAGCTACCGGTGTTTGTACCTCTACTGTTACTTCACAGTTGTTTTCCAATTGTATTCCTGTGAATTCAAGCACGTCTATTCCTACATTTTCAGGCGTTCCCTGTCCGGGAATGTTTACAACCAACGCTCCGGCATCTAGAGCCACTCCCGATAAAAAGAAGTTGTATCCATTATCAGTCCTTGCAATAATAGAGAATGCACCCGATCTGATAACGTTCAGATTAATTGTTAAAAAATTGCCGGAAGTCAGCGGAGAATCTTCAACATATGCTCCATTTACCGTTATATCCGAACAGCTAACCGGAGAAAATGTTGCATTTCCCATTCTTTCTTGAAGGCAATTCCATTCTTCTCCATTCCATATGTTTAATCCCGGACATAAATCCTCGTACTTATCTTCTACAATGTTAAAGACAATAAGTCCGACGTGAGTTCTGTCCAACATTTCCTTATTGGCTGCATAGGCAGCATTTGGACCGGATTCGGGGTCATTTGGGTCATTCAAAAACATAGGAAAAAGATTGTTTCTGTCAGATAACGTCACACGTGGTAAAGCCAAACCTCTGTGAGCGTTAGCTCCGTCGTCAGTTATACCTGTAAGCTCTTTTAACTGCAACAAAGCACCCGCTTTCGGCACTTCTGCGCTTCCAATTGTTACTTGCGCGTTTGATAGCGCTACATTTCCCAACAGCAAACAGATGATTGCTGTTTTCATAAAAATTGTACGTTTCATAAAAATTTTCTTTTGATTGATAAAATAACGGTTGTTTGATATAAATAGTTCAGTTGTTTGTAAATAATTCTGTTTTTGTCTTCATAAAAACAAGGAGCGAGAAACCCGCTCCTTGCGTCAACAACCAAGTTAACTATGAAGCGCCCAAATTCGTCTGACAAAAAAATCAGTAAACAAACTCAGATGTGTTGGTGAAAAATCATTGTGATGTTTCAGAGAAACAAACGACAATTTTTTAGGCGTTTTCCTTTTGAATCTGCTTTAAACAAAAAGACAAAAAAAATCCGGTGCAAAGTTGCGAATACAAGCGGCTCTGTGCAAACTATGTTTGTACAGTTGTTCATATTAACAGTGATTTATGTAAAAAAGTGGATAACAAATACTATTATATCTGTCTGACAATGAGTGTCTATGTGTAAACATTTGTTCAAAAAGACATTTGAACAAAGTGTGTTTTATTGTTTTTGCTTTTTCATATAATCGAGAGGCGAGATATTAAATTTTTTGCGAAAATTATTATAAAAAGATGTGCGAGAGGAGTATCCTGCCAACGTAGAAATATATCCTATTGTATATTTGTCTGCCAAACCATCATCAAGCATTTTTGTTATAAAATCAAGACGGTATTTGTTGAGCAAGCAATCGAAAGAAGCACCGTAATAGATATTTATTGCTTTCGAAAGGTCTCTTGTGCTGACGTTCAAATCGGCAGCAAGTGTGGATAGTCGATAATTTTGCCGGCAATAAGGTTGTTTTTTCTCGAAATAAGCAATAGCATTCTTATAAAGTTCTTCTAATCCGACAATTTCTGTTTGTTGTTGTTTCTCTTGCTCAATGATAAGTACTTTCTCCTCAGTTCTTAGCTTCAAAATCTTATGAAAAGAGTAAAAAAACAGAATAATACAAGCCACCGCAGTATTTACAATAAGTATATTCATATAAGGTATAAGCCTGTCATTTGCTATTATTGGCGAAACATTACTTGCTTCGTTGATAAAAACAACAGCCATTACGAGTATCCCGGACACTACGCTTGCATAAACCGTATATTTAACACTGTCGTAGTGAAAAAATATCATTAGAGGTAGAAGTACATAGAGCAGTGAAGCAGAATAAACTTGAATTTGCCATAAAATCAAGACAGCAGGAAACATTATTGCAAGCATTGTAACGTAGTAGTGAACAGTAAAATCATTACGTGACTTGATAATTATGAACAACCATAGAATATGCAATACAACAATCATAAAAGTGTGCCAAATAATCCAGTCCTGTCGTAAAGTAAAAAAGAACAGAGTTCCTATTGCACTAAGCGTTAACGCCATTACAATATAATAGATTTTAACCGTTTGCACAGTTAATCTATCTATTTCATTATTTTTATACAGTGTGTTCATATTTATTTTACAGTCTGCAAAGGTAAAGCAAAAAATGGAAATAAATTGGCTTTCGCATAAAATACA
>Ga0123355_10016246_pt1 | contig 11723 bp, 8 predicted proteins | sample TergutEmb28metaG_3_FD_89872 | JGI IMG/M metagenome (GOLD analysis project Ga0123355, IMG submission 89872) | Embiratermes neotenicus P1 segment gut microbial communities from Petit-Saut dam, French Guiana - Emb289 P1 | ecosystem: Host-associated > Arthropoda: Insects > Digestive system > Gut ...
CGTATAAATACAGGTCATATCCAGCTAGTCCTCACTCACATTGCAGCACCTGTTGAAGATGGAACCGATACAGTGTTCCGAAATGTCAGTCTTTAATACTCGGATGCCGGGGAAATACCCAGATGACAATTTATCATGAAATACTTTGTTATAAGCAAAAGTTATGATAATAGTACATACCACATAAGCTCCTGGGGCACTGACAGCAATAGGTGTGTCATAAATGGTCCACAGATGATAGGTTGGGAACACTGTCTTCTCAATGCTTCTAGCAGACTGAAGGTTCATATTACATTCCTTGCTGCATGCTTTGATTTAGATGCCCATACATCCCAAGAAACTGATTTTTGAGTTGAAGTTTAAATCAGGCCATATGCCATTCTTTGTTCCATGTTTCATGTTTCATATTACTACAGATATTTTGCATAAATTTGTATAAACATAAAATAACTGTGGGCAAGTGGATTAGATAATTTTGTACCAACTGCAGAGGCCATGGAGAGAAGTCTCATGGAGCTTGGGCTGGCATTGCTTGAGACATCCCTCTTTCTGCCCCCTTTTGTACTTCATGTCCAGCCCTTCAGGCTTGTGTCAACCATTTGTAGGTCCTTGCCACTAGTGGAGGCTTTTAGTGTAAACATTTATGTGAACAGACTGTTGGCAAGTGTAGGAAATTGTGACTGGGGGGGGGCCTTACGGAGATGTGGAGCGATGAAGTCCACGCGTCTTGTCTCTCTCTCCTGGGTGTAATTTAAAATGTGTATATGAAATAGTGATTTTTTTTTGTGTGTGTGTTACATCTTAGTTGAACTTAAGAACAAGCTAAACATTAGGAGGACGCCAGAACATCTTAGAGATGATGCAGATCATTGAAGGTTGACACTGTGTTTGGGAAGTCGCAGGTTCATATGTCAGTCTGGTGACTTGCTGTTTTGCCTCAGGCATTCCACAGACTTTTGCGTTTGGTCCAGACATTACTTCAGTTTCTTTGTTCTTTTAAAAGTAATGAAATTGTGAGATTTAAATGTTAATCGTGGTTTGTTGGACTTAACTACACATTTCATTCTGTGTTTAAGAATCTGAGGATCCCTGGGGTGTTAGACTAGCTGTGACTAGGGGCCAGTCAGAGGGGGAATTTTTGCACATTCTGTCACCCTGAAGATGCAAATTGAAATTGTTTCTGACATATTGAGTTTTTTTGTGTTGTTGCTAGGACTGTGGACTGTGGACTATGCACTGTAGCCTGAAAGATCGTGTCATGCCACTGGCAATCATATTAAATTTTGTTAGGATTGGCACAGTTTTGCTGTATGTGGTACAAGCTGGGGTTGTCACCTTATGTGAGTCAGTTTATAAATTTAGATCTGCCAACAGAAAAGATCATTGTTGTGTGTTATGTATGTTAAGTAGCTAAATGACTAACTCTGCGGAGCAGACATCTTCATGAGAAGCTGATAGTTCTGATCCATTCCAATTCCATACATTTCATAGAACCCAGATTCTCATTACCATACTGAAAAGGTTCCACTAGTCCCTGCACTGAGCCCGATGAGCCCAGTTTTCCTCCCCTCCCCAGTCAAATTTCTTCAAAATATGCTTTGATATTATCTTCCTTTTTGTGTGTAGGCTTTCCAAGTGGCCTCTTGTATTCAGATTTCCCCACCAAAAGCTTGTATGCATGTCTCTTCCCCCCTTTGTGTACCAAATGCTGTCACCAACCACCTCATCCTCCTTGATTACATCACCATAATAATGTTGGATGAGTTGTACAAATTATGAAGTTTCTTTTTTGTATCCCCATTCTCCTGTAAATTCCTCCCTTTAAAGCACGGATTTCTTCAGCTCCATCCTCCATCACCCTCAATGTGTGTGCTTCCCTTAGGTAAGTTTGTTACAGTGCTATGTCAGTATAGAACAAATTGAGCCTAGTGGTTGCTTACTTCCCACCAGGTTGAGTAGTAAGAATGCTTTTCACTACACATGTGTTGCATTTGATTCCTACAATAAACAGCTAGTATTTCTGTGTACTGTGTTCTCTGTGATGAGCAGAAACTTTGTATGTACATTAAATTTATCTTTGTGCTTTGGTATGCCATTGTGGCATTCAGAGGGACAACACTGCCTATTTATTTCAGTTCTCAAAGGCTAAATCAGCTTGTAAATGAAAGTGTCGTGGAAGTACCTGCATTTCAGTGGGAGTGAGACAGCAAAGTTGGTACGGCAACTTGTTATGGACTGGAGAGTCCAGGGTTCAATCCCTGGTGGGGACAAGGGACTTTCTGTTCTCCAGAACTTGTGAAGACTGGCCCTGGGGCTTACCTGGTCTCCTTCAATGGGTACTGGGGATGTTCTGGGGCCATGAAGCATCCAGGGCATAGTGTTGACCACCCACCCCCCATTTAATGCTGCAGTTAGTACAGAGTAGAGCTGTAACTAGACTCTCGCACTGTGCCTTCATTGGAATGTTATAGGGAGAACCTCACCTTTACCTTAGCAACATTGCAAAAGTTACGTTACAATTGTAATTTGTTCCTTTTTGGGTAATTCCCCGGCATCTGGTTCTAATTGCCGACATTTCGGAACTCACTGTAGGTTCCATCTTCATAGGCAGGTGAATTACCCAAAAAGGAACAAGTTACATTTAGAACACGGTGAAAGCTTAAAAACAAGAGTTACCTTGCAGTCTTCTGGATTGTGACACTTTGTAGCTCAGCAACTGCATTCTGGTGTTCTGGAGGATCCTGTTGCTTCCATTATCCTGAAAATGGTGGCTGTACCTTAATCCATAACACCAGTGTGTGTCTACTAAAGTATGTGGTGTCACAATACAAGATTTGATCCTGTTAGGAACACGTCTTGTTTTAAATTTCTGTGGAATTGCCTGCTTGGCCTCTGGGTGTTAGTGTGGTGAGTGTTAGTGTGGTGAATTGCCATCTGCATCTGTTTGGTGAAGTAAAACGTGTTCATTACATTAGCGAATGGCTGAGAGATCACACTTTTATGTCTTGAACAAATTTCTGTTGCCAACTCAAGCATTGTCTCTTCTGCCTTGATTTTTCCTACATGCCCAGTTAGAGAAAGTACAGGGCAGCAGACCACAACATTGCAATTAAAATTGATCTCTTTACAATAGTGTCTCCTTAACTAAGCTCCATTGTACAGTCCTCCTGGGGATGCTGATATTTGCTGATGTGTTTTTGATATTTCCTGTTTGTTTTCTAATATGTAACTGAAAAAGGTCTGTACCTCGACACCACATTATTAAGGTCCACTTTAATATTACCATCACACACCTCAGTGTCTGTAAATAGTCTCATTTGTGGTCTTTTGAATTAACATTTTGGAAACTCAGAGGTGACAAAAATGAAATGTGAGTGTTTGACATTCATTGTTACTGATGGAACATAGTAACTAAGGGTGGATGAAAAAAGGGAACTGTCAAGGCCATAAAGGCTATGTTGTGCTTTCAGATCAGCAAAGTTACTACGGGGCTCAGCTACCTTACCCTACACAACCAGCGTACCCTACACAACCAGGTTACCCTGCAGGCCAAAACCAGAGTTATCCTCCTCCATATACAGCTGCTCCGGGCTTTGTAATACCGCCAGCAAGCACTTCTCCATACGGACAGGTTCCACAGGGCACCGGACAACCGTACGGCACCACAAACCAACAAGCCATGTATGGATCTTCATATGCTGCAGATGATCCCTTCAATGAAGGGGTGGAAAACTTAAACTTCGATGATAAGACCGTCCGTCGTGGGTTTATAAGGTAATGGGATATCACACGTGATTGAATTGGGAGTCTGTGGTACTGATAGAAATACAGTGTCAGTAGGATTTAGTTGCACAAGATTACAGCTTACCAGGAATTTAATAGCTGATTATCCTTGGCTTGAAACTTTAAGGTCTGTTCATAAAGGGTTAAGATCCTCTGTGATTTGTAGTGCCATTTCCGTATTGATGCTGAGAGTGATTCTTGTCATTCCAGGAAGGTTTATGGGATCCTGGTGGTACAGCTGTTACTTACACTTTCGTTCATTGCGTGGTTTACGTACCATGAAGCTACCAAAATTTATGTACGACAGCACATGGGGATATGGTGGGCAGCTTTTGCTGTAATGATTGTGTGTCTGATCACCATGGCCTGCTGTGGTGAGGTGCGACGCAAGGCACCCATGAACTACATCTTCTTGTTTATCTTTACATTGGCTCAGTCGTTCATGCTTGGTGTTGCAGCCTCTACATATAACACTGATGCGGTATGTAAATACAAGTTCTGCCTGTTACATTTACTTTCATTTGGTGGGAAATGAAATAACAGACATTTGAGTGATCTTTATTAAGTAAATAAAAAGTTACTTATGTGGAGACCATGTCTGCCCAGCCATCTATGTCTTAGTAGCAGTAACTAAACTGTGTGTCAGATTTTCAAGAAATTTGGTATGGGAGAGACAAAAGGTGTTGAGCAAGCTTGAATTCTGTGGCAATCGACCCAGTAACGGTTTTACTTTAATTAAGGGATACCCATGCTATTGATATTTATTGTCCAATTTTGGGTGGAATGCAGTGTAGAAGCACTCCATGTAATGCCATTGAGCAGTTTGGTTTGTGAAAATCTGCACTGAAAGCCATACATTACCTGAGAGCTGGTTGCCCTTTTTCTACATGTTTTGTTGGACTTGGATAAGAATTCGGTGCAGGGTATGTCCAAAATATGGAGTGAGTAACTGTTGAGTTTTATGAACATTGAATGTTTTGAGGGCGCCGGTTTCTGTGTGTATTTTCTATATCTGTTATCGGTTTTGGGTGAAATTTGTTATGAGATCTGTACATAATGCTGTTGGGCATGTGTGGATTTCATGAAGATTGGCCCTATACCATTTTTATGAGCATAAATGAAATTGCCCATATATGTGTGTACCATGGAACCATGTGACATTTTTACTTAATCTAACGTCGAATATACCGTTTGAAGTCTTATTATCTTGACCACAAAACTGGAAGTAACGCTAATCTTTTTCTTGATGTTTGTGTGACCGTGCATCATTGATACAATAATGTAAACAACCAACTAGATACCTGCAGGTAGCATCATTGGTGCTTTATACCACAAGCTGTAAACATAGTCTACTGCTCCTGAGGATGGGTGAAATTATCGCCCAAAACATGTTGAGCTGATTGAAGTTATTAATATATTGTTATTGTTGCATCTGGTTGGTTATTTCCGTTATTGTAACACTTATCTTTCTTTGAATCTCACAGTTTTTTCTTTTTGTCTTTGAGCATAATGCATTGTGGGCTATTGTTGCAGGTCCTAATGGCAGTTGGTCTCTGTGCAGCTGTTTGTTTCGGCTTGACCATGTTTGCATTCCAGACTAAATGGGACTTCACGATACTGGGCGGTGGCCTGTTTGTTGCTCTCATTATTCTGGTAATCTTTGGTATTGTTGCAATATTCATTCCTAGCAGGGTAGTAACACTGGTCTACGCTTCATTGGGTGCTCTGTTGTTCTCTGTGTACCTTGTGTACGACACACAACTCATGATGGGTGGCAAACATAAGTACTCCATCTCACCTGAAGAATATATTTTTGCTGCTCTAAACCTCTACCTGGACATCGTGAACATTTTCCTATTTATACTTACCATCATTGGAGCAAGCCGGGATTAGTTCGGCATTCACACTTTAATGTTTCTCACTTCAGGCAACAAGTTGTCAATGTAGCACTTTATACTACGGTTCTATCAAAGTGGGGGAAGTTGTGGGAGGTCCATTTGGTATATACTAAAATATATGGCACTGAGTGTTCTGTATAATAAAGCTAAATTCAGTTACTGCGGGCGTTATTGCTGCTGCTTGGTAGGTACGAAACATAGTGTGTCGTCTTGCCATTTAATTCGAACACTTGTAGTCAAATGTTGTCATGCCTTTGAAGTTTATTAGTGCATTTGTGCATGTAACAGTATATATTAAAGGTTGATTGAATGTATATGTTACTGGTTTAGCGTCTCTTGTGAAAGGAGATTAAAAATCTTAGAGAATCACAAAAGGAATTTTCGGTACAGAAATATCTGTTTGCTTGGTGTCAAAGCATTTTGGTCAAGGAAAGAGGGAACATGGGTGGTGGGATTGACAGGCCAGCCACCTGTTCCACCTTAATCTACCTTGCACTACTGCCTGTCGGCAGCACAGGTGTGCCTTGCTGCATCTGGAGAAAAGCAGTGTTCCCTTCATTATTCACTGTAATTGTTGTTGCCAGCTTGATGAAACATTGTGCATTTTATAGTAAGTATTATAATTAATCAGTGTTCATATTTTCTCAGTGGGAATTCATAACAGACGTGTGCAGAATACAAGTGATAGTGGCGTGAATGGTGGAAAGCACGTACCTGCTAGGTAGATGGGGTGGTGGTAGAATTTGTGTACATTCTTTCTCTTGCGCAGCTCCAGTTTCATGTACAGTCAACTGTGTGGTAAGATTTGTAGTTTCCACATTTGCATTGTTGAAGATAGAGGTTGTCTGGTATATGACTTTTTGTTACTGGGTTAGCATTTCCCGATGTTCCTTTGAAACATGCGATAGTGCTGATCCATTGGGAGCATAACATCCTAGAAGACCTGTATCCTGAAAAGATGTTTGTTGTCATAGTAAATGTGGAGATTACTGACGTGGAATTCAGCCTTATTAAGAGACATTCTTTAAACTGGGGGATATGAAATGTGGTTTCCACTGTATTTCATGTCTGTAAAAAGCATATTGCAACATGCACGAACTTCAAAATGACAACTCTCCCGTGCTTGCCCTGCCTGTAGTTTTTAAACAGTACATTTGAATTCCTCTTAAAACCCCACATTTATATGTTTCAAACTGTTAAATTTATTTTAAATGAATGTGATACACTGAGAACAGGGAGCAATTTGCTGAATTCTGGGTTTAGGTCATCACTGTTTTGGATATTTTGTTGCCTCTGTTTTGGTGGAGAAGATTCTCTGTTGTGTAGAGCTATAGCCCAAAAAATATGGACATTCTCGAGGAGTATGATTTTTGATGATACGGGCTTTGGTTGCAAGTTGTTCATAATAGACTGTAAAATTATAAATTCTGTAAGCTAATTGTGTATTATTTGGAAAGCTAACCAACTCTGTGAGTATGCACTTTAGTCATTATGTGTATAAATGATGTTCTTGTTGTTAAAGTATTATTTCAATTTTTACTCATTACTTTAATAAGATTTGTGTTTCATCTGTACCTAATATAGCAGGAAAATGAAGATAAAGGGTGAAAGCATGGATTGGAATTACAGTGTTCAGTTTATTACTGAAGACAGATAAGTCAGTGATAAATGAAGCAGTTGAACTGTCATTCAGTCAGATTCATGCTAATCGTGATAGGAAGGGGTACATTGACCAGCGGCAGCGATATTTCGCAACTCCAGGGAATTTTTCTGGTTGCTCCCATGTTCAGAATGGCTGTGGCCACCAACTCCAAAACAACAAATCCTTTGGCTTGTATTCTGGTTTTGGAGATGTGATGATGTCGTTGGGTGAATGGTTTCTGACATTCAGAGTTGCTACAATCCTTGACATGCTAGGAACCACTCACCATCATCCCAGAAGACTTGAATCCTAATGAGCACCAACTTGAGAATCTCAGATCTCACACAGACCCTTTATTAACGTGTATGCAATTGTCATCACTTGAGGACTCGCTGGTTTTATCTGTGACATGCGCTTTGAGAGTTCAGTTGCTTCCAGTTCAGGTTGTTACATTATGTCTTCAGTGTGCATTGCAATCACCATCTTCAGGGTGAGGAAGGGGCATACAGGCTGTATATGGGTCTCACAGCATGCATAATACACTCTGAGGATTTACCTGTCCACCCATCCACCCATAGCAGAGTTATGGAGGGACTGACAGTTGCTCAGCCAGTGAAGTTTTCTACGCATAATGGAAAGTAAAGGCTCATTACTGTGTTTACAACAGCCTGCTACTCTTCCCTATTTTGAGGCAGATAATTCAGTTTGTGCCCTGCAATCCTATTTCTATAAAACTGTTTTGATGTTACCCTTGCATCTATGCCTAGAGTCTTCCAAGTGGTTTCCTTCTTTCAGATTTCCCCACCAAAACACTGTATGCATTTCTGTTTTCCCCCATACCTGGTACACTTCTTCATTAACAATAACTGGAATGCAATATTGGGTTCTGTTGGCTATACAGGTAGTGTTGAGCTAATTGCAGTTCTGTGTAGAGTACTTCTCATAATTTTTATATGAAATTACTCCAGAGAATTGAAACTGAATGCCTAAGATTCAGCTTTACTATGTATGTTACCATGAAAGTGAATTTGTAAACTTAACATCCATTGGCATGTCACAGTTGATGTGACAACCTCCCAGGCAGGTTCCAAGATTTGTTAGAATATACCAATATGTGAGATTGGCGGTCCTTATAGAAGTGTTAGTAAAGACTGAGGTGAGATGTTAACACCATGCTGACTGGTAGATACTGACATCTAAAGATGGAGGCATCATGCCTGTCCAAAACATCACTTAATAGTTTATACCAGTTGACATGGTGTCACTCCCATAAAATTTTCAATCTTGATACACCAGTATGTAGATACAGACTTGTGTATTTATGTATGTGGAACATAGAAAGTGTGGCATTTATGTTATAAAATACATTAAAAAACTGGGGATGGTGTATGTGTTGAAATGCAACATGCAGTACAGTGCAGCCGTTAATCACCACGTAGAAATTGCCCAGAAGTTGGTGCGTGTGTATAACTTACAGGAAAATTCTGAAACCTGTCTGATCCAAAGTGGGTATTTGTATGTAGACAAGTAGCCTGCATATGTGTAGTCACTCGTATTGTAGAGTCCATTTCTTCACATTGTATGCACACATACGTGTGCGTGTTTGTGTGTACGTAGGCATTATTTGATGTGATATCCTGCTGTCGCTCTGTACTGCTCATATAGTGACCAGTACCACTAACATCTTGATCTTCTCATATGCTGTAGTGTACATACGGGCCATTAAGTAAATGGTGGGTAGCAAGAAAAATTTTGATGAAACTTTAATTAAGATAAATCAGTGTTCTTAAAGAGGATCCTAATGATTTGATTCTTACATGCCAAAGGTAATTGCTCCTGAAACAGAGATCTTAAATGTACAGAGTGTCTGCTTGGCTATACAAAATTCTGTATCCTTGAGTCACAATACTTATACTTGTGGTAGGAATTGGTGGGAGCAGACTGTCAAATTACGTTTGATAGTGGATCAGGAGATTTGTAAATGCACCTAACTGATACTCGGATGGAATTATGATGAGTCGCAACTGAGAGAAAAGCTTTTGTGTACTTGATAGATGGCATTCTGATCAGTAAATGTGTTGCCAGCATGATGTGGGAAACTGTTTATGGCAGCAGGGAAAGCTGTTGAGGTGAGCAGTATGTTTGAACTGCCTGCCATGCTTTGCTAACTTTACACATGGTATATTAAGTCTGGTCAGTTTCTTTGGTACTGCTATTCTAGTTAGCAACTTGAGCATGTTGATTTTGTGTGAGGATTTCTTCATTTATGAGGAATATCATCTTTTAATATCTGAAACTTTGTAGTCTGGTGTAGACTTACCAGAATCTTGGAGGAATATGCCTCCTTCATTTTTCATTGTTCCCATCAATGGTTGTATTCCTTGAAGTAACGGCCTTCTGGTCTCAAATGTGATTCTGTTAATTGTCATAGCTTACAAAATTAACCCATCACTGATACTGGCATTTAAATTCCTGCTTCTACTTGGGAGAGAAACATTTTAAATTTGTAGGACCTTTAAGTGTGTTTATGACTAAGGTGCACTGAGGACTGGTATTGCAGGGTTAAATATGAGACAACGCTGCTTTCTTGATCAAAATTTAAGGGGTAGGGTGTGTAAAATAGGATGTGAATTTATGTTAAATGGCTCAGAATGTTGATTTGAGGAGAAAAAAATGTAATTGAGAAGTATTGTATTTTCCACAAGAACTGTATTATTGCTTTGCAATGAACTGCTGTATATATTTGAATCATTTAGGTTTGTTACAAAGAAGTATGATGTACATAAAGTAGCAGAATGTTAAATGACTTTTCAACATAAATAAAAATTGTGAAGATGGACTGTAGTGATTAAATGTGAGTAAAAATCTTTGTTAAATATACCACTCCATAAGGTATTTGTCTGTAGAGAATATTCATAAATCTTCAGAGTCTCTGGAAAGTTAAAGGCAATATCAAATGGGCAGTGTAGGCCGTCAATAACAGCACAGTTTTATGCATACACATTTGTGACAATAAAGGTGTATAATGTGAATCCAGATTCTTGTAGATGTGTATAGGTAATGCTGCAAGAAGGGTGGAAAGAAGTGTCTGTCCTCTGCATGTTAGCAGGTATGGTGATTGTCAGCATTGCTGAGATTTTTGGCTTCATAGCATGGTGTATGAAATGGGATGCTGTGTGGTTTATCGTACTTGAACACTGTAGGTATATTTAAATGTTATGAAAAATTTTTGTATGTTGTATGTTGCTTTAACTGGAAAATAAACTCTTACAGTATTGACTTCCGTGAGGTATATGGCATAATGTACTCATGTGAATCCTGTAGAGAACTTTAGGATGTGACACTGTGTCAGTGGGTGAGAATTCTCATTCCTAAGCCGATGAAGGTGAAGGTACTACTTGCGTTTGAAACATTGGGAACGAAACTCGAAGTGACACAGGGGAAGTACTATTTAAGAATGTGGTACAATACGAATTCACAGTGTGAAGAATGATAATAATACCTTCGAGAGGGTGGAGGAGTTTAAATATTTGGGAAGATTGGGAAAAACTTTAACAAAATTCTGTTGTGGAAGAAATTAAGAGCAGATTGAAGCCAGGAAATGCTTGCTATCAATCGGTGCAGAATCTTGTCTTCTAGGTTGCTATCCAAGAATTTAAAGATCAAGATATATAGAACTAATTTTGCCTGTTGTTTTGTATGGGTGTGAAACTTGGTTGTTGACATTGCGGGAGGAAAGGAAGCTGAGGGTGTATGAGAACATGGTGTTGAGGAGAATATTTGGACCAAGGAGGGACGAGGTAAGGGGGGAATGGAGGAGATTGCATAACGAGGAGCTAAATGACTTGTACTCCTCACCCAAAATTGTGAGATTGATAAAATCGAGAATGAGATAGGCTGGGCATGTGGCACGTATGGCTGAGGAGAGGGGGATGTATAGGATCTTGGTGGGGAAACCGGAGGGAAGGAACCACTGGGGAGACCTAGGCGTAGATGGGTGGATAATATTAGAACGGATCTCCAGGAGGTACAATGTGTGTATATGGACTGGATAGGGCTGGCCCAGATAGAGAGGTGGCGGACGCTTGTGAGTGTGGTAATGCATATTCGGGTTCCGTGAAATGCGGGGAGTTTCTTGACTAGCTGCAGACCAGTTAGCTTCTCACGAAGGACTCTGCACCATGGAGTAAGTAAGGTACAATAAGGCGGTAACAGTTTCCATTCTGTGTGGTGTGTGGCGTTGGGGGCGTTCATCATCTTCCATGCTTTACAGTTTTTAGGCGGTTGGGGGGGGGGGGGGGGGGGGCATGTTGTGGTTTTTTTTGTGGTTTTGGGGGTGTTTGTTTTTTTTGCCGGGGGGGTGGGGGTGTTGGTGGGTTAATTTTTTTTTTGGACGGGGA
>Ga0123355_10016248_pt1 | contig 11723 bp, 5 predicted proteins | sample TergutEmb28metaG_3_FD_89872 | JGI IMG/M metagenome (GOLD analysis project Ga0123355, IMG submission 89872) | Embiratermes neotenicus P1 segment gut microbial communities from Petit-Saut dam, French Guiana - Emb289 P1 | ecosystem: Host-associated > Arthropoda: Insects > Digestive system > Gut ...
AATCTGAACTGAGAGCAGAAAAAGAACGTGTTCCGTTTCATTGTCGATACGTCAGCCGGCAGCAACTGGCATCGCGTCACCGTTAAAGCAGTAACTGGTTAGCGGCTACTAGCCAGTGCATTGTAGCAGCGGCTCTAGTGACAGCAGTTTGGCAGCAACTACTGTGACTCACATCCTGCATGGACTTAAATTACACGTACGATACATCGTCGTTAGAACCTCATACAGACCTACGGCAGTGAGTAGCTGCTTTGATAGCTCCACAGCCTAACTGCTTACTGACCAGCCACAGAAATAGGCCAAACAGTGATTTCATTCAGTACTGAGTAGCTGGAAACGACGCCGAATTTCGAGTAACTGTGATAAAATCGCTGTTATCGATACATCGATCATCTCTAGTACGGACATGATGGCGAAGAGCAAAATGCCTGTTCCGGCCGGCAATCGAACTAGTCGTACTGCTGTCGCCTATCCCTCCGCATATCGGTGAACTAAGTCTGCATCTTCGAAAGTGCAGGTAACAAACACAGCCACTAACAGAATTATCATTACTATTTGCGCCATTTTACTGCTGACACCATCAGTCTGTCTCGCCGTCCAGCGAGTGTAGTACAGTGGTCCGGACGCTGGCGCCACTCCGCGGCGCCTGTCCGAGTGCCTGCAGTGCTCAGGTCTCCTGCAGCAGACGCGCAGCATCGCGGGGTCCCAGCCACTGCTACTGCTGGTTGCAGTCCCCCCCTTCCCCGACGAACGCTTCAGTCACCAAGATGGCGGACAATGTTCGGAAGAAGAATTTCCCCCGGCGCGGCAACATCTAAGGATTGAGCACACTAAGGAGTGCACTGTCTATTAAAACGAATATCCACACCGTGGCCTTGTTACTGAAGAGTGTTTGGAATTTTAAAATAATAATAGGAATCATAATAATCATAATCATAAAGTGTTTGAAAGTTTTTTATCGGGTAAAAACGCGGCGCACCTAAACAAATCTCCGATGACGACGACGACGATGATGATGATGATGATGTTGATGATGATGATGATGATATTAATGGTGATGCTGATGTGTACGTGTGGTGGCTCGAGGTCAAGTTCCTTACCAGGTGGAAATAACCGGTCCGTGTCCAGTGCTCCTTAATGTGTGTGATCATATAGAATATTTTTATATAATAATTTTAATAGGGCAAGTGGTGTGAAAGTCGAATTACGACGGAAAAGTGCGTCTACATGCCCTTTCTAGGGCCAGCATGAGAACGCCTTGCGATCATCGGCACTCACCGATACAAGAAGAACGGTACACTTCTGGCACTCAGGCTCGGGTCAGTGGCGGCCAGCCCTCAGCGGAGGAAGGGGCAGCAACGACCACTCATCAACTTGCTAGTGCTTGTCATTGCCTGCCCAGTGGCGGTGGCGGCGGTAGCAGTGGCGGCGGGGGAGTTCTAGTAGTGCTAGTTGCAATTCTTCGCGTCCTCCCTCCGTCGTTCTGGTCTGCTGCTGCCAAAATAAACACCGCTGAAGGACAGCGGAAACACGAGGCAGAGAAGCAACGAGTAGCCAGGTGGTTGTCGTCATTATCGTCATCATCATCATCGTCATCGTCTTCATCGAGGGTGTACTGCCGGTGTTCTGATGGAGTGACCAACATTGCCGTTCTCCTCCTGAGCGCGTCGTCAACGCCGACACGAGCAGGTGGTGCAGCGAATGTTATTGGACGCGTGGTCGTCCTCACAACTCGTGCGGACGTCTGTCAGAGAAGACTCGGGAGGGACCTTGGAGCCAGAGGAAGCAGCCACAGAAGCAGCAGGCCTGCAGTTTTCCTGCAGACGCGATGCACTTCACACGGCGGAGACGACGCCAACTCTTAGCTCCTCTTTCTGTTGACTCTCTTATCATAATAATAATAATAATAATATTAATACTCAACATCATCATTGTTATCATCGTGCTCTTACCACAAACCACGGTGCAACCTGCTACAGCAGCTGCAGTCGTCGGACAATGCCCGTGGCCTGCCCGGCAGAGCCTAGCAGCAACTCAACTACTGTCAGCACAAGCAAATCGCCCGCACCACAAAACAGTTGCATTATACTACTGCTGTTCGTCTTGATACTCCCCATGACTATGGGTGGGTACCGCAATTCCTCCTCGCCGCTCCAGCTGCTGAATCCTTGGCTGTCGGCGTGCGACCTCGTAGACCCGTCGACAACGGCAGACCTGCGAGGTGTGTGCTGGGCTACCTCGACAATGGTCCTGCTCTCTGCACCCACCACTGATAATAACCCCGACAGTAATAATAATAATGAAAATGTTAATAATAATGTTAATATTAATAATAACAAACCTAACAATGTGCACCAGAACTGCAGGGTAAACGGTGACATCTCAGAAGGGCCAGGCCCGCCATCGATGTGTCCGTGTGCTTGTGAGGACAGCAGCCCCCAACACTCAACAACAACTACTCCTCATCAAAATACTAATCAGTGCCTTGATTATTTGAATGAATCGCACAAAAAATCGGTGTGTGGGAGTAGCTTACAGGAAAGTGAAAGAGAAAGCGCCCTCAACAAACTCCAGTTACAACATTGTTGTGAACACTCGGTGCTGACGTCTTTGAACGCCACGGCGCGCGAGGATTTGGTCTCTGGAAAGGACAGACATACTTGTGAGGTGTATATAAACGCTCTGCTGGACCTGGATGCCCTGGCTGAGAGCATCACTTGCAAGTTTGCTGAGGTCTTGTTACGCTATGATTGCAGCCAGATTTATTCCGTCAACTTCAGATGTGCAGACTGCAAGGTAAGTTCACCAGAACATTCTTACAGCTGACTTAAGAAGAGTTGTGTCTCCCATGCGACTGTAAATCTAAGGGCAACCCCTTTCATTCAGCCTACAATCCGTTCTCAGATAGTAAAGCACATAGTGTAAAATACGCTGCATCAATCTGAATAACTCCACATTGATTTTCACCCAGTACACGTTTCGGAAGCTCATTTGGCTACCGCCTTCAAGCTAAAGGGAAGGCCAATTATGATATAAGAAGAGTAATGTGTATAGCATTAAAACTGATTACGGTGTATTTTCGTTCAGAAATTACTGTGTGTATTCTGAGCATGAATTCAGTGAAATAATCAACATTATTCTAAATTATAGCTGCAGTCTTTGCACAGTACCAAAGCTTTGGAATTAGCCATATTCTTTTTACTTCTTCAAGACCTAAAAAAAGTTCTGCCATTTGAATTCAAATTTTTCTAAATGACATGGAACTTACATTCTGAGTTTGATCAAATAGATTTCCAAGTAATGGAGAAAAAGAGCAGGCAGCCTTTATGTAGGAGACATTTACCGTATCAGATAAAGCAGATGGCTTAGTACCTGAAGATTCAGGTCTTCTGGGTTGTTCGCTATGTCGACTGGTAAATAATTACAAACCAGGACATTTGAGTCTACAGCAACACCGATGTGAAAACTTCAAATCTCGCATGTCTAGAATCTGTTTTGCGAGACGGTAGATGTCCATTTACAATTTGAGTTCATGTTATAAAATGTGGAGGAAATTGTGAAGAAACGTCGTAGCCAAATTCCCTTGTATTTTAGCTGTTCGTGTATATTACTCTGAGTTTTTTCCACAAGGGAAATTATGGACAACAGACAACGGAGGATGTCTAGTACGCTTCACGCAATATAGTTCGCTAGCCAACTGAACTAATGCACTAAGTTTGACAAATATTTTAGAAAGAAATTTTCACTCTTCCACATACTTCATTCTTACAGCGAAATGCTTCATGCTTCACCCCGTATGTACCCAAACGGTAAGTGCAGGTCCATTCTCAACCAGAGAGGGGCTATCCACATTGACGTAGGAGACTGTGCCTTTCTTGAGTGGAGGGTCTAGTTCTAACATATTACATGCGTGATTTCAGGCTTTCGCTGCGTTGTAGATGAGATCTGCACTCTTCTGGGTTGTTACACAGCGTGTAGTGGTAAATCCTCGCCGACGTTTCGGGACAACCTATCGGTCCCATCTTCAGGGACCAAGATAAAAATTTACCACTACACATTGCGTAACAACCCAGAAGAGCGCAGCTGTCCTCAAATATATTTCATGGTTTCCTACAGGCAAACCACAAAAATGTATCGCGTCACATAAAACGGTAGGCTCCTGATAAATATTACTTGCTTGGAATAAGCAGTTCAATCAATAACTTAACGCCAGCACTGCTGCCACTTCGTTTGGCGGATATCCGAGTTTGAATCCTGACTGTAAGTATTTCAATTACGGGCCTTTTTTTCAGTTTCTTTATAAGAATAGTGGGGTGGTGTCCAATGTCGACAAATAAATATCCTTGACATCCCTGTTATTAAGCTACAAATTAGAACTTTTTGTAACGTGAAGTAATCGAAGTAAGATGGAATTTGGTGGTTCACTTTGAAATATTTCTTTAGCGTCTACTCGATTCGCCGTATTATTCCACCTGGCCAAATTTTGATGAAGTTGAATATGTAGAGTAATTTAATTTGCATACATATGCTAAAGTTCTAAACCGGACAACATAAATTCGTGCTTTATAGAACGCATAAATGCAGTTGTCTATAGATATCGTGGCATACTGCTTTGATTAAAAGTATTTGCAGACATTCTTCGAAGGGAACATTGAGCTATGTTACATTACACGATACATTTCTTCTCTCTATGGAGTATGGAGGTCGACTCCACATCTTTTCAGTCTCTTTTCGGTGTGATGATGGGCGACAGGCCTAATTTTTTCTTACTTACCGCAATGTACAATGCATAGCAAAACCGAAAATTACAATTGCATGGTTAGGATCGCTGCTTTGTATCCGGTGGCCCCGGGCTCAAATATCGACCCCGAAACAGGCTTTCGTCAAATGGTTTCCTAAGTCCCTTGAAGCACTTCTAGTACGTTACTTTAAATAAACCAAGAAAGCTTACTTATACGTCCTCTAAAATTTATTACCGAAAGCTGCGATCCAGTGGTCAATATTCCTGCTTCGTATTTTGGAGGTCCCGGGTTCACATTTCTATCAGAAGATCGACTACAGAAAGGGTCTTAGTTGTTTTACTCTGTCATACCCGGCGAATATTAAGATTGTACCTCAAATTTGGCTAAAATCGCCCCTTTTAAATTTCTTTCGAATTGATAACCCACTAAATATCCTATAATTGGACGCTCTACAAATGGAAGCGACAACAGCGTCGCTAAATAAACTGCTAACAAATAAATAACTTAATCATTAAACATCACCCTTAAATTTACGAAACATTATCCGTGAAGCCTAGACAGCGTTGTTAAACGAACTGTGCAATAAATCGAAGTTGTCTCTATGTTTGTTTAGCGCTACAAGTCTACTCGTTTTTACTGCCATGAATGGCTGAATGCTTAGGGCGGAGTGTAATGATGAAAAACTTGTAGTGTGTATTACAATACTTATAAATGTACAAAATCACAGTGTTTGTAAGTGACATTTGGAATACAAAGAGCGTGTATAGTGGTAATGACACAAGGCCTCCGCTATTTATCGTAATATTCTCTGTATTTTCAAGTCGTACACGGTCGCTAAATACGTTAACATCGGTATTGTAGATAAGCTTACACAAGAGCTGAAAGAGTGTTGTTAACATTTTGAAGCCTACAGAGAGACAGGAAGAAAGGAATGTTGAAGGGGTTGGAGGTTATCAAGAGACACAACTTTTGCTGGGAAGGAGAGGGGGAACCGGGGAAACCCTTCGGTTCTGAAGGTTTCCGGGCAATGCCCGCCAGTCCTCGCAGTGAAGATAGGCTGGGAAGAATGTAAAGTGCTGGCAAGTGCAGGAAGGAACTCTATGGGGAATAGAGTATGTTTGGTCATGTAGTGCAGGAAGGAGGGACACGTGGTGGCGCAGTTGGTTGAGGCACCGCCCTACAATTCGGAAGGTCGTGGGTTTGATTCCCGATGGGGTCATTGAGAATTTTCATTGACTTAATCCGTCCAACCGCACAACGTCCCTGACCGCTAAAAGAAATAAGTACAAGGAGTATTTCCTGGGGATAGTTCACAGGTCTGACAACCTTACCACTTTCATTTTCGATTGTCTTAAAACTGGGAGCCACAAACTCCTGGAACCCTCAGGGCTTTTTCAGGCCTGTAGAGGGATTGCTAATTTTACTTAGTACGTGAAAGAAATGAAGCTGTCTTTACTGCATTAGGACCGAAATTTGATATTAACATAAACAGGATTGCATGATAAATATGTAGAGTAAAGTGAAGTGTGAATACGAACTCAGCATTTGCTGCAGGATTCCGGAAAACCACAAACTTTCTTGAGTTCGCCAACATCAGGCCAGTTCAGATGCCCACTAACTTCCAGCAGGCAGTCCGGCATCCAAATATTCGATATCTCGTAGTAGGTCATATACTTGCACATGAAGTTTCTTGATTTTTAATTTACATAGCTTTGCATTAGACAAGTTTCATATGTGGTGTCGGAGAAAAAAAATTTTAAAATATTATACGAAGTCATTCTCGTATAACCAAAATAATAATGAAGATTATGGAACATTAGCGGAATAACACTTGACGCGGAAAGACCAAATGACTCAGACAGAAACGTGTCCCTGTGACATTCTGCCAACCACAGATCTCAAACCTAATGAGTTGGGATCGAAAATGGGACATTCACAGCGAGAGGCCCGAGACTCTCAACCCGTCTGAGCCTTGGCATGGCCAACATACCTGACTTTCATCTAAATAGTATTTAGAAACCGGGTTCTTTCCTTACAGACAACAATGCTTCTCAATTACAAAAACCAACCCGTTAAAGCTGTTTCGGGAAATACTCTTAAACTGTTTAGAGTGAACAGCACGTGTATCACATGAACACGTTGTGGGCAAAATAAAAAGTTTTGTACATTTAATTAACGTAGTCACCAATAGAAAATAATTCAGCTCCTAATCTATTCTTATTATAAGACATGACTTCTAATCTCAAACTCACTTACCCCATGGTGCAGAGTCCTTCTTGAGAAGCTAACAGGTTTGCAGCTAGTCAAGAAATTCCCCGCATTTCACGGAACTCGAAAGTTCATTACTGCACTGACAAGCGTCCGCCACCTGTCTCTATCGTAGACCAGCCCAATCTAGTCCATATACCCACATTCCACCTCCTGGAGATCTATCCTAATATTATCCACCCATCTACGCCTACGTCTCACCAGTGGTCTCCTTCCCTCCGGTTTCCCCAGCAAGACCCTACACACTCGCCTCTCCTCACCCATACGTGCCACATGCCCAGCCCATCTCATTCTAATCTCATACATCATCATTTATTTGAGGTGAATAACAAACGTATCGGGAAGTCCTCATTACATACCTTTAAAAAAATGACATTATATCGGCAAATCAGCACGGTAATCAAACAACACTCTTCCTTCTGGCTCTTTTTTTACGTAGACCTAGTAAATAATCTCTGCAACTGATGCAGCATGATTAATTCGATATTATGTAACACAAACAGTATACATAATTCTGAGTAAATGACCAACTTGATGCACAATTATGTTATATAATACGTTCATTATTATAATCCTCTACTGATGATGAAGTACGTTCCTTCTCAAGCTGCACATCGAACGGTCACTTACAGAGAATACTATACCAGATGCTATATTAATACAATTTGACTTCCTGATGATGAGAGCAGAGTTGATTGAAACATGTAGAGGATCATAATAAAGGTAAAGGTAAAGTTTTCCCTTTACAGGCCCGGGGTGGCCCAGAGGGTGGGTAGAGTTATAGCTATACTCTTCAATGACCGCGGCACTAGAAGTTTGTGAGTGGTCAGCAGCACGCCTCGGCCGTACTTTACTCCCGGGAAAGACCCGGTACCCATTTTACAGGAGGCTGGGTAGGCCTCAAGGCCAGTCTGGACGAGCGGAAAATCTCGTCCCCACCGGAATTCGATCCCGGACCGTGCAGCCCATAGTCAGTCATGTAGAGGATTATAATAATAAACGTATTATATAACATAATTATGCATCAAGTTGGTCAATTACCCAGAGTCGTACCAGGATGCACGATCAGCAAAACATAAAATTCAGGTTACATGACGTTGGTTAACATAGGAACTAGTAGGATATATAATTTCTCTTATTTTGTAACGCCTTGCTCCCTAAGTTGTGCTTTCATTTAGCGTCACACAGTAACAATAAATCGACATGGCCCTCGGAATTAATTCCACAAAAGTTGACACAACGGCATTCAGTTAAACCATTTGTATTATAACTAATCATTTCCTTTGTGATTTCTCGCCATCTGCTTCCTCCTTCCTGCCTCGCCAAATTAGTGGCCTGCTTAGTAGACCGAGATTCAAGCTTCCTTCCCGGAGTGTCTTCATATTACCTTATCCCACTTTACTGCGTCTGAAAAAAGGGGGGTCCTTGTAGAGTCTCTCTCCTTTGTCTCATTTGATAGTAAAGTCTCAGACCTTGTCTACCGCTGCTCATTTATTCTCTCTCATGACTGTCTCTATGGTATGGCATCTAAATTATATCCGGATTTCACCGTTTTTACATCCCGTTCGTGAGAAGTTTTGTGTCCTTCTCTCTCCTCTGGCCGCCTCTCCTTTTAGTCATCGATTTTGATTCCACTCGTACATTCACGGTACCCGTACAAACCAAGGTTGTTCGGAGTAATACTTAGGCAAAAAAGATATTTGAATCTGGGCTGCAACATCGATTGCTAGAAGTTTTTCATGTTCTTCTCCGCCACTGCAGGCGAATTTTGGGATAATAGTGTAGAAAAGGCCGTAAAAGCTTAGTTCCCAAATTACACACAGCTGCAGCTACGGTCCCAACTTACTCAGCTTCAAGTAATTTTTGTCTTTGACAAATGCCGTTTAGTGGGACAAGGATCAAACAATTCAAGCGGTAACATGTTGGGCGTTCATGGGTGATGAACTCAGTTCCAGTCTTGGCCGGGGTACATCATTTCGTGCCGACAAGTTCTGCTGTTATTCTCAGTAGAGCCAGTTGAATGATGACCATGAGATGATGACCTTGTAGAGGTTGAAATATATAGGAAGGACATAAGAGACAAATGATTTTTCGTTATTGATTTGCAGTTTGTTGGATCAAGTACTGTATAAGCTATCACCGTGTTTTAGGGGTTAAGGAAACTGACTTGGCAATACTAACAGAAGATTCTTATAATAAAACCAACTAGATGCACTAATTTCTCAAATTTATTTTTGGAATAAAACTCTACATGCTTCGGGCAGTTCCTCTGTCCATCATCAGGAGTTTTTCACTGTACACATAGCAATGGTATATGGCATACAGGTTTGCTGACAGCTTGCGAGCTGTCAGCAAACCTATATGACATACACCATTCTTGTGTGTACAGCGAAAAACTCCTGATGATGGACAGAGGAACTGTCCGAAACATGTAGAGTTTTATTCCAAAAATAAATTTGAGAAATCAGTGCATCTATTTGGTTTTATTATAAGAATTTATCACAATGCACGGTCACCTGAACGTCAAAAACTAACAGAAGAGTTTGTTCCAATCCTTTTGCACGTAAGGAGTCTCAGAGTTCTAATGCCTTAGAACTCTTTGTCTTATAAAAACACACGTCATGTGAATGCTTGTTGTGGTGAAATACATTATGCTTCATTGGTGTAACAAATAAACGAGTGTTGTAATACGTACTGAAAATAAGACCATATGACAGAGATATGAAAATGAATAGCAGAGAGCTTGTTACGAGTTGCGGTTTTATAATAACTCTATCGTGTTTCCAGTAGAAGTAAGGGTGTTCCTGTGACTGTCATGATGTACATGGCGGCAAGAATTTATAAGTCCAAGCATTGTTAAGCTCTGCACTAGGTGAAGGTCAGTGATCAGCTTTACACCCGCGAAACAGCCCTAGAACCTACACCCAGTCTGGACGTTACGGTTAAGAGAAATATGTGTTGCCCCTGCCGGGAATGGAAACACGATTACTTAGTTTTCCAGTCTGCAGCCTGGTCGCTATGCCGACAACACTACCTCAGCTCCTTATGCTTCCAGTACATAATTCATCTTACCGAATATATATATATATTAATATAGATACATTCTGAAAATATTTACAGCACTTACAGCACTCCAAACAAACCTGTCCAGGGTACTGATTACAACGGCTACTTGTGCCGAAAAGGGAGGACTAACAGAGTGCTGGTGACAATTACATATTGAGTAACTTAATGTTTACCTTCGACCAATATTGGGATAATGAAATAAAGGAGGATCAGGTGGCCGGAACATGTACACATGTGTGAAATAGCAGAAATGCATACATAACTGGTCAGAAAACCTGCAGGGAAATCAGCTCTTGGAAAATTTAGAAGCAGAGGACAGAATGATGTTAAGTGGATATTAAAGAAAATATTTCTGTTGGTCTGGACTGTATTATATTGTTTCAGGGTATGGGCCCGTGGCGGTCTGTTGTGAACGCAGTACGGTCACTTCGTGTTCGATAAAAGGAAGGGGGGAGGGAGGAGAGGGACTTCTGTATTTAGCGGGTGACTACTAGATCTTCAGGGACTTAGTTCCCGAAATTAATTGTTGTATCCGAATGTAATATGAACTGACAAAATGCACACTTTTTTATATTAACGTTTTAATTCAATTATAGTGTCTTTGACATTTTTCGAACATCCAAGTGTTCAACCTCAGGAAGACTTGTACATGCAGTTTTATGGTATTTCTTTCATCAAGCACATCCTGCCATCGACAAGACTGCTTGTATGGATTCATGAAAGAAATGCCACAAAACTTCATGTACAAGTCTTCCTGAGGATGACCACTTGGATGTTCGAAACATGTCGAAGACACTATAATTAAATTAAAACATTAATGTAAAAAGTGTGCATTTTGTTGGTTCTTATTACACAGGTGTGTCAAAATGCACGGTTCAAAAAACGTAAAGTTTGCTGTATCCCCTTACTTCGTGGCAGATTTATATGCGTTAATCGCCCAGATTTGCAAACGACCGATTTAAATCCGTAGCTTAAATGCATTTCGAAAAGTAAGATCCCTTTTACACATGCGCCAAGTATTGTCACTACAGATGATAAGCGTAACGTTAAACCTTAGTGATTCAGTTATAAATTTTCAGAATTGGAAAACAATTTGGAAATACGGTCTTTAGTTATTATTCAAGCAACGGTGGCTTCAATATTCAGTTATTTCGCGGCATAAATACATTGCATATCCGGACCTAACTCCAATTGATTTCTCTTTGGTGTGACGTATTAGGTAGACGATTTACATAATCCAATGCCTCAAAACCTGGAAAAATTCAAAATTCGTAGTAGAGGTGCTTGTGAATCAGATGACACGTAAATATTGTCCCATGATCTGAGCGAGATTGACCATTATTTTCATATGTTTAGAATCATCAGTGGCATTCAAAATGAAATCCCATAATTGACAATCATATGTTTGAGGCTTATTTTTATCTCTGCAAATCTCACTATGGCACAGCTCTTCCTGTTTTAGAACACATTTTTAATAATAATAATAATAATAATAATAATATGAACAGCCAAATAGATGCAACGATAATAATTTTATTGATAGTTTCAATCAGCTCAACATGTTTCGGGCGATAATTTCATCCATCCTCAGGAGCACTAGACCGTGTTTGCAGCCTGTGGTTTAATGCACCGGGGATGCTGCCTGCT
>Ga0123355_10016249_pt1 | contig 11722 bp, 6 predicted proteins | sample TergutEmb28metaG_3_FD_89872 | JGI IMG/M metagenome (GOLD analysis project Ga0123355, IMG submission 89872) | Embiratermes neotenicus P1 segment gut microbial communities from Petit-Saut dam, French Guiana - Emb289 P1 | ecosystem: Host-associated > Arthropoda: Insects > Digestive system > Gut ...
CCAAAAACAAGCCAACCATGTTGCAAGTCCTTTAAGTTGGCTTCATTGCTGAGTGCAGAAAAATATTTGCCAATTTCATCACGCTTAAAATCATTTCCTGCTCGCTTAAACTCGATAACTTCGTTTTCCCAGTTGGCTATTAGGCCGTGTAGGATTAGGAGCATGTCTGTGTTGAGGTTGTTATTTAATTGGGCTGTGCCGGTCACGGGATGTCCTCCTGTCATTTTGGTTTATTGGTTTTTCTTTGTATGCTTTCGTATTTTCTACTCGAAACGATGTGCATGCAATTAGTTAACCCTTTAATCCAGACTCGCGTCGTTGAGAAAAGCACCTTTTACAAAGCGAGTTCTCTCGACACGCATTAAAGCTATGGAAGTTGCGGTGCAAAAACATCTTTTGTGGAGGATGCAATGAACGTTTTTGCACATGAGCATTATATCTTCACTCATTATATCGTGTTTCTTATTGCTTCTATTGCAAAAGCACGGGCAAAATTTACATCGAAATCATTTATATAAATTACGCCATCTTTGACTGGCAAATTTCGCATAGAGGGGTACACTTCTAGCGTGTACTGTTTTTTGTTTCTTTGGTTGATTACTATTGTTTTTGTTTCCTCAAAAACAATGTCTATGGCGTAGTCGCCAAGTATATTCAACAAGGGGCGTAGCATTTCTTGCTGTTGCAGTATAGGGATATTTATAGCAATTTCACCATTTTTTATCCACGCTAACAACTCTAATGCTGCATAGCGGTCTAAATCATGATGATAAAAGCTATTACGGTAATGCTTGATGCACTTATGGCAAGCATTAGCACAATCACATCTATCTAGAAAACTGCCTACACTTTTTAGAAGTTCTCCAATTCTTGGTGCGATGCCAGAAGAATAACCTGCTCCACTAGAAAGGCTGTCATACAAATAAATGTCAACGCAAACTTCATCGCCATTTCTCCGTACACGATACCCCGCATTAAGCTCTGTAATTTCGACATCTAAAAGCACACTTGCCTGTAATCGCAAAACTTCAGCAAGTGACCGAGATGCACGATTCAACCACGGTTCTGTCAAGTCTGTACAAACTTTTGAAGAGTCAAGTGCTATCTCCAACACTAACATATCCGTCACAAAGTCAAACCCCAAAGAGCAATTTACAGCATCGGAGTGGTTGCATCTTGATTGTCTGAATCTTGAGCGGTATGGTCGACCTACAATATCGCCTTTGCCAGTTTTTCTAAATAAGTCAGGGCTGTCGCCAGCTACCGCAGCTCCACAGTCTTGGCAAATCATAAAGCCTTCACTTGAAACACCATTATTTCGCATGATGATTCTTTGGTTTTGCGGTACGGCAGCATTGACCTTTTTATAGCCTAGTATCTCCCTCAAATCGCTTGAGTGAGACACGGTTGAATACTCGGGTGCTTGCGCCCATGAATATTCTTCTACTACTTGAGCCTTTTTAGAAGGCTTGCCGTTTACTGGCGCAAAGCCCCAAGGTCTTACCATTTTCACAGGGTCAATCTTTACGATATTTTTGCATCGTGGACATTTTTCGTCATGCCTGTCACCCTCTAACCCAAACCATCCGCAGCTATCGCAAGCATATATGGACTTCACATAATTTGAGTCTTCCATGAATTTACGAGCTGGTGAATTATTCCCTTTTGCTTCACTTCCGCCATAATAAACGCCACCCATAATATATACATTTTTGTCTAGTACAGCGGAACGTCCAGGAGCATACTCGCTAATAGCTACATCCAACCCTCTGTCGGATTTGTAATCTATGTTACCATCATTTTTATTTACAAAAAGGCTAACTACATTTTTTGGGAAAGAATATGTTGGTATAATACTTTCATCATACATTGCATCTAAAAGACTCTTCCCCTTCGAGTTATCATTTTCTTCGTATAGCTCAGGATGGCTTTTGCGCCTATCATCTAGTTTGTCTAACTCCGTAATGAGACTACTTTTGTGCCCAATTACAAAATTCCTGTCAGCATTTGCAGGAAGCACCACGCCTGAATAATCATCAAACTTGGCAAGGTAATTTTTGAAATCGTCATAGTTTGTTTCAAAAAAATCAATAGTATTGACAGCATCTAATGAAGTTCCTACAGACAACAAAAATTTAGAGGTGGCTATAATACTCATATGCCTCCATAACAATTTTTCACTATTAATGTCTATCCACGGCCGCCGTGGTTCGCCACGTAACATAGGTGCCGGGTCGCTAAAGTAACGGTTATCGTGCGCCCCATCTTCACAGAAAGTTACAATCGTAGAAAGACCTGCACCTCTCCGTCCTGCTCGCCCTGCACGTTGTTGATAATTTTCACGCATAGATGGCACATTTCGCAGACCCACCGCTACAAGTGAGCCAATATCAATACCTACCTCCATAGTCGTCGTGCAACTAAGGGCATCAACTGGTACTTCTCCTTCTCTTAATAAATCTTGAAAGCGCATCTCATATTGTTCTGTTTTAGACCAGTAATCTTCACGTTGGTCTTTATGAGAAAGTTGTGCCGTGTGTTCTTCGGTATCTATAACATTTATCTTTGCTCCTTGAAGTGCTTCGAAAACAGGATTCCGCCAAAATCCTAGAGCCTCGTATTCTTGCACGGTCATAATTTCTATTTCATCGCTTGCACAATTGGGGCATTTCCTTCTTAAAGCAAATGCTGTAATTCTGGAGCATTTTTTGCACTTGAGCCAATCATGCTCAATGCCATATGAAATGGTTACCTTCGATAGCTGTATGAAATATCTATCTTCCGCATCAGGTGACCTAGCAAGAAACTCATCATGTAGTATCTTACGAAAAATTTCACACTCGTTGGAGTTGTCTTTCCAATTCATTATACTAGTCATCTTTTGAGTGAATTTCCAATTTCGCTCTAAGCCAAATCGCCCAAAAGATGCTTTAACTTCTTTACGACATTCATCATGGATTAGGTGGCCTAGTGCTGCACTATCTGATAAAATTTCTTTTATCCACGCATTGAAAATTTCAATAAATTCGTCCTCGCCAATCTTAACACCTTCTTCTTCTAGTCTTTCCAAGGCTTCTTCTAGTGCATCTTCTGTTGGCGCAAGCCAAGCAAAGGCTATATCATATAATGACACATATGAATCACAAAATATCTTCAGTAACTGCTCTTTAGCCATTTCTGGGGCATGAGCATCAAATTTTTTATCGGGAACATATTTTTTGTTGCGTCGTGTCTTTCTAGCTATAGCCGCCTTGACCGTTGCACAATCATCTGAAAATGACTTCCTGCTAACATTGTGAAATAGCTGTATATCCCTTTCTGCGGCGGCTTTAACAAAATATCCGTACAAATCATCTGCAGTCTTATCATCAGCTTCTCTGCTCATTTCTTCGATAGCTAACATGAATAACTGCATAGCAGCTTGGTTATCAGAAGCATCAGACATATCAAGTGCAAGCCTAGCCGCTCTTTGTCTGCTATCAGAGAACAGCAAAACTTTTCTCCCCTGATTGGGATATTTAACGACATCCTCTTTTCCGACAACAGATGGTTGTGCGTTAAACTGCGCCCTTGCAATGATGTAGAATGAATCATTGCCCTTCGTTGAGAAGTCAGACAGTTGCGTTTTGCTTAAAACACTCAAGCAATGTAGGCATGACTTGAATGTTATGGGGCTTTTAGGTGGGCTATCATCTCGATACAATAACCTCAAAACGCCAGGCCTTTCGCTTACTGAATCATCATCAAAGTAAATAAACCCACTTTTTGAATCTAGCCAGCAAATTTTTGGCGTACTCTTGCTGCTAGAACGCTTATAAACCTCTCCTTTTCGTGGAATAAAGAGGTGTATTTCACGCAAGTTTATTTCCGTTTTATCTCTACCCGAATAAGCGTTAGGATTTCGCCACAAAAACTCTTTGCCGTTGGTGTATGTGACAAACCCCTTCAAAAACAATGCCCCGCAACGCCTGTCATTGACTAACTCGAATACCATACCACGACATTCAGAGCAAACAAATAAGCCATCCTCAATGTAAATTTGCCCTAAAGAAATACCTTCGTATGAGTGTGCGCCTTTGCATTGAGGATTAGTACAAGCAAAAATCCCTCGTATGCCACGGAAAAGCATATGCAACCGCAATGGGAAAAGTGAATCATTGTTACGATTTACTGCATACGAAATAACGTCAAACGCATTGTACGTGGCATTTAGCGAGTCCTCTACAGTGGAATCCTTAAAAAATCCTGCCCTTAGTGATTTTGCTATTTCTAATACAGAGGTAGCATTCCCCCTGCATTTTTCATTTATCATGCTGAACACGTCAAATTTTTTCAAATTTTCATACAGCCACTCTTGTGCTGTGCCGATTTCGGGAAAAGGGCTAGTATGTTTGCTAAAAATTTCATTTATGCTTTGTAATGGAGCATCGCTATCCCACTTCAGCAAAGAATCCAAAGAGAGTGTTTTTGTTGATTGCTTACTTTCTTCGGTTTGGCTACCATATATATAATGAAACGAATCGCCCTCAGAAGCCGTCACTTGCCTTGCAAAAGTCTTGATGGACATTTCATCGTCTGGCGTATCTTTTGGCATACTAGCTGTTGTTAAAATAAATTGCACTTTTTCACGCCCTATTCCTAGTTTGTGAAAAAGACGGCGTAACAATAATGCAACTTCTCCACCAGAAGCACCTCGATACATATGAGCCTCATCAATAATGAACAACAGTTTGTTTTCTTCCGATTGATTTAGCCATTGTCTTGTGGAGTTCCATATGCTTTCTTCTTGCCGTCTAAGGAGCATAAGTTCAAGCATGGAATAGTTAGTTATAAGGATGTCAGGGCAAGTTTTCTGCATCTCAAATCTTGTTACTAACTCGGCATCTCTAGGGCTTGTTATATGCTCGTTTCTTTTCAGGTTTTGGATAAAGCCCTCTAGGTTATGTTTTGCTGGAATCTTACCTTCGTTATTTAATTGTTCAAAAATTCCCTCGTCAGAAGCCAACAAGAACCGCCTTAAAGAATCAGCCAAGTCTTTGTCGTGGGTGTCTTTTGGCTCTTTACCAGCGTAAGGGGTTCGCCCTGTGTACATTCCGAATTGTGGTCGGCGCGTTTCTACACCCGTATATTCCTTAAAAATGCTCTCAAAATCTTCTTTGCCAATTATTCGTCTAAGCCTACTTATTTGGTCAGCAACCAAAGCATTCATGGGATACATTACTATCGCTCTAACTCCACGAGTACCATTCCATGTTTGCGATTTGATTTTCGCTTCGCTGGCAATTTTTGCAATCAGAGGCCACATGAAGCATTCCGTTTTACCTGACCCTGTGCCAGTTGAAACGAACAAATCGTTACCTTCGTATGCTTTTTCCAAGGCCTCTATTTGGTGTGAAAAGGGCGTTTCAAAAACCCCTAGACGTTTTTGACTTAATGCGGAGAAAAAGCCAACTAACCAATTGGGTAATTTTACACCTCTTATTCCACCATCTGCTTGCTTGTAGGCGGCAGGTAGTTCAACAAAGGGTTGTTGCCATAGAACGCCCTGCTCATCCAATTTATCAGATAAGGCATTAAGGAGTAAATTGTTTTTGCCTATATACTGCGTTTTGATATATGTAGACAATTCGCTACGCAGTTTTTCATGAATTGATTGCACGGTTTCCACTACGCTATTCCTCCTCAATGAAATATCCCATACGTTCAAATAATGAAAATATGCTTTGATACAGTTCTATAGATATAATCCTGTGTAGTCGTTGCAAATAAACATTATCAGTGTCATCCTCACGCCAACTGCACAACTCAATGAAGTTTTGTTCGGCTGGCGGCAACAAGTAATCATATTTGATGCTTGCGGTGTTTCGATGTTTCTTCATTATCACTTTTGGGCTTTTCCCAGTGATTATACGCAATGCAATAGCTATACGATAATATTCACCATCACGAGTTCTCCAAGTGGGTAGCGCGGCGCATTTGATATTGCCTGATATATTTGTCAAAATCCAATAATTCAACTTATCGTTGCTTCTGCACAAAGTCTGTCCTCCATGCGTTGGAGGTTTGCCATTCCAGTATCCTTTTTGTGTGGGGTCATTGATGTTGAGATATTCTATATCTCCATTATCTACAAACAGCCTCCAGTTGTTGATAGTTTTTTGTAATTTCGCAAACCATTTCGATATACCTAACTGTGGAAAACCAAACATTTCATCAATTTTAACTACATCTTCACTGTCACTATTTGCCATCATGCAAATGCCGCTTACACCATTTGCTTTGCTAGGATGAATGCCTCGAATTATATACGCCCCTTCTATTTGTCCAACGGTCGCATTTGGATAGGCAAGTCGATTCCGCTTGCTCAAAATAAATCCAGTTTTTTTATATAACTCCAAAATCATCTCGACATCAGACTGCGCAAGTCCATAAACTTGCGCAAGTCTTGAAGCGCGGTTGGTTGTGTGTTGATGTGACACAGGATTTCCGAGTGTTTCATCTTCAATAATTAGGTCATCATTTTTATCATACAATGAAGCCAACATTTGCAAGCCCAATACACTATATTTAACACGATATTGCCACGATTTTTCATCTTCATGATTTTCGCGCAAAATACTCAGATCTTTTGCCATTTCGTCAATCAGCGTTATATTCATTAGATTCACCTATTAGCCCTAAAGCGATTGTAGCATCAGAGGCACTTTCATATTTTTGATGAATCATTTCAATAAGCTGCTCTTTCATAGAGAGCGATAGCATAATAGGCATAACTTGAAGCATGAAAATGTCATCTGTGCCAAAGGTGCCACCATAAAATTTTTGTGCCGTGGCAAGAATCTTTTCTAGCCGTCTGTAAGCTAAGCTAGGCAAATATTTTGCTTGTAGCAGTTTATTTGTTCTACCATCTAAATCTCCGCCGAATTTCAACTCTTCCTCAAGAATACACCCCAAAATTTCGTCATATTCAACATCATCTGTGATAAAGTATTCAAGAAATACCGGTAAGGCGTAGTTAAATATGCTTCGTGGCTCAATCGCTAATTCTTCGGATGTTTGTGCGATGAAGTAGATGGATTTACCTTTGTTTGCTTCTACAACCTTATCTATGCAACCAAAAGCATCAAAAACCATCACGATATTGTTATTGTTTGTTGAGGCAGGAGGCATTTTTCCATCTATATATATCCTATCCGAAGTTTTGTTGTATAAGGTTATTGATAGTGCATCAACTAAAGCACTTGCTCCATACCCTGCAATAATTAACGGCACATTCATTGAATGAGCCGCAAGCAAATAAGCACCTAAAACAGATGCTTTATCTGAACTAACACCAATTTCTTGAAGGTTGTCTGAAAGATATTCTAGTACCGTATCGCTACTAATGGCTTCAACATCAACAGAAAAAGTTCGCCCTTCTAAATAACTACTCGAATGCCTTCCGACCGAAACAGCGGGTTCTTGAGTATTAATTGATGGGGTAAACATAGCGTATTCGGATAAAAAATCCGCAATATTGTTTTTTGCTGCTGATATTTTAGAACGTATTTGCTCATCAACCTCGCTAGCCAGTTGCTGTTTTGTATTAACTTCGTTTTCAAGAGAAAATATCTCGCTTTCAATTCTCGACTTGTTGGCCAATGTGTTGTTGAGTAACGCAACCGCATCTTCCTGTTTCTTGTCCAACTTTTTCAACTCAGCATAGGAATGTTGCATTTTTTCATCAAACTCACGCTCAAATTCTTCTTTTAACTCGGCTTTATACTTGTGCGAAACACCATTGTCGTTGCCTACAAAGTCAATCAAAACGCCTTGCAAAAAATCCTCGTCCGCAATGTACTGGTCGCAATGGGCAACAAAGTCATTCAGAAAAGATTCGGCTCTTTCTTCACTCCAGCGATATTCAGCAACTAGACTTTCTAGAATACTGGAGGTATCACAATCACGCAAAAATCGCCGGATGATATTTCTCTCATCTTTAGAAAAACCCTCTGTACATCTTTTGATTCTTGCAAGGACGGCCTTTTTAACCATATCTGCGGGGTTTCTCATTATAATCGTTCCAGTTTTCGGAGGCATTTCCAGGCCTAAGAAATATTTTCGGTTTAACCCCACCGCAAAGCGAGCCTGCATATCTGCAATTTCACTTTCTTTTATAGCGAATGTATCAAGCTCATAAACTCTATCATTAAGTGCATATCTTCCATCACTCTTTGCTTGAAAGTGTGAAGCGTCGCAGTAAGCACACATATACTCATCATGGCCAACCTTATACATTTCGATGAGGTATCCGTGTCCATCTTCAAATTCAACATCTATACCTGAAATCATTGTTTGCTTAAATTGCTCGTTACCCCCAACAGAATCAAGTTGTATGTACTCTAGCCACGTTGAGTCTGTATTGTGCCAGTCTGCCTCTTGATGCCATTTCTCCCTTTCTTCATCAAAATAAGCATACCATTCAATGAGTTCAAGAGTACCCTCAGCAGGAATGAGGTGTCTTGGGCGAAAAATGGTATCAATATTGCACTCTTCCACAGGAAGGCTTCTGTCAATTTTGAACGGTGCTAGTGAATAGTCCTCGTTGACATCGGCGAGCCTAAACAGCAGAGGCATACCACTATGGTTTATAACGGAAATACAAAGTGATATAATTTTTTTATATTCCATAACAATACCCACCTCGTTATAATCTTCTCAGATATTCTTTAGCATCTGAATACATAAAACCCTGTCGGATTTGTTTCACTATCCATAACCGTGTAAGTGGCATATCTCTAACTTTGGAAGAAATGCACCCGAAAGTATGTGAAATAGCAACCCTGTGACCTTTGAGGTTTTTAAGACTAGCTAAGTGTTGCTCATCTGACACGGCACTTAACTTACTCTCGCTTACAAAAACAATTTCAAAAACACAATCTAACCCTTGAAACATTCTATATTTATTATCAAATACAATTTCAAGCGTTATTCTGTTGCCGTTTTTCAACTCGTAACGCTCGGATACAAAATTTTCTGTTATGCTATACACATCGATGTAACCATCAAATTCAGGGAGAATGTGTAATCGTCTTTTCTTTGGCAAGCGGTCATACTGCCTAGCCTCGAAATCTACACCGTCCTCATCACAAACTTCTACAAAGGGGGTTTTACGTTTCTCAACCAACTTTGTAAAATCAGCACTATTTTTGCGTAGCATGATATAGCGCAAAACGCTGGTGCGCCCCTCAAAGCGACTCAATAGCAACATCTTTTCATTATCGCCTTTAATGTTAAAAACATTTAAGGTTGGCATCCGCATCTCACTACCCGGGCAGGTATCTACATATCCATCTGTTTTATGAAACCACACCTTTTCTGAAGCATGGAGAGTAAAATGTGGTGAGTTCAAAACAAACGGATAAATTTGAATTATCTCTGCTATTGCATCGGTTAGCCTTGCACCAAAATTCATAAAGAAATCGGCTGCGCTTCTCGAAAGCAAATTAGCGTTGACTACATAAATTTCATATTCACCCAATGTTATTTCTTTTTTTATGGTAACGTCTTGAGGAAAATGCTGATGCCAATGGCTAGATTTCCTAATCAGCCAGTATTCCCGTCCGACTTCTACACTAGCGTTTCTAGGTAAACGCTTTCCGCTAACTTTATCAAACAGAGTTCCGTTTCGGTGGAATCCATCAACTTCCGTTGGCCAGTAAATGTAGTCAACTTTTCCACCGCAATCGATTTTGTATTTCTCCGAAATATTCGAACCTACGGAAAGATATGAAATTTTATCGGACATGAAACGTAAGGAATCTATATTGAATGTCCTCATAGCCCTACCGTTTGCATGAATTGTAAGTTGGCCACGTCCATTTTCAATTTGTTTCAACTTGCTTTCTCCGATTGGTAGGAAACCAATGAAAATTTCTAAATTACTATCAGCTATGCTTATTCGTATTGGTAACGAAAACCCAAGTGGATTTGTTATAAAGAAACTATTAGAAGATGTGATTTTTTCATCACAATCGTTGCTCCCTTTTGGGTGTTTGAAATGTGGGCGATAATTACCAGTATTAACAAAGCTGACATATTGGTCGCACAACTCACACAAAAATGTCTTTGTGCCACTTTCGATGCGATGTCTATACGTTTGTTGCAATGCAACGCTTTCCGCACTTATGGGTTGCCAGCCATGTCCATCTTCCCAAACGCAAACTCTCGTTAGGCTTCCTGTCATCTCAATTTCACCTCACAATTCACAAATCTAATGTGTCCTAAGCCTCTATTTCATCTCCACTCTCATCTAAAACAATTTCGCAAATATCTGAAATGTCGCAGCTAAGTTCCTTACAAATGCGAACAAGTATATTTGTATTTACGCCTAGCCCCTTTGAGAGTTTTGTCATTGTGACTGTAGAAAGCCCGCAGGCGTTACCTAAATCTTTTTTGTACATATCCCTATCAATCAAAATTTTCCAGAGCTTCTTGTAACTCAGTCGCATGTCATCACCTCAATTACAGATATTCGCCATTTGTGACAAATCACAAGCGGCTTCAACAATTTATCAACATAAGAATAGCACGTTCGTTCAAAATTCGCAATATGTTTTTGCAAATTCAAAGTTTGCATTTGATAATATCTGGGCTTCATGTCTTTCACGTCATAAATAATCAGCATGCGATGATTAAATGGGCAAGCAATGTCTGTGTTACAACACAGCCGCTTGCGAGGGGAATTTCCCCTCGACCCCTATTTGCGAAATTGTTCGCCAGCTACACAATTTCGCAAATTCAAAAAGTGACTACGCACTTTCTGTTAAGCGTTCCGCTGCTAAATTCGGCAATTTCAGATTATTGTGTGCATTTCAATTTTAGTGGTACGATATAATTTCATTGTGTTTTCTCAATTTCAAATTCCAAATTGGTTAATTTGAATGGTGCAAATTTCTCTACGGTGGTGCTAACTTAAAAAGTGATATATGCCATTTCAAATGTACATAAAGGAGTTCAAAATTGCGCAAAAACATATTTCTATGGGTACGCAAACATAAAAAAAGAAGCACCGGAATTTTCCGATGCTTTAAATTTTCATGCGAATGTGTTAATTGAAATTACTAGCTGAAGATTAACTCCGCATTGATGACCTCGTGAATTTGTGCCTGAAAAATATTCATGCGTTGCACCCATGCAATTGGATTCTCCGCTTTATCTCGCTCGGTTACACGGTTTCTGGGGTCACTTTGGATTTTCGCCATCATATTGCGCTTGCGTTCTTCTGCTTGCTCTTGAATTTCAAGACAATGTTTATGCAGGCCAATTGTATCGAAACTCGCTGCCGTGAACTTGCGTTCTGATTTTAAGAAATCATACCGCGCCAATCCCCAACGTGTTAGCGGCGCAAGTGGTTCATCCATGATGATGTTGGGGAATAGACATTTTGATGATGGGTCTCCTTCGTTATTTAACCCAAGCGTGTACCACATACCTTTGCTAAATATCCACGGAGCAAATAACATATCGCCTAATTTCATTTGCGGAATCATGCTGTCCATTTCTTCTTTGGTTTGTGGTTTGAAATAAACCGTTTCATAAGTGGCTACTGGAATATACTCTTTGCTCATAAATTCACGCTCCTTGTTTTTAATCGCACTCTCTCAAAACAAGTGTAGCGCGCCAGCGCATTGTGGCGCAAGGCCTAATTTCATTTTCTCAGTCCGTAATGTTTTAATTACAA
>Ga0123355_10016250_pt1 | contig 11722 bp, 6 predicted proteins | sample TergutEmb28metaG_3_FD_89872 | JGI IMG/M metagenome (GOLD analysis project Ga0123355, IMG submission 89872) | Embiratermes neotenicus P1 segment gut microbial communities from Petit-Saut dam, French Guiana - Emb289 P1 | ecosystem: Host-associated > Arthropoda: Insects > Digestive system > Gut ...
CAACAGAATAGTCGCAAGCTCCTGATGATGGATATATTAATGTCCGAAACATGTTGAGCACATAAGAAGTGAAATAAAATAGCAAGTGACATCAAGTTGGTCTTTTATTCTTCAACAATCACAGTAATGCACGGTCCAATAAACATAAGATTCACTGTGTATCAGTTCAGAAGGTCCATGGTGAGGACACCATGTTCAGAAGACCATGGGACTTAAGACCACATGGAGAAACTCAACACATCACAGACTCACAGGGCATTTTGTCTGACATAGTGACAAGTAGCCCTTGTTTCACACCCTGGTTGTGTGTCTGAAAAAACGGATACAAATCAAACACAACATTCCCATACGAAATAATGGAATAGGTAGTGGTTAGGCGAAATCATACTGACAACAGCCTCTTCACACACACACACACACACACACACACACACACACAATCCTTAAATCATTATTATATTACTGATATTAACATAGACATAAACAATTAATATTCATTTTCAGCCTAAGCCACGTGAATGGAACTGTCAGCACCCTGTGTACACTTGTGTCAAAATCGTGCAAGCTGGATGAGATGGCTCAAGGAAGCTTGTGGTGCTGTCATACGTGTGTTTGAGACAGAGATTGGTGTGAGGATCGGCAGACACAGAGAAAGGCGGGCGATGGTGACAGTAGCTGTGTTAAAACGGTTAAAGAAGCAGGAGGTACTGATTCAGTACTGTCTTCAATTTTTCCGGCATTACCATGAATTGTAGGTACAGCAGATACAAGCAATGTGTACACCTTTATCAGGCACATGCTTATTGTGTTTGATTTCCCTTCAATACTGATTGCCTTTTGCTGCTTTTTTTTTGGGCTTGGGCTTGCACTAGGCGAAGCAGATTTATGTTCGTCACTCATTTAATTATAGCAAAGATGACACAAATGACGGCAAACAAGAAACACACCACAGAATATCAGCCTGAACTACACAGGAAGTGCACGGTGACTGACAGAGTTCACAGTAAGTGCACTGCCTCCCATCCTTGTTCTGGGCCATGAATTCTGCACATATTGAGCAGTGTCCTAGTGCATAGCCAGCCAAAGGACATTCAACTGAAAGTGAGACAGCACAAGTCATGTTAATTAGCAAGGATCAATGGTGGTGGTGGTGGTGGTGGTGGTGGTGGTGGAGGGGGGAAGATGCCAAACAAACAAACAAGCTGTATGCATTTCCACAGGAGTGGTAATCACTTGCAGCCACACAAAACGCTCAGTTCAAATTCTTGCTGCTTTATTCTCTGCAATATGTTTCTTCAATACGTCTGTTAACTTATTCACCCATTCTGCCATCTCTTTGGAATGCAAGCATCTCTTGACTTGCTGGCAGGTGCGTCTCCCTCCGACAGACATCACAAAATTATAACTGTTATTACGCCTTGTTTTTGATATCATTAATTTTCACTGGCATGTATGTGTTTGCATTAACTTCAATACCATTAATTTTATCTGTTTACAAATTCTGTCTCATTTTAGAAAATCAGTTTCACTGTTTTCAGTCTTAACAAAACAAATCCAAATATATACATGTGCAATCATCTTAACACAAAGTCTGTGCAAGTCAAAATCATGCAAGTCTGTACACATGCATACTGTAAACTGCATTTCTGCCCACAGTGTGTCATAACATCATCTGCCTTCAAGAACATGTTACTTGAATGCTGCTGGTCATAAGTGAAGGTATTTTAGATTCTCACCTTAGTTTCTGATGACATTCGCAGTTTAAGCACACACACACACACACACAAATGTTAGGTAATTCCAGCACACAGAAAATGTGAGAATGTTGGTAAAAATAACTCAGACAAGGCGAGCCACCCCACAAATTTCCTAATGCCACAGCAGACAGTTAAGCATTCAGCCATGTGAGACAACATTTCATAGTTCTTCAATTTAGGAGTTTAAATACACCTTGTGTCCCTTCATACATCATACTCAAGACTTAGTATGTTATGCATAATACCCAACATTACTTATACTGAAGACATGGAAATATGCCCAATGATGTCAGCGATAACAATGCTCCACACTTCCTACTGCTGTATTTTCCTTCAGCCCCCTCTGGCCTGTGTAAAAAAATAAATAAATAAATTTGAGATTTGAGGTTCACAGGTGGAGTCACCATTGATTGAAGGTCTTGGGCAAGTAGTTCCTGGTATTTTGAAAAATCACAGTGCCTTCACCTCCAGGGTCTTTGACAAAGATCCTGTGACATATCAAGAACTGTGAGCAATAAGAGCATCACATCATGGACATGTATCTGCTGCATCCAGCACTTCCAGCTAACAGAAGTTATCACCAGCAACATTCATATGAACAGATGGGCTGAATGACTGGAGAGGGAAACTGGAGGGAGATGAGGAGGGGGTCCAGCCATGTGACACCTTTCCATGTCTTCATTATAACATACAAACTCTAATGACAACATTAAAAACCAAATTGAAAACAACAGTGCAGACCAAACAGACCTCAGATACAAACAAGTGAACATCCTGGGTTCTTTACACATCTAAGTTTTACATTTAATATTTATGGGTCTAGTTAAAATATCTTCAGCACAATTTCAATAATCGATGTGTCATTTCATAAGTACGTTGACTGTAGCAATGGGAAAGAGCGAAAATGGAAGCTGCACATCCGAAATACAGGCGATGATCATACTGAAACAATGGAATTGTGAACACACATTTCATCTGCAAATCTGATAAAATCGTTCTTGCTTGGATGGGGTCACTTCTGGGAAGATTGCAATTACTACTGCTAAGGATTCAGGTGTTCTGGGATGTGAGGCAGTGCCACAGTGTGATTGGTTCCAAACACTTTGAAGGCAGTTTGTTCCTTCAAAATATCAGGATGTCTTCTATTTAGCAGAAACAAGAAGACACACGAGTACCACTGAAAAATATTCTATTTTAAAAGAAACTAAGAATGGTACCAAAATTAATAACAAAAGAGTCATGAAAAATAAAATATTCAATATACCGGAACAATACGAAAAAAGAAAAGATGGCAGTGTGGTAACCAGTCATCACGAACACATTACAATCCCAAACGACACTCGGCATTTCCTTCACAGTCATGAAGGGCAGTGTTTACATACCATATTGAACATTTTGTGAACAGCAGCACATGTTAATGTGGTTATATACCGGGTCTAAACAAGAAATTGCAGTGAAACAAGAATAAAATGACTAAAAATATACAAACACCTACAAGGTTATGTGAAATATCTTTCCTTCACAAATTCTCTAAAGAATTTAATCTCCACAGTTAAGCAACGGAATAGTCGGCACTCCAGACACTCGACGAATATAAATCCTCAGCGCAATAGGACAACTGAAGACCTTTTTGGATTTTATAATTTTAACATTTCAATTATACTAATATCATAATTGTAACCACCACCATAAACTGCAATGACTAAGCCATATATATTTTATAACATGTAGAACTGGTATCTCATTATGAACACTGCATAATGCAACTGTACACGGTACCATCATGATGTTAGTAACTTGATGGTGACCACTGCTGGTTGTAACATGTTGCTTCAAACAAATTAATAACAACAACAACACAAATCAAATCTGATGACACATAATCCCTCATAACCCTAAGTAACATAATGTGATGTTCCCACTCACACAATGACACAGTCCCACATCTCACAAGAACCAAATCCTCAACCACGCCACCATCAGAACCTCAAATCTCACATATGCCATTTGCACCACAACAAACCTCTCTTGGCCAAACAACCACATCAATGTACTACAAACCAACCCTCTGGTGACTTCCTGCCCTCATCATCAGTGTCAATGCTGCTGATGAGGGATCTCATACACACTTGCTTGTAGTTCATCCAAGCCATGACTGACTGCTTCAAAAGATTTCCATTTATTTGATCAGTGTGAAAGCTTCAAGTCTCAAACCAAACTTACAGTGCACACAAGTAGTTTCAGGAATCTTAACCTATAAGATTCGCATTCCAACTGCTTGTGTTTTGGTATGGCAAGTTCCACAGATCACTGCAAACAGCCTTCCCATACATCTTGCACAATGTAGGAAGTAGCTGAATCTGACAGCCAGCTGTGCTGTAATGTGTAACGCAGACTGTACCTACACTTGAACATGTGCAAACATAACCACCACAGAAAGGTTCAGTATGAATCTTTAATGCACTGAAGCCTGAAGTTCACCTAAACAGAACAACGTCAAAGTACTTTTCCATCCACTGCTCCCCAATATTCAAACGAGCGCTACTTTGTTTGAGGTTCCTGGACTCTTTCCCTTGTCCTTCTGATAACAGCAATAGTCAGGAAGAGTGCAGAGCAAAGGTGGAATGATACTGACAGGGGAATGATACTGACAGGGGAATGACACTGACAGGGGAATGATACTGACAGGGGAATGACACTGACAGGGGAATGATACTGACAGGGGAATGAGGGACGTACTGGAAGAAAAACCAGTCCCTGTGCCACTGTGTCCACCACAAACCACACACCTGTGGTCACAGGCTGGTGTCTTAAACACCCCAGCCTCGGTACAGCCTTCATCTAAACAGCTCGCTAAATAATACTGCAACATTTTCGGCTACCTCACAGGAAACATCCTGTTTATCCAACACAAATGACCAGCCAGTTAACGCAGTTGATGGAAATAACTGCTGTTTCTTGCGAGCATCACAAACACTTCAAATCAATTTAATGAAACAGCCCAAACATTTCTAGCATGGTCATACAGCTCAAGTCAAGTATCCCCACCCACCAACTGTACCACTCACAGACCAAATACTGGGGCTATCACTGCTGTATTTACACTTCTGATATCGTCTGCCATCTCCTGCTAACTAGAAGAACCATTCAATTTTGCCTGTTCTGTTTCAGTATGGCCATAAATAATTTTTATGAAGGCCATCCTGAGTGTAAATAAGGAAAATCCAGTGCTAAATGTGAAGCAGTGCAAATTTAATGGCAGGAAGGGTTAAACAACAGGCTTTAAACACTTAAACTACTGGACTGAACTGATTAGGTCAGGAACAAATTCCAGCACTTTACAAACAGAGTGACAAGTCCTCAGGTTCCATAGACTGGCTGAATAATTAACAAATTCTGAACATAAGTACAAAGGAACTAACCATAAGGTAGAACACAGCATCTCACAAGGCAAACAACGAACTCTCTGAATCAGCCTCCTTATTCAGCTGGCGATGATGTGACCGAGATGCATTCAAGGAGGGGCTGGTGGTTGTAGTCGCTGCTACAGCTGACGCTACCGTCACGGTTGGAAGTGCCTCAGCAGCTGCTGCTCTCTCTGCCAGAAATCGTTCAAACTCACTGCTTGTTAGTGATTCTTCAGGAACTGTTGCAGAAACACCAGAGGCTGACTGCAAGAAGCAAATACACCATATTATTCTACAGATACCCATCACATATCATATCTTGCAAATGAAGAACTGGGCTTATTATGTTAAACTGTCAGCAGAATTTAATTTATATTTGCTAACAAAATGTGTCTGAAACATCCAGTAACAGCCCATCATGCTGTGTCTAAAAGGCACTACCACTAAACTGGCAAGTACAATACACCATTCACAAACAACTACATTGCTGTCTAAATGTACTACTTACCCTCTCTTCCAGCCAAGCGGCCATTTCATCAAAATCACTCTCCTTATGCATCTTGAAACAAAAAACAAACACAACACAACACATAACATATAGAACAAATTGCAAAAAAAAAAAAAATCTCATAAAACAAAAATGTCACATACATCTCAAACCCATAACTAACTACAAATAATGCAGCAATGTCATACTTTCTACTAAAGCCAGGTAAAGGAAAGTATGAACATAGTTTTGCCATTACCCATCTGCCTTGTAGCGAACTCCAACTGCCCCATCATTCTACCCCTTGCTCTCCACTCTCAGTTTGACATGGGTGCTGACAGAACAGAGGGGTGCAATACACACAGATGGAGTACCAGGCTGCCAACTGCAGCACGTACCAAACATGTTCATTCTTCCCGACACATGCGCAGTGCTTGTATAGCACCTCCAGATTGGTCTGCACTGATCCTTCAAACATCCGTCTATACACGAAAGAACTTATAATCATTTCTGATGTGTTCGCACCCATACGGCGATTTTCTGTTACTACCACTCAATGGGTCACAACAGCGACATCAGTACAATAACCGACACCTTTATGTGACTGGTGACCCAGTATTCTTCACAGTCCCTAACAAACATGTATGACACAAAGTCTGAAATTAATGCAAAAGCAACTCAAATAAAAACATCATATTCCTGATAACAGTTTCCGCAGCCAAGGTGCATGGTTTCTGACACAACAATCGTCGCATTATACAAACTCCTACATCATAAACTTTACTTTCTACAATATTACCACCACCTGCAGATCTACAAGTCCCTTTTCCACATATCAATAAAGGTTCATTCAAATGCCAGCAATATAACAAAACTAAGGTACTGTAACAACTACGTAATCAAAGAATGTAAGCAGATTCCCAACACGTATGGCACAATGAACCTTGCACTTATGCTGCATAATGTAAGCACAACTTAATGCACACAAGCTTACCCTAATTAATTCATCCTGCTGGGAAGGAACACCAGAGGTTTACACTCAGTCCAGAAGGGGCGGAGTTGGGGCACATACAGCAAATCACCAAGACCAAGGGCACACAAGACGACCCAAACAGGGCATGCACACCGTATCGGGAGTCGTGATGTCAGAAGTAGCAACACACAAAGTGCAAGGAACGGTAGTACCAACACACCAACAAGAAGGACAAAGGAACAAGGGAGAAGCAAAGAGAATACACAGTGAGATGCAAATACACAAATCATGAACTACATGGGGATAGCAAACCACTGGCACCAGTATCATTATGTGTTCTGTCCACATTCACATTCCTAGCCACTTTTTGATTCCACAGCTGTTTAATTATTGTCTGGAAAGTACACTCTTGTGTGTCTGAGGTTTTCACTGTAGTGTAATTGAGGATTCCTGTCTGCTGGAATGTAACACTACATTGCTAGATGAGTGTTTCCTGACATTTCAGATGACTGTAGTGCCTTCACCGTATCAAGAACCACTCATCCGATGATACAGCATCAACGCAGAACACCACAATCCTCAACCACATTTCTTTTGTGACTTCATGTATCATGACCCAACATAGCAAGACAATGACAGCTACATGAAACACAATATTGTATTACCTTGCTGATTGCCTGAAACCACAAAATACACAAAGTTAAATTTAAGCAGCCATCTCATAAACAAAATGAGGGCAATTTTCACCACTGTCAAAACCACAAACAAGCCAAGAACTGCAGACTGTATAACAAATATCTAACAGCAGCATGTGTCTCACTTTGTCCACGAGAGAGTACTGGAGAGAACGGAAAGTTGGCATCCCTTCTTGTTGGTAAAGAACTGATACACATCTGGCACCAGGTGGTGACAGGGTTTGCCATCCTCAAACTACTTCTACACAACTTCTCACTAAATAATACACTACACAATATCTACAACACATTACACTGGTAACGGTGTGCATTAAGTGTTGGTCAGTATTCTGACTGTGTTCTTGTGGGTTGAAACATCAAGTGACTCTGCAGGTGGACACATTGGGATGTTCCTCTATGGCACTAGTAACCACCTGCATGACTACACAGCATCAAACCAAACGAACACACACTAACTTCTCAACTGCTACCATTACAGTATCTCTACATCTCAAGAACTGACTTTGCTTTCCATTGTCAAATGTCTGGACTGTGATATTTATGTGTTAAAACAGTTTTTCCTACTTTCCTCTCAAAAGCTGCATTCCCACCACTGGTATTTCTGGCAGACATGTCATGAGAATGGAGCGCTTGTGCATATAGTGGCCTCTTATCCAGTTTTCCACTGATACGTGAGTCAAAGATATCACCAGTATTTGTTTACTGACCAAGTCAAGGCTTATATTTAGCACACAAGTGACTTGGGTGTGGGCAAACAGCACCATTTGGTACATCAGATGGTCAAGTGCAAGTCATGGTACCACAAGCACGATGACTAGGCACACATATGGCAAATGCACCACACTTGCGAAATAAATCAGCTGTGGATACAATATGACAATTATTCACTTGTCCATCTTGTGCAATGCATAAAAATATGCACATCTGTAATTTACACCAGTAATGAGAACGCAGCATAATAAGGTATCTTTTACACTACATGGTGTAGAGATGGAGTGTAGCTTGTCAGTTCAGTATCACAGGATGTAGGAAATTGAACTTTAATTGCCATAAGATGTGTGTCTTAAAAGACTACACACAAGCCACAAGTTCTCTAGTTGGCAAATGTCAAGATGATGGTGTCCTGGGATGTGGTTCCATGTACTTTTGTACACAGGTACCAACATTCTGGAAAAAACTGATGCCTGAACTTCAGCACTCCTCAAGCTTCAATGTGGAAGCAGCACGCTTGTTCAGAATAATGGCACCAAAAGCACACTGTTACAGCTCAGAAGACCATAATGTTAAAGCTGTCCACTTTTTCTGTTATTAGCATTTAGTTTCTGTAGACAGTAAAATAAAGTAATGAAAAGGTTTCACAGAATTAAAAAAACCATACAGATGACAAAATTCACTCTAAAACCTCCACCCTCAAAATACACGTTTTGGGAACAGCTTATGCCACGTATCTTAAGTCTAAGCTATGTGTGTCTTAAAAAATGAGCAGGTGCATTATAAAGCAAACATAAAAAACAAAATCCAATCAAGGCAACATATTAAACACCAACATACACAGGGACATGAAATAAATAAACTGAGATTGAAAAATTAATTCATGAACACATATTGATAACAGAATAAAACAGCACATCTTAAGAATGAACAAAAGAAGGGAGAATCCCAAAGAAGGTTTTGAAAATGAGACCAAAATAAATGCACCAAGAGGATGATAGATGGAAATGAGAATGACAGAGTTATGATGTTGAACTGGAGGAGGAACATGACCTTTGGGAAGAGAGACAGACAAAGAGGGCTGGCTACTACAGGGCCCCAAGACAGTGGAAGTGTACACAAAAAAACATTAAAACATAGGAATTACAAAGGTAAGCAATATTCTTATACTAAAACCAACTAGTTGCACTAATTCTCACATTTATCAAAAACATCAAAAAAGGTAAGCAATTAAAAAGGCAAGCATGCCAGATGAAAACAAATACCTTAATCAAACCCAGCACCTCACAGGTCTGATACTGTCAATCAGGGAACTTCTACATTTCTAGCATTTCTTTAACTTTTCAAAATACATTCCAGGAAAAACAATGCACTGCTTTTTGACAAATCAAAGACTGGACTGTTGTGTAGAACAGCACTTGTTAAGCACCCACAGTGCTTCAACAGACTGAAGCAAATACAGCCATCCAAAAATTCAGACAATTCAAAGACACAGCGGAACTGAATGCAGAAAATATACCTAAAACAGGTAGCCCCTGTTGACTCCATGGTAGTGTTCCTTAAGAACTGGGTGTACAAAAAAAGGCATAAATAAAAAATTATAATCCCATGACGAGTGATAGAACAGGTGCAGTTTAGCGACAATGAGGCCAGTGACAGCCTGTTCCTTTGTGTATGTGTACACGTGCTAATTAACAACTTGTGTACACCTGGCACAGACGGTACATGTTCCGTATCATCACTGTGACACGGATTAAATTCACTTCCACGAACTTCACGATTCAGTCAATTTATTGTCAACGTTAAGACTCTAGCTGTAGTTTGGTTAGGGTATCAGTAGTGCCAACTTAATACAAGTAAGTATTTTCCATACTGCTGTCACAGATGACTGACTGTACCCTCGCACACTCTGCCACTCAGTTCTTTTATTAACCACATATCATACACACTATCACTGTTAAGATTACGGCTGCAAATATTTGTCATATCAGCATTTTTGTTCATTGACTGGGTGTGTCATTGTGGCATTTGTACGTGTAACAAAAAGGAACTGTTAAACAAAGGCAAATGAACAAGCCATGTGGTCTAAACCAAATGGCAAGTGCAGACTGCACTAAGTGGAGAGCCTCCCAGTTTAGTTCTGTGCCGTGAGTTTCATATGCTCTCAGCAGGGTCTTAGCGTGCAGGCAGCGGAAGGGCGTTAAACCAAAAATCATAAATCAAAAAGTGGCCTAAATTGGTATGGGCCAATAAAGGGAAAATGCATAAAATAAGGGCTACCTATATATACACAATGTAACTTCTCAGTTTGCTAATGCAGACCTGACAAAGAACACACAAACATATAGTGATATTACTATTCCTCATCATGAACTTCCTGTCTTCAAGACAACTGCACACACATACTAGACTTATTATGGAATGTACAAAAAACATAACAATTCAGATCCATTTCCTTCCACATGTACATACTTCAAAGACCAAAAAATTATGAGTCACAAAGTGTCGGGCACAAGTGCCATCTCACATCAAGGAAACTGGACACCACAACACAACCACAATTTCCAAGAAGAATCACTCGTTTTGAGCATGAAATCAGTTGCCGGATTAGCAAGTGCACACGGAGGAAACAGACAAGTTGCTCGCATCTTCTTTGTTTGAATGAATACAGGGTAGCAATTTCTGAGTGTCTGTAATGTCACGTAATAATACTGATCCTGTTGTAACATGGTGGTGGTGGTGACTGGGGCAGTGTACGAACATTGGAAGCACAAACAGAAAACATTAGGTGCATCTCTTCTTTCATGACAACTTAAGCTCAAGTGGTTACATTGTTATAAAAGAACTTAACCAGGACCCAGAACTCTTTAAGTAATTTTACAGAATGAGCAATGAGAAGAGCTTTTCTATATTAGTGGAACTTACAGGGCCTGCTCAGTACAAAGGAAGGACTCAAATTTTCATACAGCTGTGACACCAGAGGAAAGACTGATGATTACTCTCAGGTAAGGAATATCTATACATATATTTCTTGCTACAGATATTCCACATTTATAGAAACAAATAACATATCTTGTCTCACAATTTTTCTATACCGTCATTGCTCCGCTGTTACACTGTCTGTCACGCATGTTTATTAAATACATAAGTCTGTTTCCGTTATTACTATCATCACTAATTCTGTTCCGAATAAGCTGAAAATGATGTACAGGTATCCTGCTCTACTTCAAGAGATTTCAGCATAGAAGTTGCAGAATAAACAGTGAATGTTTCCACCAACCCCATGGATGATTATCCATCACTTTCTGTGTTGCCAAATATCTCGCTGATCGGTTTTGCAAATACATTAAAAAAATGTTTTTGCTTGGCATTCATTGTTTTCACGTTAGAAAGCAGAATGTACAAAAATTGTCCATCTGGGTCTGGTGTGTCTGTTCACATTGTGAGCCGTGCCCTGCGGCTGTTCGGCTCAAGTTGCAACATTACGTAAACAAGACTTCCGGCCAACGTGGAGTGTCTTGGTAAAGTGCTGTCATGCGATCATTGGCTATTCAGAGGGGGGGGTGAAAGTCAAGAGCGTTGCCCCTGAGCTTTCGTAAGGGTTGTTCTTTTCCGTGTTGATAACACGTCTACCTGACTTCTTACGATCGACATCGGGGATCGCTGGGCCGGCCAGAGCAGGAAGTGGAGGC
>Ga0123355_10016251_pt1 | contig 11720 bp, 3 predicted proteins | sample TergutEmb28metaG_3_FD_89872 | JGI IMG/M metagenome (GOLD analysis project Ga0123355, IMG submission 89872) | Embiratermes neotenicus P1 segment gut microbial communities from Petit-Saut dam, French Guiana - Emb289 P1 | ecosystem: Host-associated > Arthropoda: Insects > Digestive system > Gut ...
ACACTCTGTGTTCAATACAATTAGCAACCAGTTAAAGGTTCACAGGAAAATCTTGACCACCATCAGTGGCACTGAAACTAACAGCAGGCCTTGGCCTCTTCTAGGTAGATGGAAATATTAACCATCATCAGTGGCAATAGAGCTCTCAGTGGGCCTTGACAAGGAAATAACAACCATTTATTCTGAGAATCGTAAAGTACACTGTGTAAAAAACACAGTCACCTAATGTCAAAGTAGGAGACACAAATATCTATGATTGGGCCATAAGTGGTTCATTTCTATCATACTGAGAAATTCTTTCACAAAAGTGGCACATTTTGAGATGTAACTGGGTAATGCTGACAGTAGAGGACACAACAAACACAGCACAGACATAATAAATGGCTTTGCATGGAGTGAAGCTAGTCATTTATCATTCACTCTATGGAAAGTTGCTGTGTGGTAGAGGAAAGGGGTTCTTCTGATGACCCCAAATAATCTACTCTCTCCATCTTCTACCTTGTAGAAGAACGCACAGTTTTCCCCTCCTACACAAGTTGTCCACATTGCACATGTAAGCTCAATCATGAAAATGTGAAATCTCATAACTGCCTTCCAACCACAGTAACAATAAATTACTTAACTGGTACTTTTTTGCCTAAGGGTGTAGATACGTTGCAAAACACTTTACACTATTTACAGTATGTGGCTTCCCTTTTAATCTCATTCCAAATGATTCCTTTACCTCTTATTATGTCTAAATATGTTATGTCCATATTTATCTTAGTCTCACTTCAATTTTTTATATTTGTCTTATGGAAGAATGTGTGAAATAAAATATAATTTTGTTTTGCAGTCTTTCTTTTCCTCTTGACTGTTACCAGTATCTTTACAAACTCATATCCACACTAGTTAAGCAAGTTAACCCCCTGCAACCACGTAACAATACGTGTGCATTAATGTTTCAGTTGATTCGAGCAAGCAGTATGATACTACACGAGCCTATCTCAAGGAGTTAGATGTGGTTACCAATGTGTGGATTGGTCTGAAGAAAAAGGGGCCAAATGATGAGTTCTCATGGACGTAAGTGTTCACAGACTGGTATAATTGGTAATTGTTAATGTACAGTTAGTGCAAGTGGATTGTGTCTCTATAAACCGTAAAATATACTGATCTAGGCCAGGCACTTAAATTTGTATACACTGTCAAACCAAGTATCTGTGAAATAAATGAAAATCCAAAATATGCCCAGCTGGTCATTGGCAGAATCTTTTTCTCTTCTTCATGACATCTTTCTCCTGCAAATACATTTTGTCAGACAAGAAACCTTATTGGGAAATTCATGAAGTCAGTTTATGTGCTTTTGAAGACAAACAGTATACTTAGGAGTTCAGAACCACAACTTTCTGCAAAGTGTTCTTGAAATATGCCAGGATATGTACTTTGACATCCCAAACATTCCATTGGTGGATTCTAAATGTATTCAAACAGCTGCTATTCAAATCTGTCTCCATGTGCTTTCTCAGAAAAGTCTCATACAAGATTATTGAGTTCTGCCAATTCACACAGTACACTTGCTGCTCTCCAGTGACTACAAGACTCTGCCTCAAGATGGTGGCTACTGGCTGGAGCAAATTCCCAAGTCTGAGGCAGCTCTCTGTGCGGCCATAGACCCAGCAGCAGATTTTCGTTGGCACAGCCTCAATTGTGGTGGTCCAGAAACAGCTTCGTTCATCTGTGAACTTCCTGGTATGTACATGCTTGTTCTTTCATCGGTAGTCAGTGGCAAAATATAGAAGGCCCAGGTAAAGGAGAGACAAGGGCTAACAAAGAAAGAGAAGGATAGAAATGGTAGAAATGAGAACTCGCAATGCTGCAGACATGTGGATGTAAGCTGATAATATAGCTGAGAATATTAGTGCATACTGCAAGAAATGGAAGAATGTGTAGAATGATGATAATCTAAGGCAGGGACTCTCAAACTCCTGTGTGCAAGCGCCTTCTGATGACTGTAAACTCCTAAGCTTGCAGCGTTCTATGTTAAATCAAATAATTTGTTCACAAAAACATAAAATCATAAGACCTAAATGTTTGTGTTTATATTTAACATTATGGTGTAAATCTGTGACACTGAGTGTGGCACTCATATTGTGTTGCAAGGCCAATGTGATTTACAATTTTGTGCTGTGGAAAAATGCTTTTCAGAACTGCTGATCTTAAAGTCTGACTTCTTGATTTGTTATATGAATATTATGTTGGACACTGTCCACTCTGTGACACATATTATGTTGGACACTGTCCACTCTGTGACACATATTATGTTGGACACTGTCCACTCTGTGACACATATTTGATGTATGTGATGTCCAAGGAGTTGGCTCCTGTCTTGTCTTCAAGTTGTCATCACACAGGCAGATTGTTCAGTTTGGATTGGATATGACTGGTGAAAAACAGCATGACATTTTGAATCTATGGGATTTGAGTAGTTTGTATCTGTGTAGGCTAGAAGAAGATGAAAAAATTAACCTTTTGGCGGTGGAATTATTTTTTAAAATTTTAGCACACCCTGTGCATAAAATGTGAATAATACAGGAACCAAATCTGTTAGAATTATAAAACAAACTGCAGTTTGAAGAGAAAAAACGGAGAGTATATACCGTGTTTAAAATATTTAGTACCTATTTGTTGAATAAATATATAAAATGCAACGTTTAGAGGTCAGTGGTGCGGTACGACCACTATAGGGGTCGTTAGGCGTCAAAGGGTTAATGACACTTTACAAATGAACAGTTGTGTCAGTATGAATAATAAATTGTGAAAGATGTGGAAGAAACTACATGTGGCCAATTTTGAATAATCCTAACATTAACCTAGTGCCAATGAGAGGAACAAACAGATTTTAGTCATGACAGTTGGCCTGCATGCTGACATTTCACCATCAGACTTCCAGCATTGCAAGCAGCAGTGCTGCCCACAACACTGTAATGTGCGCGATCCTGTTTCAGTAGCATTGCACATATTTAAGAGTGAAAGGAGAAAAGACTACTTCTAATACAAATGCATACAAGATTTTAAATGGAAAACTGAAGAAAAAACACTTAGCAGACATAGATGTAGATGGGAAAATAATATTAAAGTGGATTTTAACAAAAATAGTGGGTGAAGTTGGTCAAGTAGAAGGATAGGATCCACTTTGGGCTTTAGTTAATTTTAGTGAACCTTGTGGTTCCATAGAAAGAGAGTATTTCTTAACTAGCTCAATATGAGTATCAGATATCAATGAACTCAGCACCATAGCTGTGGTTAATTAGCTCAGTTACACATGTGAAGACAGGAAAGGAGTTGAGAAAGCTTTATCATTAGCAGTGATGAGTTCTGTGCATTTCATTAAAAGATAGTTAGCTACTGAGGGTATCAGGTTAAATTGCTCTATACCTTTTTGTCTCAAGTTCACAAAGCTGTGGTAGTTTGGTGTCTGTCATGTACTCCAATGCATGGATAATCATTTAAGAAAATCTTTATGTTTACCAAACTGAATATATTACGGACTGTGAAGTGAATGTGCTTTTCAGAGAGCCAGAGTTATCGAAAAGGTAAGAGGTAATAACTTCAGAATGAACAAGTAGAACACCTATCACAAAATTACCAGAACTGACAAGCATATCTGTATTGTTACAGTCCCACCATGGGCATGGGCAGAAAATGGCTGCATGCTGACTGCACTGCCATCACTGACAGTAATTTACCTACCAGAACAAGCTGCTGTGGAATTAACATCTGACTGTGGAATGGCTGGGACCCGACAAATAGCATGCAAGGGACAGGCTGTAAGTGGGTAAATACTTTGTAGTCTGCATACCTGCAAACGGTCTCTTTGAATAATATGGATCTCCACTTCTTAACCATGTTCCTGAACATGATAGAGTAATGGTTATGGCAAGGCAGTTTTAAGTGCTGGGAAAATAAGATGAAGGGAAAGAGGGTACAGGAAGGGGAGATGAAGAAATTGACTCATCAACCACAGCAGTGAGGCTGACCTCAACCTCCACTCCCCCTACATGCCATCATAGCATGTACAGGCCACTATACCTTGTTTTAACCTGTATGATTGCAACATACTGTGCAAGGCTTCGAATAGTGTTCAGTTGCATAATCATTGCTGCTTATCCCTCTCTGTATCTTAAGGTTCTGTTCTTATATTGGTGAATAAACAAGTGTATTATAATTTAGAAGGCGGTGGCACAGTGGTTAAGGTGCTGTGCTACAAATCGGAAGGTCGCTGGTTCGATTCCAGATGATGTCATTGGAATTTTTCATTCATAATCCTTCCGATCGCACTATGGCCTTGGTGTCAGCTCAGCCTCTAACAGAAATGAGTACCTGGAGCATTTCCTGGGGGTAAAGGCGGCCGGTGCGTAGGGCTGACAACCTTACCACCATCCTGTGCCGTTGTCATGTAATCTGGGAACCGTAACTTCCTGGAACCCTCTGGGACACTCCAGGCCTGTAATGGGACTGCTTTACCTTCATTATAATTTAAAAGAAATACATTTAAAGTGAGTTTCAGAAGCCTATTATGCTGTTTTCCACTCTTCATAACGACAGTGCTGTGTATAATGAAAAAAGGTAGGATTACAGTCTATACACAAGTTCTATCATGCTTGTAAAAACAGCTACATGTTTTGGCTATAACATTTCTGTATAGACTGTAATCCTACTTCTTTTCTTTATATATTTATTTTTTAACACAATGAGGTTGTCCAGTATTAAAAAAAAAGACAATACTGTGATCAGCGTGCTGGTCATCCAACCTATAATGATATGTTCTCCATTGTTACTGTACATTGTTCTCCTACCTAGTACCTAGTAGTGGCAAAGTTCTCCCCATAGCATGCCATGCTGGTAAGGACAATGGGAAGGTACACGCATAGCTGTACCAATTTTAGGCAGCGGCGCTATAAGCGAGGTCAAATCCCCATTCCTGCCGCTAGATTTTCAGACAGGTGCTCCAGCAGTCATTATAAAGAAGGCTGGGTAGGCCCCAGGGCTAGTAAAGAGAAGAAAGTCTCTTGCCCACACAGTAGTTCAAACTCTGGACAGTTCACCCCTTGGCACATCGCTATATTGACAGCACTATCCCCTGCCACCCCACACGCACGCACGCACACACACACACAAATTTTATATATCTTACACATGCGCGCGCGCACGTGTGTGTGTGTGTGCGCGTGCGTGCGTGTAGCTAGGTTTGTGGGGTATGAGACGAGCAATCGCAATTGATGTCCCAAAAACAAATCACAAATTAAAAATGGTATTTACTAATTACTTTTTCTTTTATTAGTTTCAATATTTCAAAATTTGTTGGGCACAGGAAATAAAATTCTTGCATTTAAAATATTATCTGCCAAATTTGCCACCCAGGTGCAGTCGTGCCACTGCCACTCCCCTCTAGCTATGCAACTGACCAAAGGAACAATAAAGTTTTCACCTGTATAAACTCACAAATGAACTTTGTCTTGGGTGAAAATGTCAACCTTTCAACAGCTGTGCTACTTGGTACCGGTCAGTTAGTTGCCATTAAACAACTTAGCTGCCATTTTAGGAGTGGACTTTTTTCCTCCACAGTACTGCAGTTACCGCATTTTCATATCTTGATTTACAGAATTACATGTGTGAAAATGAACAGAAAATTTATGAAGTACTTCCCGTACTTTGCACCACTAAGATTGTAAACGAAATACAATGACAGGTGAATGATGGTTTGCCTGGACAACAGAAACTGTGACCAGTTCAGAGTATTTTCAAACCCTCTTCGAGTTGACTGCCATACGTTAGAGCAGGCCCGCTCAACCAGTAGCTGGTGGATAACATGTTGCCTGCAGGAAAATTTAAAATGTGAAAACATCTTTTAACTCTTTCCCTGGCAAGACCAAAATAGAAAGCCAATTCAACTTTAAAAAATTATCAGCCATTTACTTATGGAGACACAATTTAGATTACTGAGTAATTTTGTAAAAAGTGCTAAAAATAGTGATATCCTAGCCTAGGATGTGAAGAGAAATATACACACGTAAAATTATACATGTAATTGTTCATTCTTCAATGTAAGTACTGAATTTCATGTTGCCCAAACGCAGACCAAATTTTGCCAGTTGCCAGCTCCATGTTAAAATCTGAGCAGGACTGCACTAGGCCTTCCAGTTAAATACTGATGTCACTTTTCTGGGGGTTGGCAAGAATGTACACAGGTGTATCATTCTCAGCCTTTCATCTGGAGTAACTAAACACCCAGGAAATAGCGTAAATAATTTGTGTCTGTAAAATCTGGACATGTGAGCTTTTTTTTCCAGTTAAATTAACAATTATTTCAGGTGCTTTACTTTCTTGCAACAGCCCTCCTGGCACTACATCCTCCTATATCACCACTCACATCATTGGGATAATGTAACTGCGCCTCATGGGCGTCCCAACCTCAGAAGTCGGTTACACTCCTGCCATGCCCAGGAGGGTGGACCATGAAGTCCACAAGGGCATGTGGTGGCATTGGGGGAAGAGAAAAGAAAAGAAAAAAAACTTTCTTGTAACATTTATAATAGGTTGGAGAGGTGACAAGGGAAATGGGCAGAAGTAATATTAACCCGTATCCTGCTAATGTGGAGAATATGGTGACCTCCTAATAATGCCAGCAGTTGGCAGGTGGGATTTAACTCGGCGTTTAAAGGGTTAAATATTGATCGAACCTGGCTGGTTGAAACTCATCATGTGACAACTCTTCCAGCTCAACAACTAACAGCCATGCATTATCCTGTTTCAGTATTAGACTGTCCACCTTTGTTTACTGACCCCAATCCAGAAAGCAACAGGTACAGTATATATGTTTCATGTTTAATAGGATCACGATGATATGATGCGTCAGTTGTCATGTGATAATGGGAATGAATCAAGCCATGAAGTGGAGGAAGAAGACAGACCTGTGTCACCAAGCAGCACCACTTTGGGCACCCCTAATGACAGCAGTGCAGGTGGAACTGAATCCCATCAGCCACCAACAAGACATCGCCGTGATGCTGACGACGTCAGTCCACTATCGCAAACACTAAGAAGCACCAGTGCAGACGAAGATGAGGCCAGCAGTGGTGGCACTAGCAGTTATATTGTTACAAGGACTGCAGTAACTGTCACCACAAACAGGGACACTACTGAAGAAGTAAATATCACAACAACTGAACAGTTCACAGCTCTTGAAGTGGCATCAGCAACAGCTGACTTAACTGTGACTGGTAACCATGCAAAACAAATATATACCACAACAGATCCTAGCACAATGGCAGCAACCAAGATGGTGCCTACAGAGTACTTCGTAACAGCCGAGCCATATAACTCATCTGTCACTCTTAAAGATATGGTGCACAAAATAACTACAGACAAACCACACCAAGGTCACAGCACAGAGAAGACAGAGACTACTGGCAGTGTTTCACCAACACCAGTTGTTATGTCTGCTACAGTTTTTTCAACTATTAACACTGCTGTAGAAACATCAGCACCACTGGGTGTACTAAATGAAGCCAAGGAAATTACAATGTCACTTGCAGAGGACAATGTTACAAAAAACAACACAGGAGAAATGAATATGAGAGATGAAATTTTTCTACCTGAAACTGTTGCAGTTACAATAGATACCTACACTACAAGAAGTATAATCAATACAACAGCGAGCAGTTCTGGTAATGAGAGTGTAAGTATGTCAGATGAAGAATCAATGAAGCCAAGTATTAAGGAAAGCCCAGTACTAATCAAACAGAACACTGAAATCAATGATCAAGCCTTGAAAGAGAACCAACGTCGCCAGTTCCTACCAGCACCTCTACGTGGCTCATCACATAAAACTGACAGCCAGACAAATGAGAATGTCACTAAATCCATCAGTGATTTGGCTTCACTTAACAACAACCAAGATGAAGTGGAACCGATTCAGCCTGTTGAAACTGAACCAGAAGTGCCGGCTCGACCAAACAGAGGCAGAAGGCTAACCAGACCTCAAGGTCATGCATTCTATCCATATTTTCTTAACCGCATATTGGGTTGAAACACTGCTTCACTCTTGTAAATGCTTCAATAGTGAAAGTTCTTCATCACTTGTTTCCATTTTGCTATCACTGTCACAAATACAGCTTGCAGAGAACTGCACAGTAAGAAACGGAACAGTAACACGTCACTCACGTCTTGATTTGCAATGAACAATTTTCCAAATACCATTCATTAAACAAAAATTAATTCACCACACTTAGACTGCATTGACTAACGATGTCTGTATGAATATCACCCACCAACATGTTAATGTGAGTACCAAAAAATGAGAAATGCTCAAATAAAGATCATTAGTATAAACAACTACCATGAACATATGATAGCCAGCTCATGAAATAAGGCAGAGGACCACTGCACATTTAAAACCCTGCCTGTATCTGCTGTCACAACGGGTTCCTATAGAACTACACAGTTACGAACGTGGAATGGCAATAAAAGGCATCCGTTCTTTCTATAGGTAAAGTTCAACCTATCATCTGCCATGAAAGCACAGAAGAAGAGTTAGATGTATAGTTTGATGTTCAGATGATTGTGCATTATGATATATTCCTATAATAAAACCAACTAGATGCACTAATTTCTCAAATTTATTTTTGGAATAAAACTCTACATGTTTCGGACAGTTCCTCTGTCCATCGTCAGGAGTTTTTCACTGTGCACATAGCAATGGTATATGTCAGCAAAACCTGTATGATATACAGCACTGGTGTGAGCACAGTGAAAAACTCCTGACGATGGACAGAGGAACTGTCCGAAACATGTAGAGTTTTATTCCAAAAATAAATTTGAAAAATTAGTGCATCTAGTTGGTTTTATTATAGGAATTAGATGCATAGCTATAGTGTTTCTTTAAACTTGGCACTATGTGGGGTGTGTGGTTAACACCTCACCCCAGCCACTCTTCATGTGCCAAAAAAATGTGTAATTATACTTACTGAACCAGATCTGGATAGAAGCTGCCTTCTGGGACGTGACGACATATAATCTGGTAGAAATGTAACAATATTTTATGAGATCATGCTGTTTTCCACCACTGGTAATTTCTTATAACAGCGTACCACCATATCCTGATGAAGCATATGGCACAATCCTCTGAAATATCAGTATTCTTCTATCAGATTGCAGATTATCCCACCCCAGAAGACAGCAATCTTCACAGTTAACTATTTTAAGAACGTCAAATCTCACTTAGTTTTGCATCCTTCTAAAAACTGCTGTAATCAGTGTCAGTTTCTACAAAACAACACACAAACATTTCAAATTTATCAACCAACGAATGCACATATAATTTCACATAAAACACTTTTAAAACACTTTAAAACACTCCGACACGTTTCGATCTTGTCAGATCATTATCAGGGAGCTTTGTTCCTTGTTAAGGTTATATTACAGTATTCACAATTCAATTTGTATTTGCAAACGAGATGTTGTGGCAGGATATCATGTTGTGTGGGAATGTGTTGCGGAGCAGTGGTTAGGTGTGCGTCGTATGACGCACACCTAACCACTGCTCCGCAACACATTCCCACACAACATATCCTGCCACAACACCTTGTTTGCAAATACGAATTGAATTGTGAATACTGTAATATAACTTTAACAAGGAACAAAGCTCCCTGATAATGATCTGACAAGATCGAAACGTGTCGGAGTGTTTTAAAGTGTTTTAAAGCGCTTTAAAGGTATTTTATGTGAAATTATATGTGCATTCGTTGGTTGATAAATTGAAGTGATTCTACGAAAATGCACGGTGCTACAATAAGATTTATAGTTAACACACTAACAATTAATGGCAATATTTGTAATTCAAGTGTAGTTTATTTCAGGTAGTCAATGGAACTGCATGCTAACAAGAATTATTATAAAGTTCACCATAAATGTTATTGTGTTCAACCAGCATTCTTTCTATCCACTGACAGATGAGACAAAAAAATTTAGAATCATATATTCTACAGAGCTCTATTAGAAGTATATCCTACCTCTGCTGCCTGGAATATTGCATTATTTCACTTCAGTTTAGCTAAACTCCAATTTAAGAACTAATTCTCACATTGCATAAGACTTCAATGGCAGAGGTGATAAACATTACAAATTAAGAACTGAGAGTCCCAACTCCAGAACACGTAATGACAAATGATTGTATTGTTACGAGGACGTGAGAAAAAAGATGGACGTACAAAATTACCAAGTTCTAATATGTTCCGAGTGATCAGCTTCACAGAGTTAGAACACACTGAAGTTTTGGTATATTTAAGATATAGTTGTATTTTGACAGAGATAGCAAAACAGCAGGCGGAACTGCATGTGCATCATGCAGTTCGCCGAATTTCACGCATGACTCACACAACTGCACCGTCCTGTCTCCCGTCCTGCATCACTATGCCATGCAAATAAGTTGGACGCACACACACGCACAGCACGACACATTGCCGCAATGGCTTAAACTTTCAGTCACTCTATTTACACTTCAATAAAAGAGATGTTTTTTCTCTTATGGTCCCAAATTACCCGACAAACATATATTCAAGAACAACCCACACAAAACATTACGGCATTTCACAGCTCAATGATGTCTCAGCTCTTCTGCAAGTGCTGAGTGTAAAAAAATATATTTGAAATTAAAAAAACACCAAGTATTTGATTAGTTTACACCATACTTACAGGCTGTTCCACTGAAAATCTGGAAAACTGCTGCTTCCTGCATTCAGTTCACCAAAATTTTAACATGGGATACACACTTCCCAGATACAGGTGAAGTGTAAAATATCTTCCTCAACAAGGACAAGCCACGAAAGTGACGAAAGTTTTGTTCATTAATAAAAAATTAAGAAATTCGGTTTGAGGTGAATCTTCAGACTGGTTGTGCAAGCCAGCAGCTGTGGATGGGGCACCTTGTGCATCCATGCTATGTTATTTTACAATGCATCCCAGGCTGAATCACTTTTGCACAGAGATGCAACTGGACTGCTATGTCAGCAATGTCTTATGCTTGTTATAAGACATAACAGATGTCCTAACCTGAGCTTGGTCTCCACGCTTGCCTCTCATGCTGCGTACTTTCAATAATGATGGAAATTCAAATGTATATGTAAAGCTAATAGCTTGCAATTGCCATCACTTCTTCTTCTACACCAAACAATAATTCAATAAACATTCACTCATTCATTCTTATGGTATTGTGATCTGAGATCAAAACGTGCCATATGCGTGTCACGTTTCCAAACCATACATGCATGCAAGTAGGTTTTCATCATACATTGCTACAATAAGAAAATACCACCTCAGAAACCAGTTCTGAACTTAGCAGCCAAGTGACGTGCACCACTGCTTCGTATTGGCATGACCGTGGGTTTGATTCTCAAACCAGAGGGGTGATATCCATTGACTGCCCAGTCCTTTTGTACCTTCAGAAGTCCCTCCAATGAATGTCGGGACTGTGTCTCGTAATAACCCGTATCGGCTTCTTTCCACATTAACTCCGTGCATCATCCACAGTCATTGTCAATTACATAATGCGCAACATTAAGAACTAAAACTAAACTCCGTGGCTTTAGTCTGCGAGCGAACCATACCGACAGAGCGGCCGCCGCCGGTAGGCGAAGTTAGTGCCAACTTTTGCGGATAGAGGGGTGTCACGTGGTTAGCGCAAC
>Ga0123355_10016252_pt1 | contig 11720 bp, 4 predicted proteins | sample TergutEmb28metaG_3_FD_89872 | JGI IMG/M metagenome (GOLD analysis project Ga0123355, IMG submission 89872) | Embiratermes neotenicus P1 segment gut microbial communities from Petit-Saut dam, French Guiana - Emb289 P1 | ecosystem: Host-associated > Arthropoda: Insects > Digestive system > Gut ...
GAATCCTGTGTCCCCTGTGTAAATCAGTACAAAATCGTCTTGCTCAAAACAAAAGCCAACAGAAGTATTGTCGGATATGAGATCATAATGTTGTGCTTTGATAACGTGTACACGAATTTCGCCGATTGTAAAATTATTGTAATTGTCTTTATCTACACACACAACTGTATAATTACGATTATCCATTAAATCAAAAAAACCCGCATATTTTTTGAATGTTCCACTTGTGATGTAAAACGTGATCTTTTTAGCGACTTTAGAGAATCGCAGCTCAGCTTCATCTTTCACTCGTTTCATTAATTTTGGGTTACTGTGTATTTTTTCCAAATTACATTTGAAGTAGTTCAAAACGTCTTCAAGTATACTCCCTTCTTTAATGTCTGAGTGTGGATCAGACAAATCACCACCGTAAAGTTCTTTATTATAGTTATGCAAAATTGTTAGTAAGGAATCAAGATCGGCTGTATGATCGTTATGTGCATGCGTAATTAGTACCGCAGTGATTTCTTTGAACGTGTGATTTTCAGCCATAAAATTCTCAACGAAATTAAATCCAGGATCAATTACCAGACCTGTTTTACCACTTTGAATAAAGTAACCACCGCCCTTACTTGAGCGGAATCCACCACCGATGATAGGTGTAAAGGAATTCCATTTTCTTAAAACAGTAAATAATAAATTAGAATCAACAGATTTAGTAGATTGTTTATGGCTATAAAATCCTGCTCGAAGTTTTTCGTTTTGCTCTATTTCATTTGTGAAATTTTTTGTTTCTTCAATAATGTTAGCGGCATAATCCTTTGTTTTTTTAAGGCTACCTATCAAATATTCAAGTTCTTTAATTCTGCGTTTAGCCACACTTTTATAGTATGCGTCTTTACCTTCAACATATAATTCATACGCTTTTTTGTAGTTATCTAACGCATCTTCAAATTTATTCTGGTCAAAGTAAACCTTTCCACGACCATTATATGAAGGAGCAAAGTCGCCACGACCATTATATGAAGGAGCAAAATCGGGCTTAAGTTCTATCGCTTTATTGAACTCTTTTAGAGCATCATCATAACGACCCTGATCACGATAAACATTTCCACGACCATTATATGAAGTAACAAAGTCGCGCTTAAGTTCTATCGCTTTATCGAACTCTTTTAGAGCATCATCATAACGACCCTGACTACGATAAACAAGTCCACATCTATGATGTGAATAAGGATTTTTTGGGTCAAGTTCTATTGCTTTATGGCACTCTTTCAGAGCATCATCATAACGACCCTGACTACGATAAACAAGTCCACGATTACTGTATGGAAAAGAGTCAGTGGGATCAAGTTCTATTGCTTTATTGTACTCTTTTAGAGCATCATCATAACGACCCTGCTGGTCACGGTAAACATTTCCACGATTATTGTAAGACCAAGCAAATGTGGAGTCAAGTTCTATTGCTTTATTGTACTCTTTTAGAGCATCATCATAACGACCCTGTTGTTCGTAAACAAGTCCACAGATATTGTATGGATAAGGATTTTTTGGGTCAAGTTCTATCGCTTTATGGCACTCTTTCAGAGCATCCTCATAACGGTTTGTACGATAATAAACTAACCCTTTACCACAATATGCAGATGAAAAACCATGATCGAGTGTAAGGGTTTTGTCACAGATCTCCAAGGCATCAGTGTAACACTCCAAACGACATAATGCATATATGCGCAGTATATAGCAGCCCACATGTTTTTGGTCTAACTTCAGGCCATCTTCAAAGTCTTGGATTGCCAACTCATGATACCCAGCATTAAAATAAAGCCGGCCTCTTTGAGAAAAGAGGTCAGCAGTTCGTTCTTTAATGAGCGCATTCGTCAATTCTGAAATTAAGTCCATCAAGATACCTCTACGTCGATCTATAAGACAAATCGTTCAGCGCTATATATTAATTTTAACTACTTAATCTAAAATCTGTTTTATCCAGTAATTGTCTTATACTTTCAGGTTTAGGCATATTTCTGTTGGTGCTAACTATTTTATGCTATCGCGAGGTTTTGTATAGTTGTAATACCCATGAAGTTTTCAGTGTTCTTTAAAATTATGAGATTCAGTTTGACATGCTTTATGAAACACTTCAATCTTACCACAAGCTATGGGTCACGCACGTTAGCTGTAATATGCTTAACACCCTACTCTGTGTAGTGATGTTTAAACGCAGAAATCCCTCCACGACCAGTTTTGAACTGTATACACTGATCAGAAGATACATAGGGCAACGTACATAATCTAATGTAATATTTTTGGTTGTATCACTAATATGCTAGTAATTATCACACAGAAATGATTTTCATTTTCACTTTTACTGATCCCTCTACTACTGTGAAGTGTTGTTTCTCCGATGTCTTAAATAATTAAAAAATGGTAAACTGCGTTTTGCAAAGTATTAATACAAATCATAATACTGTGGCAAAATGGAACACAACGAAAGGAAGGTTATAATTATGAAAGATGAATACATTATGGGATTACATATAGGGCATGACAGGGGTGTAGCTATAATAAAAAACGGCGCTCTTGTGTGTGCTCTTTCACAAGAACGAATTGATAAAATAAAGTACTCAATTTCTGCAAAGTTACCGTTTGATACCATTGATGTTGTTTTAAAGTATCTCGGGATATCTATTTCTGATATAAGTTTTATAGGTATAACTTATGATGTTTCGGAAATTTTTATCTATTTAGACTATGTAAAAGAGAGTTTTCAGGCTTATTACGGTATAAGTGTACCTATGATACCATTGGGCCATCATTTGGCACATGCTTATTCCACTGCCTGTGCATTTGCTCAAGAAAATTCATTGATTTTTGTAGCAGATGGTGGCGGTCATGTTATTGGCGATAAAGCCGAAGCAGAATCACTTTTCTTATTCACTAAAACAGGCATTACACCATTAGAAAATAGAAAACAAGACATTCTAAGACATGACATGAAAGAAGCGTTTAATCACAATTATGCGTTTATGTCAGATTGTATAAAAAATATGCAAATCAGCATTGGACGAAAATATGAGCAGTTTACGCATTTACTAGGTTTTGGATTTGGTGAGGCAGGTAAAACCATGGGGCTTGCCTCATATGGCAAGAGTCTTATTGATTTTTCCAGTTTAAACGTTCATGATTTTTCGTTTAGTTTAACATACGCTGAGTTGCTTTTTGATTTACATATTAAAAAAAATAATTCAAGTGCAAAATCATTTTTGGAGTATTTAGAAGTAGAGCGCGTAAATATAGCAGCAACTGTACAAGCTTTTACTGAGAAAGTTATGTTATCACTTGTTAATAATTATTCAAAAAAATATGGTATAGATAAGATGTGTTTTGCTGGGGGTGTATTCCTTAATTGTCTGCTTAATACGCGTATAAAAGAAGATTCAGGTCTTAAAGATACATTCATTTTCCCAGCTGCTGGAGATGATGGTCAAGCAATCGGTGCAGCTTGTTATGTTTATAATTTTTTACATAACGAACACGCTAAAATTCCAAATTTACCCTATATAGGAATTGATTATTCAACACAAGAAATAGAAAAAACATTACAAGAAAAAGGACTAAACTACACATACATAAATGATAACAATAAATTGGCAACAATTGTAGCTAAACTAATTTATGAAAACAAGATCGTTGGAATTCATCGTGGGCGCACAGAAATAGGACCTCGCGCACTTTGCCACAGAAGCCTTCTCGCTAATCCATCAAACCCAGATATGAAAAACATTTTAAACAAACGCATAAAATATCGTGAACCCTTCAGACCGTTTGCGCCTGTTGTTACTGAAGAACATTGTAGCGACATATTTAATATTAATACGCCTTCACCATTTATGTTATTAGCACCATCAGTAAACGAAAAATACAAAAGTTTAATACCTTCTGTTGTTCACGTAGATAATACTGCCAGAGTTCAATCAATAAGTAAGGAATCTGATTCTTTTTTACACAACTTGTTATGTGAAACAAGTAAATTGATTGGCGTTCCTGTTCTACTAAACACCTCATTTAACGTTAATAAACAACCAATTGTAGAATCACCAACTGTTGCAATAGAGACATTCGTTCGTGAAAACATTGATGCTTTAGTTATAGGGAATTTTTTGGTAGCAGATAAAAAACAGAGAAATCACGTTGATAGTTACCAGTATTTTTGAAATTTACATTTTTCCCTTTCACCCATTTTTTGAAAGTTTTTGCAGTAGCATTTCACATAACTTTTCACAATCGGGTAAACAATCATATCATTTGACATACTGCCATAATTTTGCTCAAACTTTCATGCGATTGATATGATAAGGTAATATCCTGTGTCTTTATCTAAAAATCCTGCCGGAATTGATTGCGTGGTAACGATTGGCTTATTTTTTCTTACGTTTTTAAGCCATGTTTCCAGCTGATCTTGGTCGATGTTAATGCAACTTGGTTCACAATCAAATTTAGCCAATACATCAATATCAGAAAATTTTTTGCATTTTGGATCACATCCAGCTAAACTTCCTTTCATGTTTAATTGTTTCATATTTTGTTTAAATTTCATTACTGATGTTCCAGCTAAGTATTTTGCAATGTTGTTTAGTGCAAGAATATTGCCATAACATAATCGATCGGAACCTATAGACAAAAGATTTTGATTCCGTAACGCATTAAACATGGCATCAAAATATCTTGCTGCAGTATCAGTTTCTCCTTTCTTGACGTGAACGAGAGCAAGTATATTATAAAAATAGTATAGTTCACCTTCAAGTCCATATGTAATGCAATCATTAATCCCATTTTTTGCATGCATAATTGTAAGTCCAAATGATTCCTGTTTTTTACGTTCTTCAGCTGATTTAATTTTTTCACTTTCTTGTAAATAATGAAGAACTGCTAAAAAATTATGAACACGTACAATAGAAAATGTATAACTACCTGATTTAGCGCGTTCTCTTATGGCATATACTTTTTCAATAGTTCTGTCTAAATTTTCCCAATTATTAACAATCGCTTCTGTAATAGCATCTGTAAGACATATGTGACATTTAATTCTATCAGAGATCTTATCATAATCTTGTAGAGCTATAATGGCTTTATTATAGTCAACTGTTTTTTCAGGATTGCTAAAAAAATATAGTTTACCTAATGTCAGCATTATTAAAGCAATGTAGTCAGGATTATTTACTTTCTCTATGTCTTTGTTTTTTTCTGTTTCGCTACGTCCAATATACTCTAGTGCAAGATCAAATAAATTATAGGCAATATGCAGAGAAGCAAACCTGTCCCACATATCGAAAAGTGCATCTGATGTAAAGGTATCTGCTTGGTTAACAAATTTACAGAGAAGTTCCGAATAAAGTAATTCGGCTTTTTTAAATTGGGCACAATTTACATAAGCATGTGCCTGTAAAACTTTGATACTATTTTGTGTTTTTTCTTTACCCCCATCTGATGTGTCACAAAGTTTGTTTATTGCGTCCTCGCCGTCTTTGATTGCTTTATAAGGTGTGTGGTAGTGAAGCGAAATATAGATTTTTTGAAGTAAAGCTTTGTTCACCACATCTACATTATCGTTTTTATGTGACAATATTTCTACGATGTCCTCTATGTATTCATAAATTTCAGGATCTACATTAGTTGAAGAAAATTTTGTAAAACCACGAATCTTTTCAATATCTGTTTTGAAGTATTTAGCTGCCTTCTGGTATTTTTTGCTCCAGCAAAATATTTTACCAAGTTCGCGAGGGTTTTTTATTAAATTTAAACGATTTTGGTTTTTAAGAAAAACATCAGCTATTTTTACGCGATTATCCCTATTTTCTATAATATAATTTTTTAAATACAATAAAAGTGTTTCATGCACAAAATGGTATTTGCCAGCATACTTTAGCAAAAAGTGTCTGTTAACCAGTAACTCTATTGTTTTATCATCCTTGATGATTTCTTCAAAAATGGTACAATCAACACTTTTACCCATTGTGGCAAAAGCGCATAAAGATGTCATCAAAGAATCATACTGCTTTTTATTTAAAATCGTTGTTAAATGTTCAAATCGTGCACAGTAAAGTGCTCTGATTTTTTCAGGCAATTTTTCACTTATAAACTTTTCTTGTCTAATTCGTATATTTTCTCCGAAAAATCTTTCATCTTCAGGACGCTCTATCCAGTACTGCACATACTGAGTTACAAAAAGCGGATTATTATCAGATAACTCACATAGCCGGTTAATCATTCCCGGTGGAACTGTACTTCTATTGTGTTGAGCCAATAAAGATACAACAAACTGTCTAGTTTCATCATCAGTTAGAGAAGTAACTGTATGACCAACAAGGTTATCCTTATCTTTACACCACTCTTTAAATGTATAATAATTCACAGATCCGGCAGAAAAATCATCTCGCCCAACTAGTACAATGTTCACATTTTTAAGTTTACAACCTGCAAGTTTTTTTATTTCCTCAAGAAAACTATCAGTGATATTATGAAAATCATCTAGAATTATAACTGGTTTCTTACTTGTTTCTGTAAGATTTTTACATTCATAAATTATCTCTGTAAATTTTTTCGCATCTTTTGCCCATTGTTTATTTTCTGGGCAAAAATCAGCTTCAATGTCATTTTTTATATTTTGTACAAACTCATCATAGTTTTCATTCTTAAGGGGTATGTTATAGTGGATGGGTGCAATGTCCTTTAAAGGATGTTTACTACTTGGTGGACAAATATCCTTTATAATTGTTGATTTGCCAATACCAGCTACTCCAAATAAATACAAAATTCCACATGTTGAATCATTTAATTTTTCAATTAAATCCTTAGCTATGTCGTCATGTGCTTTACTCCGAAACTTCTCTATGACTTTAGGAAAATCAATTTTTACTTCCAATTTTTTTTGTACTTTTGTTTCTGCGTCTTTGCAGTTTACTATTAGAAAAACTGTGCTCTCGGCAATCTGCTCTGTGCTTTCAATACTTAAACTAAAAGCGTGTACCTCATTTGGTTTGAGTGTACACTCTGTTTCAACTGTCCGTTTGTTATTAAATTTAAAATACTGATCATCATAAGGCATAGTGATTTTAATAGATACATGCTTATTGTCATAATTTTTTACAAGTAGATAAGAAATTACTTTTGTCTTAGGATGCGAAATTACTTTTGTCTCTACTTGTACACGTATTGGATCATGATTTATAACAGATGTATCCAGTGGATAAAATTTTTTCAAATTCACATTTTGTTTTTTCAAGTAAGAATATAAGAAAATTTGATCAACTAAAATGAATATACAGTTATTGATTTTTGCGCTATGCTGAATTTCAAAGTAGTGCTGGGGTGATATTGAAGAATTCGTAACGAGCACATAGTAACTGATGGATTGTAATAAAGAACAATGTGGTTTATATGAAATATCTCCATTCTCAGAGTATATGCAATCGATAAAAACAGGACGATCCTTATTGTTATTAATAAATTGATGATTTAAGGCAAAAAAATCTTTACTCGTTTCAATAATGAACTGATTATTTTCACTAGTCCTATTAATAGATATCCTCTGAGCGGCAAGCTCATTTTGCAATGTACTGTAAATTACGTTTTCAAAGTAACAATTATCCTCTTCTTTTTTTCTCCATGGAATAGGTTTAAAAGTTTCTTTGATATATTCGGGGTTATTACACATAGACTGGCTTTCCTTTTACTACTTTCTACTTTAGCTTATGTTCCTTAAATCAATTTTTTACATCTACAAGTTTCAGCTATCCAAAGCATCAAGTATTTCAACCCAAGAGTTTACTTGAATCAAATCGTCTAGCAAACGCTCATCGCAAATTCCTTTTCGCCCACGATAATTTCCTTCATGATTAAACCATATAACCGTGTGACCAAGTTTTTTGTTTGGCACAATATCCTCTTTATAGCTGTTTCCAATATATAGCGGACGTAAGTCTTTTAACATACCATGTATTTTTTCCCAACTTGCCTCATCTTTAATTTTAACAAATTCAACATCATCAAAATCAATATCTAATCCCGATGCAGCCTTCTTTCTTTGGAAATCTTTAGGATTAGCTATAGTGGCCACTATACATTTTTTTCCATACGCCTTAATTTTTGACAAACCTTTTTGAGCGGCTTTAAAAAGCTTTGATGGGTTATTCTCAAACTCGTTCGACAACTTTTGAACTTCTTCCAAACCTTTTCCACTAAGTTGTAAAAAATTACAAAGAGCTGTCATAGCCTTTGCATACGCGGACTCTCCAGCTGAACCATCTCTAAAGAAGTCAAGTTTGACATCTAGATCAACATTTCTAAAAATAATCTCAGAAATATTTTTTTCTCTTTTGATAATCTTAAAAACAGACTCCTTATATTCAGAATAATATTTATAATCGTGCCAAATTGTATCGTCAGCATCAACTACAACAACATTACAAGAGTCAAAAATTTGTTTAATTTTACCCCTCTTTTCATCAGCATCTTTTCTAACATCCGCTATGGACTTTTCAGAAACTAAAAACATATTTGTCAGACCAACATACTTAGAGTAAAAATTGTGGTATTGATGCGTATTGCTATTAGTCGCGTCTCCAATTTTGGTAAGCTTTACGGATATTTGATCGATCTCTTGAAATGTAGCCATTTCAAACGCAACACTAATTATTCTCCAATTTATATCAAAAATAGCAAATTCCACATGAGTAGCAGTTACTTCTTTTGCGTGCTCCCTAAATTCTGCTAAAATACGTTGTAAATCTTGCTGAGAATAATAATACCTAATATTATAAGGCGTTTTTATGCTTTTTGAACAAACCAGTTGATTAGCATAACATATTTCAAAAGCATCTAATAGATTAGGATCAAAAAGATTTATCGCGACTGTTATGTGCGCATTTTTTTCTTTAAGCGCAGAAATAGCAAGAGCCGCTTCATAACCTTCTCTGCCAGGAAAAACCATTGCAACATGTGTATCTTTAGGTAGATAAGGCTGCAATTTTATATTACCAACATGCGATGGCCCCAACCCTTTCCTTGTTAAATACTCTTTTGCCGATGTGTGAACTATGTATACATTTTTATAATATTTTGTTACATCAGGGTTTGCTAATATTTTGCTGAATTCAGAACAAATAATGTGTGGCATCGCAGACAAATCTACAATAAGAGTATAACCTTCATGTTGATGTTTCCTAATCTTCTCAGGTATAAAATTTAAATCAACAGTATTGTTACTGTCAGACCATGGAACGGGTTCTATATCAAATGTTTTTAACGGCTTTATACTTTCGATAAAGCTGTCTTTTCTCACTTCCATCAAACTCCACGGTTTAGGCCTATCTGATTTCAGCCTCCAAAACGACATAACAAGATTATCCTGACAACCTTCTTCGCTATATGCTGCTATAATATCTTTAGTAAATGCTATTGACCTTTCTTCATAATTGATACAAGAAATTAAATAGACCTTTTCTCCGCTCTTTGCCATATTTTTAATAACTTTATCACTATCAACAAAATCAACCCTATTTTTTTTACGGAAAACATCACTGTCAACATAAACATTTTTGTTACAAACTTTTCCGAAGTTACGTTCTATATCTGGATATTTAGCTAAACAAGCTGTATATTGTTCATAAATTTTTTCACATTTTTCTTGGTTCAAATAGTCACTTGCACCATCAAAACCTAAACTCTTAACCCATTCACGTATGTTAGCAGTCGCTTTCTTTGAGGCCCCATCAGGTTGATCTCCCCTAGAGTCTGTTCTTTCATAAGGAGCCGTGTATCCAGAATTCGATGGTTGACACCAAAGAAATGGTAAAGAATTATTGGGTGCATTCTTATAGGTAATTACGTTCCAACCAAGCCCACCAAACCCATATTTTGCCATATTATCTGCTTCTTCGTTTTTGCCTTCATCGCGTTTTTGTTTAACAAGTTTTGTAATATGTGTAGAATATTTTTTGTTTTCGACAACATGTTCTGCAAAATAAGAACATAAGTCATCAACTTGTTTTATCAATTTTTTATCTTTCAATAGACTATATTGTTTTTTCACTTTTTTAGCATTAAATGCGCATTCATAAGGAATTTTAATTGCATAATAACAATTTATATTTTCACTTGACTTATTTAATTCTGCCAATAAGTTATCAACATGTGTTTGAGCTTCTTCTGTCGCAGCTTGAATAAAAATAGAAATATTCAAATCGTTAACCTTTAAAATATGGTCTGCAATTTGCTTCAATCTTTTAATTTCATTACAAACAGAAACACCACTTAAAGATATATCAACAAGCAAAATCCAATGCTTTTTTTCTGTCAAAGCATAAAGGTATGATAATTCTTCATATGGCAAACATTTCGTATCATCCAACATGTGTAGATACAGCAATAAACTATCTACAGACGTAAACGGAGATTTATCATCTAGTCTTCCACCTGCTTTTAAACCATAAATCGACTCATGTGCTTTTACATCATTAAAAAAACTGTCGCGAGCACCAGCTTGATCTAACTCGAAAATATGCACATTACTTAACGGTAAACCAATCCGATCCTTATTCTTAAAGTCATGCGTATATTGATACCAAAGACTTCTCATTGCATCAATTAACATTTGTTCCGTAATGTAAAAGACATTTGACAATACTGCCAAAGCAGCCGTATGATATTTGTTAGGTAAAAAGTTAAGCATTTTTGGTATGCGATCTTCAAGCCTACTGTCGTCTTTACTTTTAAATTTGTTTTCAGCGTCAAGCAAAGTTAAAAATTTTAGTTTGGACACCAAGTTTTCTTTCTCAACAATTTCCCAAGATATATTAAAACCATTTTCACTTACTTGGATCTCCGGCATCATCACTTACCCACTTTATATCCAATTCACACATAGTGCGTACTATGTAAGATTTATGGTAAACACTACAGCAACGTTAACATAATCACTAAGAAAACGGGAAATAAACTAAATACGCATTCTATTATACTAATTTTTATACAAGTTTGTTTATTGAAGCTGTTTTTGGTTTTTAAAGTTTGGTGTGTTGTGGGGGTGTGAATGTTATGCTGTATAGTTTAACGTCTAATGTTAGTTTACACTGTTACGTGTCGTTATGCAGTGGGGGTTGTTTTGGTGTCTGAGTTGGTTTCGGCTTTGTGGTTTGAGGATGTTGGTTTTTTGAATGAGGCGTTGTTGGATACGCCTGTGGGTAGGTTTTCTATTCGTCAGATGGTGTTTTTCCTGTTTTTTGGTTTGTTAGGTTATTTGTTTTCTTTGGTTTTTGTTGATTTAGTTTTGAAACTTTGTGTTGGTGTGGGTGTGTTTCTTGTGGGGGCTGTTGTCTTTTCTCGTAAGGTTAAGACGGTTTCGCCTGAGGTGCATTTGCTTTGTATGATGCGGCAGTTTTTGCTGGTAAAGCCTAAACGTTCTCAACAAAAGGGCAAATCTTTAGGGGAGGTTGTGTCGGGTTCTTTGTTGTTGTCGGGGTCTTTGGGGGTGCCGGTTAAGGTTGTGGGGGTGTTGAAGGATTTGGTTACTGGTAAAATTCTTTCGGGTCAAAATTTTAAGGTGAGCATAAACAATACGGTGCATTCGAGTGGTGTTACGGATGAGGAGGGTTGTTTTTGTACGTATTTTGTTCTAATGTTCTATGAATTTATGTAGGGGTATCATTTTTAGCCCCGTCAACACTGTCAACCATGGCAAAACTAAA
>Ga0123355_10016253_pt1 | contig 11719 bp, 14 predicted proteins | sample TergutEmb28metaG_3_FD_89872 | JGI IMG/M metagenome (GOLD analysis project Ga0123355, IMG submission 89872) | Embiratermes neotenicus P1 segment gut microbial communities from Petit-Saut dam, French Guiana - Emb289 P1 | ecosystem: Host-associated > Arthropoda: Insects > Digestive system > Gut ...
AATAACAAATACTTGTAAAAGCAAGGTTGCCCCATGTTTACTAATTGCGCCAAGGATACTTCATCAGCAAATTCCGGCTTGTCCAAGGCCACAATTAGTAAGTCGATATTGCGTACATTACAACTACATGAATAACACAAGGCTATACGGCTCTTCTAATCATTTTCCAGGCCAAGCAGATGACTTAACCCTCCTTAATAAGTATGTCTAGCTATATAAAATGATAGGTGTAAATGTTTCTAATAGAACAAACATGACAATCATGAATCTTATGTTTATTGGACCGTGCATCATTGTGATAGTTGAAGAATAAAAGACCAACTTGATGTCACTTGCTATTTTATTTCACTTCTTATATGCTCAACAAGTTTTGTACATTAATATGTCCATCATCAGGAGCTTGCGACTATTCTGTGGTGATTCAACATAATAGCCGCAAGCTCCTGATAATGGACATATTAATGTCCAAAACATGTTGAGCACATAAGAAGTGAAATAAAATAGCAAGTGACATCAAGTTGGTCTTTTATTCTTCAACTATGACAATCAAGATTTGAAAAATTCAAGATACTGCATAATGACCACATTTATTACAGCTAGAAGATTCAACAGAACTTGAAGTAGTAAATTTTTCAATTTCACCTCATGGGGCTCTTCCAACAGATACAATTAAACAAATTTAAATTACATACTTGTTTGTCATTCGCTGACGAACCATCTCACTAAGTAGTGGTGGAAGACAATCAAGATGATGTCGCAGTTCTGCAACAAGGCTGTCAGCATCAATACCTCTTCGACGTAACAAAAGTGAATTATGTTGGTAACGTCGCACATGACTGCATAGGAGTAATTCCTTCTCAAGGTAATTCATCACTTCAACAAAACATAACTCCTCCAGCAGTGGAGGAGTTACTGCTCTGCGGGGAGGCATTTTCTTCTTATACTGGCACAATGTCCCGAGAAGATGCTACATAACAATAAATATATATAAACATTAATATCTTGTAATAGGACAATGTATAGATCAATGAAAGCAATCTGAAATTGTATGATAAATGAAGTACTTTAAAAAGTATTTTACCTTGAATAATAACAACAAGTTTCTGTGTACAATTTGAAGCAAAACCACCACTGAGCATTTTCTAATGCACATCTATCATCAAACACTGAATTCTGTCTTCTTAAAAATGTGGCATACAATTCATTTGAATGTCTGTGCTACTACAGTACACTTTTCACTTGTAACTTCTACAGTCTTCTGTCACTACACTAAGCCAGAAATATTCCATATTGTTGGCACCTGTAATTTTTGAAGCTATCAAACATGTCATATAAATATCAAATGGTGCATGTGAACTACAGAGGCAAAATGGCATCATTCCAGTACACTAACTACAATGTGTGACCATGAGTTGCTGAGCACTTTACACCCCCATTAAATTCACAATCTACTAACTCAACAAACAGCACTGACAAAGTCTGTTTGATGTGGTGTCACTGTTAATATGTCTGGTGCACTTATTGTTTCATTTACAGCACAGCTGTTGGTACGACTGGTATACTTGATAACTTCAACACAAGTGTTTGTGAGCTGATGGAAACTGTAATTTAAAAACAAGTGTAATCTGTACACAATTGTCTGACTCAAATAGTTTTTACGAGGCTTATTCAGAAAGTAAGTACCGTTTCGCTGTAAAAAAAAAAATGAGTAAGATTTTGTATAAAATTTTATCGTTAACAGATTCTACATTCTTCAAACTATTTTTCCACATATGCGCCACCATTACTGAGGCACTTATCATAGCGGGGCACAACTTTTTGTATACCCTCCTCATAGAATGCGGCCACCTGCGATGTTAGACACTTCTGCACTGCATCTTTCAGGTCATCGTCGTCAAATCGCTTGCCGCCCAGGAACTTCTTTAGCTGTAGGAAGAGGTGATAATCACTTGGCGCCAAATCAGGTCTGTACGGGGGGGGGTCCATTTGTTCCCACTTAAATAAGGTCTTGAGTCTGAGCAGCAGAGTGCGGCCGAGCATTATCGTGAAGCAAAAGAATGGTGGCACTCAGCATTCCGAACCTTTTGTTTTGAATTGCACTCCTCAGCTTCTTCAGCGTTTCACAATAAACAGCAGAGTTTATTGTTGTGCCTTGGGGCAAAAATTCTACCTACAGAACACTCTGTCTGTCCCAGAATACGGTGCACATGATCTTCCTTGTTGAAAACGTCTGCTTGAACTTTTTCTTTTTCAGCGAGCCAGTATGCTTCCAGTGCAAGGACTGCTGTTTTGATTCAGGTGTGATATGGGACACCCATGTCTCGTCTCCTGTCACAATATAGCTCAACATGCCGTCTCCTTCCTTGTGACAGTGCATAAGAAATTTCAAAGCACATGCAACACGCTGTTTTTTGTGCTCCTCTGTGAGCATCTTGGGCACCCATCATGCACACACTTTCCGATAACCCAAACGACTACTGACAATGTCACAGACTAGAGTCCCTGAAATCTGAAGAAAATGCAGGGACAGATCAGAAATTGTGAAACGTCTGTCGTCATGCACTCTTTCGTTGACCTTATGCACCAAATCATCATTCACCATAGATGGACGCCCACTTCGCGCCTCATCGTGCACGTTCTCTCATCCTTCATTGAACATCCGAACCCATTTCTTAACCATGCCATCATTCGTCGCATTGTCACCATACACTTGACAGATCTGATGATCTCACTTGGTAGCACATTCCTAACATTCAAAAAAAGAATTACAGACCGTATTTCACAGTCGGCGGGCCCTTCAATTGTCTTAAACAAGTTTAACGCACAGGAACAAACATAAACATAACACAAATTTCATGAAATGGCATCTGTGGCTTCTCAATTGATAAAGAAAGTTACTGCACATGCGCAAAGTGACAGTCTTGAAGATGCGCGAGAGATATGCGCAGATGGTACTTACTTTCCGAATAACCTATGTAAAACAGCATTTGTTCAACTTAGTGCACATGATAGTTTTTAAAAAGTAGTTTCAGATAACATGAAACAAACTCATGGAAGTTCTACAAGTCTGACTAATTTTTATTAGTTACCTGACATTTTAGGAACCATATTCTTAGGAATGAGGGAGTTTAACTTCTGGTTACTGTACTAAATGCCCGGTTTGACACTTCATGGCTGACAAGCAGCTAGCTTCCTTAATGGAGGCAAGTACCTTCAAAGTGGCCCAAGAACTATGCATGTCTATCTGAAATACATTAGCCCTTAAACTTTTCAAGCTGATGTTGAGTGTTCACCATGCATGACATCTTAATTACCCCCAGCTTTAAAGTGTCCAGTGCTGAACTTTAGAAACTTTGTACCTGAATATCCTGTTGTGCTTGTCAGTCTTCTGATTCAACTTCCTTGTGGCTTGCTACTTCCTTCTGTGGGATGAGGGTTTGAACGAACATCTGCAACACACATTTACAGTTGGGCTCAAACCAGGCCTACTAAGGAATATTTGGTTATATCCAACAACACTGCTCACTGTGGCAGTGTTTGAACTTATATGTAACTGTATATTTATCCCTTAGACCTGCAGGAAGATGTTTATGTAATATTCTATTATAACTACCTACAGGACTGACTTTGTTACATTGCTTGTAGCTCACAACAGGGTTAATCCATCTACATAACTTCTCTCCAATGTCCTGATATTTACACACTCAAACTTAATGCTGAATTTCGTGCCACTGTACAGACCCTTGATGGAGGAAAGAGTCTTCTATTTGCATTGTTATTTGGCCTGAATGTCACTCAAAATTATGGATGAATGATTATTTTTATAAGTGGGTATGTTTTCAACTTTCAAAGAAGAAATGTGGCCTTGTGCCCAAGCCAAATCACATTTCAGTTCCACAGTAGTTCCCTCCTATTCCCTAACTGTACTAACCTGTTTGCATATCACACAACCATGACTCAGGTACATCTATATTACTAACTGTGGCACAAGAACACTCCAAGTGGTACCAACAATTAGTTATCACACGATACACCTCCATTAACCTTTCTTCAGCAACAGTCATACTTGTCTGACAACTTGGTACACATATGTACAATAATCGTACCAACAAATGCATACAAGTGTATTGAAATTAGGTTATACAGTGAACTCCTACGCGTTTCGGTCAACCATGTGGCCATCTTCAGGTATGTAAAATACAAAGGTTACACACATTAAAAAGTATAAAATGAAATTATAAAAGTATCAGAACCAGTCCATAGGTGCAAAAAGACACTCATAGGAACCCATAGTTTAAAAATCCATTCATACAAAATATTACTACTAAGAATGTGATATTATTTGATTTACCGTGCCATTTACACCACGACACTCACTTGGATGGTGAATTACTAAATGAAACCTTCTGCATAGACCATCCGTTCAAATAAAAATAATAAGAACGTGCATGAAGACAGCGCACTGCAAACAAAGCGATACACTACAGCCTTAACCTAACGCGATACACTCATCCATCAACTTTAAACGGCACAGCTACATTTAACGCCAAATCCCGCCGCGGGGCAGCGGTACTGTCACAGCAATTTTATGTACCGCAGCATGAAGCGCCCACCCTCTCCACGGCATGCACACCACAGATATACTAGATGATCTGTGCCGCAGATCATGATGCACACGTCATGATCCTCAAACGCGACGGGAAATCGTTAGCGTAAGCGTAATCTCAGTTATAGTTTAAGGGGTCTGGCTGAATCCTGGGGAGCGGTTAACGCAGGAATGGCTAAACAGACCAAAGCACGTAGACGCCCTTAGCTCTTTGGTTGGTTGATCTCCCATGTACCGCAGAGTATCATGTGGATGAAAGAGTGGTAAGAATAAAAGTTGCGTTTGACGCGTCTGGGGAGGGTAATTGTCATTTTGTATTAACATTTCTATTTGGAAGAACAAATGTCGACAGAAGCTGTAAGTTCATGAAGGCACTTTCTATAAGCTACGAAAAGAGCAGATTTAAAAAAAGTAAAATACTGGATGGCATTGAAGAAGAAAAAGCGGTTTTAATATTATTGTCTGTAAAAGGCTTATTTCTTATTTTTTACATTCAATAATTCACTTAATTTAAAAACTCTGTGAACCTTTGTATGGTATGGAAAACCACAATAGGTTCTCTGCTTCCCCCCACTTCTCTTCCAGTTGAAAGCACAAAGAACCGGTTCCGAAGGTTTCAGATATTCGTAGTACTTAGAATCGCAAGACATGGTTCTCAAATAGTTGTGCAAGAAACAGGCGGCTTTTAACAACTGACTTCACGGTCTCCACGTTCGTGTCCAGTGCGTCACATAAGATATATAGAACAGAATGAGCCACAATTAGCATATGCAGCAGACATTTAAAATAATTGGACGAGTATGATCATATGGACAACACCATGTCCGTACTCAAACATGAAAAAGGGCCCTTTCCATGAACTCTGTTGAACAATTTTATATTCATTCTCATCATTAAAATTTAAAAAAATCCCAGAACACAGGGGAACATAATCAACTGCGTCAACTCGTATATTATCTTCAACTAAGATGCGCTGGCACATGATCAACAACGGAATGCATTCCTCCCGAAAATTTCCTTGTAATTTAGTACATAATAATTTTAGTACCATGCCAGCTCGCTTCTCATAAATCCAATCCCTCGTCCGTACCTCAGTGTTACGTGGATTCGTACTCTACTTTACCCTGGGTCACGTGGGAAGTGGTAACAGGTGTGGAGGGTATACCCTGTTGAGGGTTGTTACGACACACGCTGGCTAACGGGGCTCTGGTCTACCAAAACCAGGGTGGAATGTATCGTGCCGAGGGCTGTATGGCACTGGGGAAGTGATAGCAGTGTCGTTAATGGTCCCCTTGGGGAATCAGGCCGCACCCCATTGTATGTAGGCCTTCCGTCCGCGTGGGGTTCCGTGGATGGTGGTCGTATGTTTATTACCACTTTGTAGGAGGGCTCCTTTTTGGGGACTCTGGCAGACATAAATGGATCGACCAGTGGCTCTGGAGACGGAGATCTTTCTGTCTATAGGGACCCAGTTGGGGAACATGGAGGAGGCTCCCTTAACGGCGACTCTGAGGGAAAGACGAATTTTCAGAGGATGGGATGTAGGTTCTGTAGACGGGCGTCTTTCTCCGTCGGCGCACCGTTGGGCAACATGGGGAGGGGGTCCGTTTACAGGGAACTGTGAGAGATAGTGGAAGGAGGGCTCCGTAAATGGAGCATCTCTCTCTACGGGAGCTCTGTTAGGGGAACCTGGAGGAGGGGCTCCTTTGCTGTGGATCCAGAAGGATAAGTAAAGGAAGGCTCTTGAGACGGGCCTCCCTCTCCATAGAGGACCCATTGGGGAACCTGGAAGGGGGCTCATTTACCAGGGACTTAAGTGTAGAGGAAGCCTCTGGAGACGGGTATTTCTCTCCATAGGAGCCCCGTTGGGCCCGGCTACGGGGAATTTTGCGAGATAGTTGGAGGGCTCTGGAAATGGAGCGTATCTCTCTGCACGGAGGTGGAGTTGTGCAGGATGGAGTGGGCTCATTTGCCAGAGACTTTGAGAGACGGATGAAGGTGGGCTTTGGAAGCGGAGTGTCTCTCTGTGGGAGCTCTGTGAAGGGAACCTGGAATGGGCTCCTATACAAGGGACCCTGAAGGTTATGTACAGGAAGGTTCTGGAGACGGGCATCTCTCTACACAGGGACCCCATTGGGGAATCTGGAAGGGGGCTCATTTACCATGGACTTTTGAGAGATGGATGAAGGGGGCCCTAGAAATGGAGCGTCTGTTTCTGAGGGGAACCTGGAGGGAGGGGTCCTCGATTGGGTAGCCCGAAGGATATGTTAAGTAAGGCTTTGAAATGGGCGTTTCCACGGGGCCCCACTTTTGGGGAACATTGAAGGACGCTCCTTTCCTAGGGCCTTTGAAAGAAGGGAAACATTTCTGTATTTAGGGGAATTTTTATGAGGAATTTGATAGTTATGTAAAAAGGCCATGTAAACGGGCAGATCTCTCAATAGGGGTCCCTGCTGGAGAACCTGGAGGGGGTTCATTTGTGGGGACTTTTTGAGAGAAAAAGAAAATGCATATCTGGGTTCCTTTTTCTTGGGCCCTGAAGACATTAAGAGTTTAAGTCTAGGGGCCATCTGGTACCTTAAGCAAGGAACAGGGCTCCCCTCAGCTGATATCAGATTATGGGACACAACGGGCCCGTTTATAAGGCCTCGGTGCATCGGGACCATAGGGGTTCAAACCCAAATGCTAATCAATCAATCAATCAACCATGCCAGATTTTGTTGTACACAGATGCTGCCATGAAACATTCATTGTACGCGCAACTGTTGTTCTAATTTTAATATTATATACATTTCAGTATGTAAAATTTAACAACTTATTTTAATTTTAATTTCAGTGTACTAAAAGTCACATGCACACACGCGTGCACACACACACACACACATAAATAATATATATAAAACCCACAATTTCCTTCCATTTTACTTCTACATGTTTTTATGTGATGTGCCAGTTACCAGGAACAACTTGCACTTGTTTAATGTTTTATACAAGCTCATTTGATACACGACTGATGTCACAAGGATCAAAACATGTAGAAAATTTTTAATGTAATATAACTCTACAGAGACAAACATTGTGCATTTGTTGGTGAATTACTGCGATTTAGTCATATTATCAGTAACTGACCAATAAGCTGTGAAGAACACTACACACAGTTAATAATTGTGCCACAAATGGTGTGCACCTTGCATTTAAATGCAACATAAGACATTAAACATATTCACGACAGTTTCATTTCCGTATTTTCTAGTTTCATTTTGATGTAGGGGCCAGCTGGGTGCAGAGAGACTAGCCCGCAATGCGGAGCAAGCCAGAACACTGACAAGGCAGTACATATGCAGCCAGTATTTCTCAGAGACCATTTTCACATTCATTGAAAAATACATGTCTGAACAGGTTTGCAGTTCCATCTTGTTGTGGAATGGTCTCACTTCCCCATTCAACTACACATCCTGAAAAGCCCTCCTTGAATTCCTCATTTTTGGAGATCTTCATATCTCGATCTTACATATTCCTAGATGTATGTAACGTCAATGACCGAAGAATCTAGTCCAGTCGTCAGACACATCTTACTTTCAGCTGTATCCCCATATCAGTCACAACCAGCTGCAACCAGCACTTCCTCAAAACAAAACACCTCTTTTCCCCTTGAATGTGCTAATGAAAGTGCTTCTGGTGGGGAACTCAGAAGTATTAACCTTCAAAGTTACTCACCAAAGCATAAAGCATGGCATTCTCCAAGAAAATAGTCTGATTTTGACAGTGGCAAAAGTGACTCCACCGTAAAAGAAATTGTGACTAATGGGACCAGGGTGAGTGCACTTTGCAAATGTAGGAAGAAGTACATGTTCAAAGCTGAAGGAGGTTTGTCAGTTGGAGGGTAATTCTCTAAAGCAGTGTCTTTCAACTTCTTTGAATGTAGAGACTTCAAGATTTTTGACAGCAGTTGTTACGAACATGGTGCAGGAAGTGGAGCTACAATGAACAGGTGTTCATTCTATCCTAAAATTCAGCCCTCATTCTTGCATGTTTCTCAGGACACTCTTTCCCCTGCCTTCCACACAAACCTCACAGTCCATACTACACACTCATTGCTTTAAGATGGGCATCAGTGCCCATGTGTTTAGTACACTGAGAGAGACTACAGACATCTGGTAAAGACTGTGTGCATTGTGGTGACAGTCGTATGTGATGGATGCAGCTGTGTCTGCTATAGTCATTCAACAATCTATAACTATCAACATGGCACGTAGCTTTTGATGTCTGTAACTGTCCTTGTGATATTTTCCTTGAATTCTGAAATTCATTATATGTGGTCCTGACTAAGATGTGAGTTTATACTGATGATATCTATATCCATTTTTTACTTCATTCTTTATTTTCTCTGCTAGTATTACTGTTTATTGTCCAATGAGACCATATGCTATTCTGCAGAATGTACTGACCAATGGTGTAGCATGCCATATGGTCTCTTTGTGTTAACTTGATATCAAGTTAAACGTCCATGCTTAGCCTGAAAAACTCGGGCCATCATGAGGTACAATCAACATTTAAATCAGTCTCCCAAAGGTTAAATAATATACCTCTGTCACAAGCTGTACAATAAGATTACTCATAACGTTATAGTATGCAACAACACCTGAAGACATTCAATATTGCATAATATTAGAGGCAATCAGAAAGAAATGCCTGTTTTGTATATTGTTACATTCTTGATTGATGGGAATAATCAGTACAGTCCAGTACAGTCCATGAACATTCTGTGTCACTCTTTGCAGCTGCTACTGTTTCACTCAAAAAGGACCACAATTCGATTCTAAAAATGGCAATGCGTGACTTGAGTTCTTGTCCAGAGTGTAAGGTGAAGCAACTGTGGACAGGCATACTGTTTGATATGTGTAAGATGGATTAATGTAGTTGAAACAGGTAGAGCAGACCTTTGTGACAAACTGTGGTGCATTCGCTCTTGCACAGACATCATAAGCTGGGCTGAAGAAACGATATGTGGAGATTTAACATTCATAGGTCCATGCATTGTTAATATATTCGCAGAGTACAACAAACAAGATGCAACATTTCACAATTTATTTATTTCTGTAGGACACTCTACATGCTTCAGATGGTTTTTCTGTCCATCATCAGGAGCTCAAAACTGCACATACAGCATCAGGTATTTGTCAGACCAATACCTGACGATGCATGTGCAGTTTTGAGCTCCTGATGATGGACGGAAAAACCACCTGAAACATGTAGAGCGTCCTACAGAAATAAATAAAATGTGAAACGTTGCATCTTGTTGGTTGTACTCTGCAAATGATAAGTAGAGACTCACATCACAGATGGCTTATGCTCCATCCTATTCATCAATAAATGCAGTATAATGGCAACTACTGAAGAACTTGGCTCTACCAAGGTCTCTGTTTGGTAATACAAATGTTAATACGCACAGAAAGAATCAAGGAAAGACACTGCCAATGATTTTTGGCATCAATGCAAAATATGACACGAGGGCTTCATGTTACAAACTGTCATGGAGCATATAACCTGGATTCACTATATTTAACCCAAATCTAAGCAGCAATTTATGGAAAGGGACCAAGCAACATACCCCAAGTATGCCCTATAAGCAGGACAAATCATGGTTACACTCTTTTATCAAATAATTTGATTATCAGTCCAGACATTGAACAATCAGATTTTCAGCTGCTTAGTCCTCTGAAACACAGCCTCTCAGGCCACCATTATACTGTTTTTACTCGAATGCAAGACAAGGTTCTTTCCTTAAACTTGGCACTGAAGTACGTAAATCACCTTAAATTCACCTATGAAGTGCTGAAGCGGACCACGTCACCCTGTGTCATTCTGAATTGGACCATGTGGAGCCAAGCCAAGGCCTGCATTGCCAAATCATGTGAGATCTGCATTGTACCAAGATATTACACAGCACAGAGTGGCAATTCTGCACTGATGTCTTGGGACAACCCGTTGGTCCCAGCTTCAAGGGCCAGAAAATCCAAGAGAGAGTAGAGCACAACAGACGTTATCTGACAAAATCTTCTATTTTGGGACTTTGTCCATTCTCCAATTTCTTACGGACACACAAAGTTTTGGAAGCCAGCTCTGTTTCTGTTTTCAGGCAAAGAAGCACCTAATCTGGTGGACCCCTTAGACTGAGCAATTTTCAATCACTGGGCTCCATAAGAACAGCAACTTGTTAAGATATGTATCTGAGAACAGATCTAGTCCAAGGGTAGTAACAGGAACATGGCTATTGAAAACTTAAAACTTAATGACGAAACTCAAAAGTAAATCTTGAACCATTCCAAAAACTAAAACCATAAAAAGAGCCATGAAATCAAGACTGATCGCACCACAGACATGAAACAATTCGTAACGAACGTATATAAATTCTTAACACCACTAACAATATCTGTGGAGAAAACTGTGAATCTTCATGGTTTCAAGTAAGTTTCTAAACTAAGAAATATGATCAAAATGGTATGGCAGTGCATCTCACCAGAAGTAACTGTGAGGGACTTTAGGAAGTACTGTATATCCATTGAAATGGACGAGACTGATGATCATATTTTGTGGAATGACGGTGATGAGGGTGGGGATGTTAGGAAGACAAAGGCACTGACTGTGTAGGTGGAGACTGACACTGAATGGTGAGGGCAGACAAAATCTGACATGCTTTGTGTATTAAGAGTATGAAATTGTGAAATATTTCTTCTTAGCAGACTTTTATTTTTTGGGGGTCATCTTATATTACAGTCATCTTGCATTCAGGTAAATACAATATGTACCACAAAGTAATGCAGAAGGCCATGCACTAGTGGTTCAAAAGGGAAGGAACTTCTACTGAATAGGATTGGTGAAAAACAACTATCAACAAAGATGGAGGCTAGTATCAAAATATAACTAAGCCCTCAGCAATGCTGTTGTGAATTTCTGTGCAATTTTCACATGTTTAACTTGTGAATAGGATGAAATAAGAAACAGGTAGCTTTACTTCCTGACTAATGCACATACAGAATGGCACTCTGACTGACAGTGACAAGTATTGTTTGTTCACCAATACTGAAGACTCTGAATGCAATGCCAGGCCAG
>Ga0123355_10016255_pt1 | contig 11719 bp, 5 predicted proteins | sample TergutEmb28metaG_3_FD_89872 | JGI IMG/M metagenome (GOLD analysis project Ga0123355, IMG submission 89872) | Embiratermes neotenicus P1 segment gut microbial communities from Petit-Saut dam, French Guiana - Emb289 P1 | ecosystem: Host-associated > Arthropoda: Insects > Digestive system > Gut ...
ATTTATGAAACAAACTGCATTTTGAAGAGGAAAAAACGGAGAGCATATACCATGTTTAAAATATTCAGTACCTATATTTGTTGAATAAATATATAAAATGCAACGTTTAGAGGTTAGCGGTGCGGTGCGACCACTATAGTCGTCGTTAGGCGTCAAAGGGTTAATGTGATTTTTGTAGTTACTAACCCATCTTTATAACAAAATCACCAGGTTCGGACACCTGGCGTCACAAATTGTAAAGACCTTACCCGCCTGGGGCTCAGTTTTTTCGAGGATCTTATTCGCGGAGTAGAGTCCATCTTGATAAGCTTAGAGTCGCTAAGCTATCTTTGTGTGTAAACCAAATGTTTATTCGTGTTCGCAAAAGTCCTTCGATGGAGCTTGCTGTGAAGCAGACAAACCCGGTGAACACCCCCACATACCATTCGTTGCTTACCTCTTCGTTCTTCTAACCGTTCTATTCGATAATCCTAAAATAGAAATAGCGACCTCTAGCCTAAGCAGCTGTGAATAATTTCTTTCTATATTTTTGTGATTAGTTTGATTATGGCTACCGTCAGTAACCGAAACATGTAGCTGAATTTATCTGTAAAATAAAGCGGTATTTAGGCTGAATATATTTACATATCTTGTTGTCCTGTATTGTAAGCACAACCTTTAGACTTGAATTGGACGGTTTCCATCCCGCTGTGTACATATGACAAATTTTATTGAATTAAACCGTCTTTACACAATACAATTGACAGTTGTTATTCTACAACTGGTTACATCAGCAACATGTTTCGGTCTTGTTTGACCATCATCAGGCTCACAAAGGTTAGTATCAATTAAGGTACATAATGTTGCCGTACCGATGGGATTCCATGGTTTACATTGTCTCTATGTCTTATATTAAAATTAATTATTAGTTAAAATTGACGCAGTAAAATTATATTATTTAAAAGGTTGTGTAATTATGACATCCAAGCAGAAGGGGGAGGGGAAGCGTTTATCCCGGTAGGTGTGGACACACTAGGCCCGGTTGTACGAGAGTACCTGAATGCGATCATTCGTAATGTTACTCAGAGGGCTTGGTGGGTTCGTATGAGATTATGCACTAATTCTGGCGCAGTTTATTCGCGTTCTAGTTTGGTGACTTTTTTGCCTGTATTATTGGGTTATCTTCCTGTATAAAAACTTAATTTCTTCTTTAGTTCGTGTAACTTGGGCTTTATCTTGGGTCTTATGTGCGGCAGGTCACGTGGCCGGAACTTTGATGTTAGCATAACTGGGAACGATCTTTTTGGTAAGACACTGTTTGTTGAAGAAAATATCGGCGTTACATTTTAGTACCTTAATTGTCAACCTCTTGTAGTAGTGGATGAAGCGTGCTTGACTGGCTTTAAACTTGAACTAACCCAATAATACAGGCAAACAACATCTCCAAAACTAGAACGCCAATAAACTGCGCCAGAATTAGTACATAATCTCATACGAACCCACCAAGCCCTCTGAGTAACATTACGAATGATCGCCTTCAGGTACTCTTGTACAACCGGGCCCAGTGTGTCCACACCTACCGGAATAAACGCTCCCCCCCCCCTGCTTGGATGTCATAATTTCACAACCTTTTAAATAATATAATTTTACTGCGTCAATTTTAATATGAGACATAGAGACAATGCAAACTGTGGGATCCCATCGGTCCAGCAACATTATGTACCTTAATTGATACTAACCTTCGTAAGCCTGGTGATGGCCAAACAAGGCCGAAACATGTTGCTGATGTAACCAGTTGTGGAATAACAACTGTCAATTGTGTTGTGTAAAGAAGGTTTAATTCAATAAAATTTGACAACCTTTAGAATCCGACTCGTAATTTGAACCGCAGTTAGCAACAAGAATAGCATTTTCGATGACGGTGAATTTGCAGTGGAATTCATCAACTTAACTGTGGGCTTACAAATTAAACACACTGCAAAACTCCACTAGGAATTACCACCTTTCTTCGGATTCGCATTCTGCAGCCTAGAGTTAGTTAACTTTCAGCCAGGAATGCTACGCAACTCACTGACATGGTAAACAAAATACCTTATGCAACAAAAATGTATGTTATTAACAAAAGAATTAAAGTTAGTTGCAAGGTAATTATGGCTTACAAGTTATTCTGAAATAGCAATGACATTACTGTTTAAACATCTTTAAAAAATTGCCATTTTTATCAGACAGACGGACAATACTTAGGCTGGTGGTCTTTAATACATGATCTGCGTGAAAACATGAAGTAACGAACGCACTGAATGCAGTGAGTGAGGTCTATGGATCGGCACCCGTGGGTGCTAGTGGCCGGAAGAACGGCTTCTCAGGCCGATACGAGTAACCAGCAAGTGCCGGTAGTGTCATATGCCCAGCGAAAGACAGCGCCGCTTTCGTAACGAAAAAGCATCGTCCTGGGCTACCACAGGCGCTTACTTTGCGACCATCAGTAAAATCTGCCACGTATCCACGCACTATGGGAAGTTGGATAAAAAGAGTATACCTAATATTCTGATGTTTATGTGGATCCTCATATACCTTTTACCTTCAATTAAAAACTTTCGTCGCGTATCTAAGATCTGCTAATGGAGATTTCATTATCCACTTTTTAATAATGAGTTTTTTTTTTTTTGGTGTATCAGCGATCTAGTAATTTCAGGAGGGGAGGAGTCAGGCACAAATGCAAGCGTGGCAATGTCATAACGCTTGTCTTTCTTTATAAAGGAAGGATATCAGCCTGACACTACATAACATTTCTAAAGAATATCCAGCAGGCGTTCCGTTTTCAATGTACACACACACGTGTATATATATATATATATATATATATATATATGATGTTATAATTTAACAGACATTCGGAAGTCTGTTAAATATCGCTAAATCTGTTACAGTGTTTTCTTATTCTGATGTACTAAACTAGGTTTATCCGTTTTCGTGACTTTATTAGACAACTTTCAATGCTTTATTTCTGTGTAGTATATTTATTTATGTAGAAGAGCGAGCAACGGATCTGCAATATGTAAAGGTAAAAGTGCATCTGAAACATGTGCATTGTAAACAATTTATTCGCCTTAGTATTAAAGAAAAAATCTACAATTTCTAAAGAAATGGCCAACTTGTCTTGAGTAATGTTGATGCTAACAGATACCATGTGTTTTTTTTTTTTTAGTTGTCAATAAGTCGTAGGTGTCTAAATAAATCCGATTTGGTCTCAAAAGATACCCACTAGCCCCTCGAAAACTTCCTCCACTCAATTGCGAACACCTAATAGTTGATGAAGCAGGGGCCCACACCCTTGTCATACAGCACGTTGTGTTTGTATATAAAGCCTAATTAACTCCATAGAACAGAACCCTTTTCAGCAGTGGCTAAACAGCTCAACTAGTCAATAAATCCTCTACTTTTCCATACAGAAGCTTCATTGCCGTGTTTCCAGAAACCTACTTCTACATTCTATCCAGACAGTTGACAGTATGTGCAGTGATTTATAAGTTATTAGGATTCTTCTTGTATAGACTGCAAATCGCCTTCACTGTAAAAGCTGTATGACGGAGGATCGCCGTATATCTGCTGTCGAACAGTGCTTATTCAGTGCCTGTGTCCGTATTACAACATCAAGATATGTTATTGGCATTATAACTTTCTGCATACACAAAAATAAATGAAACAGCGTTAATAACAAAGTTGTTTACATTCCGATTCATCAGCGCGAATGGTCCGTCGGTTCCATATAGCTGAGAAGTAACTGCCATATGACCGTTTGTGCGGTTACCATAAATTTTAATCGTCGGTAGGAAGTATTATTCCCTTTACACGTCTGTTTCCTTTTTTGACTGTCGTTCTTGGGCGTTCCTCTTTGTTGAACATGCCTTATATGTAAATACAAAGCCCTCAAAATTAAGCATTGTCACACGGAGGGAAGGTAATGTCGAGGGTGTGTGTTCGGTTTTGTGACACATCCAATCGAGGTGTTGAAGGGAGACTCAGCTACAGATGAATAATGGTCTGGCGGTGCTGGGTCACAATCCTAAGTCAACTTCGTCGGGTCAAACGTATTTCCACACCAGCTACATTTCAGGCAATGTGCTTATTTCTTCCCTTTATATCCTCAGCATTCTCCAAGCATGTAGTCATCAAGTTAATAGAGTTTATGACACGTATCGTGGTTCGGTACCTCGGACACAATTGGTAAAGAAAATGCAACAACATTGGCTGGGTACTCTGTGTCAGTAATTTGCTATTAGTAACTGAGAGGTTTAGTGTCGATGGTAGGATGAATTGTGCACGATGAATTACAGTGTTTCTGGCAGGAAGCGGTTGTGGCTTAGTGGAGGTACTGTCGTGGAATTTTGCTGGACAGACAAAAGAGAAATACACGGACACCTGTCGGCATAGCAGGTGTTCGGGTGGAGATTCAAACCGAGCACCTAAAGAACACCCAAGTCTGCAACGTGAACACTACACCAATCTCTTCGGTGTGATACGTATTACGATTTCATGTGTAGTACGCACAAACGTGCGTATTGACAGGAGAGAACTGCACAGTGGATAATTGCTTAAAATTCAGGAGTGTTTTCATGTACTTATATCTAAGAGAACTTGCGTGGGAACTGATTTCTAGAACGCGTTGTTGAAGGAAGGATTGGAGGAGTGACTTAAGACGAGGAAGAAGACGTAAGCAGCTACTGGATGGCCTTACTGCTTTCTAGAACGCGTTGTTGAAGGAAGGATTGGAGGAGTGACTGTAAGACGAGAAAGAAGACGTAAGCATCTACTGGATGACCTTAAGGAAAGGAGAGGATAGTGGTAATTGAAAGAAGAAGTACTAGATCGCACTGCGTGGAGAACACATTGTGGAAGAGGCTATAGACCGGTCGCAAAGACAGACTACGGAGGAAACGAAAGTGAACTTTATGTCTGTCCGTTCGTGACCTGGAATCGGTACTTTGACCATCGAGAAACTTTTGTTGCAAGTCAGTATGGTGCATTTGTGTCCAAAACTAGGATTTTTATTGATAGTTACCAGTAATAAAGCCAACTTTATTTAAGGTCTTCAATGAATAAGTAGGCCATAAGTAAATTTAATAAACCGCAAACAAAGTCTTGCATGAATTTTTCATGCTACATTATGGGGGTTACGCTTTCCAATCAGGCTATTCTTCACCAACTATTACTGGTGTGACCTGACCAAATGAAGCAAGATAATATGGACAGGATATGTAGCATACATTTAGGCATGATAGAGTCTACAGAACTTTCCTCGAAAAATTCGAATATATAAGACCAGTGGAAGAAATAACATTGGATGGGCGCATAATAAGAATATTATAACAATCATTAATGCCTTCTGGGGTATGACGCCGTGTAGTCTCATAGACAACTACCAATGTTTCGGAGGAATATGTTGCCTCAATCTACAGAGTTTCGCTAGTTTCAAGATGGTGGCAGAACATTCTTCCGAAAATACCGAAAATCCATGTGGGTTTTTAAGAATCCATAAGACAGCATACTGTAACATACCGGAAGTGTAATATTGTAGCAGCAATCATCCCTAAAAGACACAACTTTTTTTTTTCTGATTTACTGAAGTAGTTAATCTTTCCATTTATGTCGAAATACTTTCACCTTTTCAGTGCTTTATGTTAGTGTAGGCTATGTATGTATACAAAATTTTATCCTTTTTTACTATAAAGTAACAAAATCTCAGAAGAGATATGCTTAAGATAGCCTTAAAGAACCACGTAAAGTGTATCAGTATTGTCTGTGTCAATTTGCTGGACGCAAATCGATTTACGTTCTCTGAATACACCTCCATTTAAACTGCTGGCTGTTACGATTGTTACGTGTCACATGGTTATACCAGAAAGTGAATAATATAATTTCACGCTTTCAAAAGCATATTTGCATCCCGGGTAACTCGGTTAGTATAGTGACTGTGTCTATACTGTGAAAAACCGATGTTCAACTCTCATCCGCCCACCGTTAAATTACAATTTTCCTCTGGCCTTTACTACGGTACCTATCACCATGTTCAAAAGTCCTTCTTCCATAAATTTGAGTAATTTTACCAATATGTAACGACTAACTGACCGATGTTACACACTGTTACATTCTGTCAATCGAACGACCTGCGTATCCAACCCGCAGCTCATCGGGTTTTATTATGCGGCCTGCGGGCACATTTCTAATTTGTGAATATATTCTAAAAATTACACAAAAATTTGGGCAGTTAGTTACGCCGCTTACATCGAGAAGAATGAGATGGGCTGGGCACGTGGCGCGTATGGGTGAGGAAAGGGGGTGTACAGGGTCTTGGTGGGGAAACCGGAGGGAAAGAGACCAATGGGGAGACCTAGGCGTAGATGGGTGGATAACATTAGGATGGATCTCCAGGAGGTGGGATGTGGGTATATGGACTAGATTGGGCTAGCCCAGGGTAGGGACGGGTGGCGGAAACTTGTGAGTGCGGTAATGAACCTTCGGGTTCCGTGAAATACGGGGAATTTCTTGACTAACTGCAAACCCGTTAGCTTCTCAAGAAGGACTCTGCACCATGGAGTAAGTTACGCCGCTTAATGTTATTTTTCCACGTAAGGCTCGTGAAGCAACTCACAATAACGCATGTAGCCCTTTACCATAACAATTTTGGACGCCAATGGTTTAAACCATTTATGTGTTCTGTTTACACTCACCATATTTTGTACTGCCGATATATCTTTAGGCGTAACCAACTAACTGAATCCATTTAGCACAATCCTCTTTGAGAACAGGTCTTCAGTTATACAAGAAATTCCCCTCATTTTATTGTACACCAAAGTTCATTACCGTTTCACAAAGGCCCGCCACCTGTCCCTGTCCTGTGCCAGATCAAACCAGTCCGTGCCTACTAATCCAAATTCTCGAAGTTCCATTTAACTTTTGGTTTAAACTTCCATTAAATTTGACTCTTCCTTCTAACATTTCCTCGTACACTTCACTTGGCGTGCTGATAGCAACTGAGTGAAAACCTGAAAATAAGATAAAGATGGCTTCTTGTTCTGATCACGAAAAGGTTCCCCCAATCTTGAAGTAAGACATGTCCCAAGCCTTACAGTAGTAGCCTGGGGCTCGTCTTCTTGTTTACAACTTTAACTTTATGGCTTTAATTATGTTCAAGTTTGTTTTAGGAGGAATTAGTGACGTGTGTTATTATCCCCATCCATTTTCGTGTTTCGAGAACCAGCCTATCCTCTGCTTGCCATCGGATAGAAATAAGGCAATATTCGTGGTGGGTCTAGCAACAGCGGACACTGCCAACTGGCCTGCTGGCCTCTTGGCCACACACATGTCACGCGATCTTCCCATCACCGATTACTAGCAGCAACATTCACTCAATTTCATACATTTCAACAGTAGAATAAATCATTTTCCAAATTAAGGATTCAAACATTTAAACGAGTATAGAAATTTATCAAATTTCCCGAAGCTGGAGAGCGTTGTTTTCCTTGTTGTTGGACGCGGATTTATATACACCTATTTATAAAGTAATCTATAGAAGCCATAATATTTTTTCCCTCTTTGAGATTTGTTTGTGTTAGGCGTATGTCATGACACCTCAACATATGCACAACCGCACCACTTATGCGTCTGTTACACAAATCACAGCCTAGTAGTTTGTGCTGCACCCACCTTGCATCCTTATGGAAAACTGCTGGGATGTGACGTCGTCTAGTCGGGTAAATATTTAGCTACGTTACTAGTCCAGCGTACTGCTTCTCTCCAGGGTACAATTTTTTTATTATGACGGCAGTTTGTGTCTTCAGAGACGTTGATGAATTTCTAAAAGAATACACGACATTACATCCCACGCAATAGCTATGTTCATAGTCACCGGTCGTGAAAAACGTACGCCCTAAAGGTCAATGAGGCGTGCAAAAACCGAAAAGAATGCACGGGAAAGAAGAGTGGGCTACCGGTAGGAGAAACGTGGAATACAGTCACATCTTTGCTGCAAGCCAGTGTTTTCCTACTTAATTTAACCATAGAACACTTTTTCATTCGGAAATATTTGCAGAAATCGTAATGCAATTCTTGTATGCTGTGGCGAAAAACTAGATCATAAATAATAAAAGATAATAATCGATTAATTTTGAACAAGTGTATGAGATCATCACATTACATCACACGTATAAATAAATACCAATTTTATGTTTATGAATGATTAGCCTGAAAAAACTATGCTCGTTTATAACCAAAAGAATCCCCGTTTTCAAGATATGCTTTTCATGTTACTGTAAAAAATCCGATCTATATGAAAGAATGTATCGCAATCAAACAAACCTGAAAATTATTTGAAGTGAAATTTTTGGTAATATTTAAATTATCGCCTTTGTAGTCTAAAGAATTATGTTTACGTAACTCTTCATGTTAACTTACGACACACCCCCGTTACCGCGGAACGCAATGTAGGTGAAACAGTTCTGAACAACAAGTTTCATTTTCAGTTACAGTACTCCATAAACTCGACCACACGACAATTCCTCTTTCTATTAACCCTTTGACGCATAACGACCACTATAGTGGCCGTACCGCACCGCTAACCTCTAAACGTTGCATTTTATATATTTATTCAACAAATATAGGCACTGAATATTTTAAACATGGTATATACTCTCTGTTTTTTCCTCTTCAAAATGTAGTTTGTTTCATAAATCTAACATATTTGGTTCCTATATAATTCACATTTTATATAGAGGGTGTGCTAAAATAAAAAAAAAATAATTCCGGCGCCAAAAGGTTAAGCTGCTGCAGACCAACGATTCTCCTGTTCTTACGATGAAGTATCCCTTGAGCGAGGTGTTACGGCAAGAAAAAGAAAAAAAGAAAAAAAAACTGGATTGTCAGCGTAATTTATTTCGGCAAATAATTATTTTGTTCTCTTGACGTGTGTGACAAGTAACATTTGTCAAGGATCAACGTTGTGATAAAACTGCCTTCATAGTTGTTGCATCAAAGTTCAGCAATAAATAATTAATGCAGGGGGACGTAATTAATTTTTCAACAGTTGCAGCAGATGTTCTGTTGGTAATAAAGAGAATACGTAGCAAATGACGGCCTATGGAAATCAGCACGTCATCCCGACACCGGGTGCAGTGATTGTGATTAATACGCAGTACAATGTCGTTAATCGGATACATTGCATGTTACAAATACGGATATTTGGGGTCTTTGGCGATTCTATGCAACAGTCAACTAACAATCGATGCTAAATCCTTCGATATTGGTTATTACTGAACTCCTCTACAGAAATATGTAATTTGTACCAGTGAAAAGTCTATAAATGGAAAGACTTGTTTGTTTTAATGTTCTGAAGCAAAATATCAACATTATGGAAGCAGTCAAAGTGTTTCTCAAGCAACAGACAACGAAATTATAAATCCCCAAGTTACCTTTACTTTTCAGCAGCCAATTTTTATTTTATTGTGCTACGTTGTTGCACAATAAAACTGCGGAAATTGGCTGCTGAGCGTATAGTGTTTAATTATCTTGAAGTGGCGATACACTTTGGTCAGTGACGTTGTCAAATAATTACTTACTTATTTACTCCAAGGAGCACAGTCCTTCTTGAGAAGCCCACCGGTTCTCAGCTAGTCAAGAAATTCCCCGCATTTTTGAAACTCGAAGGTCCATTACCGCATTCACAAGTGCCTGCCACCAGTCCCTATCCCGAGCCAGCTCGATCCAGACCATATCCCCACATCCCACTTCCTGTAGATCCACTTTAATATTATCCTCCCATCTACGCCTGAGTCTTACGCATCGTCCCTTTCTCTCAGATTTCCCCACCAAGCCCTGTATAAGCTTCTTCTCTCCCCCAAATGCGCAACATGCCCCACCCATCTCATTCTTCTCGATTTTATCACCCGAAAAATATTGGGTGAGGAGTGCAGATCATTAAGCTCCTCATTATGTAGTTTTATCACTCCCTTGTTACCTCGTCCCTCTAAGGCCCAAATATTCTACTCAACACCTAGTTCTTCAACACCTTCAGCCTACGTTCTCCCCTGAATGTGAGCGACCAAGTTTCACACCCATACAAAACGACAGGCAAAATAATAGTTCTGTATATATTAATCTTTAAATTTTTGGATAGAAAACTGGAAGACAAAATATCCTGCACCGAAAGAAAGCAAGCATTCCCTGACCTCAAACTGCTCTTAATTTCTTCCGCAATAGAATTTTGATCTGTTAAGGTTGTTCCCAAATGTTTGAACTCTTCTACCCTTTCAAATGAGCCGTTCTCAAACAATGCATAACACAATTTGAAAAAGACTTTCAATATGCATTTGTTTTAGACATAAATATCTTTGTTTACAAAACTTCAGCACCCAACTCGTTGCACATCAGTTTCTTGTTATTAGTTAATTCTCCGACAGGTTTCGACTTGACTTACTGGCCATCTTCAGGGAGTCTTCTATGGCATATGCAGTGTATGTCGTAGAAGACTCCCTGATTATGGCCAGTAAATCAGGTCGAAACATGTCGGAGAATTAACTAATAGTAAAAAGTGTTGTGCAACAAGTTGGTGTTGAACTTTTGTATATATGATATAATTGCACGGAAAATGTATAACATTAAATAAAGTTCTGTATATTTATTTAGCTGTACGGTGCAGTGTTATTTACAGTGCTGTGAGGATTAGACGACTTCTGAATTAAGAGATTATTTGTGGTTACCTTCATGTACTGGCAGCATTTTTAGGCCGGCTCGCATCGTCACGAAAAACGCTGTTACCTTCTTCATGTCCGTCCGTCTGTACGCATGTATCAGCGGGAGGTTCCAATGGCCGGATTTCACTTAGATTTGATACTGGGGACTCTTACGAAAATATTTCGAAAATATCTAAATTTGGTTAAAATCGGTCAGAACCACTCGGCACTTTACAAAAAGATATATTTGATTGTTGTCGGTGACTTTAAGTCTCCATAGAAGCGCTCTCTTCTAATGAAATGGTATATCAGGCTATTAGGATGTATGAACATTACGCGAACGCGCCAAAATATTACGTTATAGTACAGTGTTTTTTTTTTTTTTTTTAAGTTTTGCTGACCGTGCGTCTCAGTATATTTATTTCAGTAATTAACCAACTTGGTGCACAAAATTATTGTTTTACAATAAGTTTATTTCATGCCTTTACATGTTTCGAGCACATGTGCTCATCATCAGGAGGCCACCTATAGGTGTGATGATACCAGAGGCTGTGTAATGCAGTTTTGATCTCCTGATGAAGAGCACATGTGCTCGAAACATGTACAGGCATGAAATGAACTTACTTTAAAACAAAAGTTTTGTGCATCAAGTTGGTTAATTACTGAGACAAATTGTCTGCGTTGTTTGTTGTGTTCCCATCACTACAGCTTACAGGGAAAATTTACTGTGTAGAAAACTTTTATCCGTGGGAAATTTACGAATACATATTTCCCTGAAAAAGGAGAAAACGAAATCTAAGTTCCCGGCCAAAATAGGCTTCGCATGCAATAAGATTTTTATAACAGCTACAGCGCCCAGAGACACGATAAAATTACTCCCTGTACTTAAAAAAAAAAAAAAAAAAAAAAACTTTCATTTTTTTCTTTGGCTTTTGCCCTTTTTAAACCCACAATCAAAAACCTCGCCCGCTTTAAGTTTCAAAAAATCTGTTTGTTTTTTTAAACGAATTTTG
>Ga0123355_10016256_pt1 | contig 11718 bp, 3 predicted proteins | sample TergutEmb28metaG_3_FD_89872 | JGI IMG/M metagenome (GOLD analysis project Ga0123355, IMG submission 89872) | Embiratermes neotenicus P1 segment gut microbial communities from Petit-Saut dam, French Guiana - Emb289 P1 | ecosystem: Host-associated > Arthropoda: Insects > Digestive system > Gut ...
GTATATACCATGTTTAAAATATTCAGTACCTATATTTGTTGAATAAATATATAAAATGCAACGTTTAGAGGTTAGCGGTGCGGTACGATCACTATAGTGGTCGTTAGGCGTCAAAGGGTTAATGTCAACGAGAAATCTGGAATCACAGCTGAAGATATGAAATTGTTTTAGGAAACCCGCAAAATGATCTCAAAAAAAAAAAACCACGAGATCAAAACAATTTAAAACACCATCAATTTTGTGAAATACAAAAGAACTGTAATAATGAATGGATGCAACATGTTTGCGGAATGGACAAATAAGTTTCTAGTATGCATTTACGAATTATCAACCACCAGGCTAAAGGAACGCAGGATGCCCATTCAAGAGAATTCTGAATTGTTATATTGGGAGTGGAAGCGGCCATGTGTTCAAAGTCCTTGAAAGCATGACAGTGCTGATGTTGTTGTTGCTGTTATTGTTGTTGTTGTTGTTGATGATGAACATCATCATCATCATCATCATCATCATCATTTATAGTTTATTTGAAGACGAACTTAGTAGATCAAATTTGGTCGGCCTGCTGTCGAAAGTTTGTTAATGTCCTGGAAAAAATAGCAAAGAAAGGAGAGATGTCCTCATTTGTGGTTCTATCCCACCGTTTGTCTGGTGCAGCTGAGGAGCACCATGGAAACTACAGACAGGGTAGTAGATATCAAAGTCCACATTTACAAGTCAGAAGTGTCACTGATTTTTCTGTTTATCATTCGATATCAGTGGGCGCGAATAAAACACTCCCTGTTCTATACCTTAAATACTATATCTATAATGTTCTTATAACCTCATCTATTTAAGGAATCTTTGAATAAATTAAATAAAACAAAGCTCTGTGAAAACATTTTGCAAAGAGTCTCGTATTCCTGACACTATTTGGGCCCTGCAAGCTCTTATTGTGTTTATATAATTTTAATTAATATCTTATATATTAAAGACGACGTCACCTGAACTAAATTCAGAGAGACTGCAGGGTAATGTTACTACCGTAAGATTGTTCGCCTTTTCGCGCTTGTTCTGTCGTCTACTTGTTCTGGAATACGACAGAAGTAGAACTATTCTATTTGCCATAGGGTTTTGAATCATGCAAACTGCCTCATGAGACAAAACAAAGAACTGGAACTGAACAGAACAGTAAAAGTGAGAGTGATTTCAGTGTCTGCCCTTCACACTAAATTTCATGAACATAAATGTGTTGTTTGAGTACTATAAACGATACACAGTAACATTCAATCAGTGTAGTTTTCTCCAAAATCATATTATTTGCTTGTGTTTATGAAAATGAACTAGGCCTAAGGTAATATAAGTATTATTGAAATATTATTTTTGGTTTATAAATTAGGCCAAAAAACGTAGGGCATTCAGTTAGTGCTAGTTATATCAATAAGTGATATTTTCTCAAAATCCAATTTCTTATTGTTTACGATATGATATTGTAATCTATAAACTCAATTTTATATAAACAAAAGAAGTAGGTAAGTAAAGTAATGTACTTCTGTTTGGATCGTTACTTTCGTTTGTTGCTTTTATCGCTTGCTTGCATTCCTGTTAAGCCCTCTGTGGCTCGCATGAACGGTTGATGTGTTCTGAAACCCGGACGGCAAATTTACAACCGACAAAGCGAAATAAATCCAAAGCATTATTCAGTAACACATTAGAGTTTTGTATGGCTACTAACACTTGCTAAAACATGCGCGCCGCCCTGATAAAATTCTTCCCCCACCCCTAAATAAAGTTAAGATGTGAAGCAAGTTTCTAGGTAAACAATTTATTGTTTACAATATCTCATAAATTTTGTTAGACAACTTCGGTTTGTGTTTTTCATTCTCTCATGATCTTGTACATATCACATTTACTTATTTCAATTCACGTGTAATTTTTACTGGAAATTTATGTCTAATACGACAGCGGATTTCATATTTACAAGCACAGTGGAGGCCACTTGGAACGTTCCCAATTTTGATTGCTACATGTTTAGTGTTTCTTGTTCAGTGCACTGTCCAATATAAGATTTCATATATATATATATATATATATATATATATAATCTATTCAAGCCGTTTCCTGAATATTCAACAACTTATGTTGTTTCTTTTTATTAATACATGTGTAATAATATAAGGTTAATTCAAAAGATTCATAGCTCTGAATAAAGTTCTCGTAGGTTCCTAGAAAGTTTATATTGTAACCATAGTATCCCCCTTGTCACAGTGCAAGAACTGTTCTCAGACATGTGAACCAGATCCGATTTGATTTGATATGATCCGGTTAGCATACTGGGTTTCTCAGAGAGAGAAAAACCAATGAATTCGATGGGAAAAAAGTGGTATAACGATACTTGTGGGACTGGCATGACTTTGACAGTCTGACAAATGAATTCACATCAGAAATACTTTTACTTGAATTAAATCTGTTAACTGGACATATCAAAGTAACTACCCCCTTGTCCTGAGTGAAGTAAATTAAACCGGAATATTCGTAAATCAGAGTAACGAACTGACTTGTGTTTACAATGGAAACAACACACACAACAGAGTTACAATAATTTGAATGGCACGCAAAGGTTAATCGCCTGTAGGAGAAACCATACAAGTGAAGGGGGTACTGCAGCTGGAGGGAGGGTCGCCCCTGTGTTGTGAATGTACAGGAATGAGGGGGTGTGATTGGTTTAGATAAACAGGACGGGTAACCTTTGAATCAAACAAAACGTTTTGAGATTGGAATCCATTTTGTGTGGTAGCTTAGTGGTTGGTAGTGTTGGTAGATATAAGCCGGAGGGCTTTCCCACAGACTTTGCATATATTGCGGGAATTAAAGTGGAATATAACAATGGTTGTTGCGAAATATAATGTAGAAGGGCCTACGTATAAAGCTACCTGTGGTTTAGCGCTGTGTAGGAGTTTGGTGCTGGGGAGATAGCGTTAGAACGAAGTCCGGGGGAGATAATTCAGTGAAATATATGACTGGAAGCCTTGGCGGCTGCTATATTAAATGACGTCTTCTGATGCTATCAGCCATGTAGAGACTGATTTTGGAGTCTCCAACTGATAATGGAGACAAATACGACTTATCTGATACGTTCGATGGATGACATTAAAAAGAAACTTCATTATTACTTATATTTTTAAATATACAGTTTCTGTTATTAGGTTAGGTTAGCGTAGGTTACGTACTATCGAGAAATAGGTCATATTTTGAAGAATGAGGTGAAAAGGGTATTGGGGTTGGGGGGGGGGGAGGTGGCGAAGCTTTTGTGACGTCATTTGAATTACTGTCCAGGAATCTGCTTCAAATGGATGAGTAAAACAGCGAGAACCCCTATCGAGGATAGTTGATGGAGAGACCTGGAATGGAAATGGTGACATCCCGAAAATCTGTCAGAAACATTAACTTGTGAAATATCTATTACATAGTGCGGTAGGGTACGATACCCTTTCCTGTTTAAAGCTTACATGTCATAGCTTCATCTTTCAGAATCAAATCGTTTACTAGGGCAATAACATGTTTACTGGATTTTTGCCATGCTGAGGAATCCATACAGTTGTTCAGAATATTGCTAAATAGGATAAATATAGCCCTAGGAAATAGTAAATTCCAAGCTGAGGTAGCTGCACACAGTTTTAGGCCTACTTGTACTGGCCTTAACCCCTTTCACTTATTATCAAGTATTGTTTCTTCCTTGTTGATGAAGGCACCACGATTCTATGAAACGTCGGGAACTAATCACGCAGTGACACAGCCTTACAGCTGAGAATATTTTAACTTCTAACACGTGCTGGTTGAAAACTACTTCTGTGATGGTCTAACGCCATGTTGTTTCGTGGAGAACGAGTTACGAGAGGCAACGTTCGTCTCGCTCCATCTTCTGTGCCCCATCATCATTATCCCTGTAAGCGTCATGGACCTTTCCTTTTTCTGAAGCTACTCCCTTTGTAACCCATCAACCCCTCATCCCTGGTTGGACGGTAACATGTCCTAAATCCCCCTCCTCAGCTTTTGGTAGACATTATACAACCCATACCCAAACCCATACCCTCCCCTATAAACCAGTTTAGGAATGAAATGTATAAACGAAGTACGACTTGCAGTATGGAGCATGATGCAGTACGTTACAGTAGACGGATGGAGAGTGAGGCGCGGACGACAGTGTTGTTGGCGTGTGGAAAGTGTGTGCTTGATATTTGGTTTTATAAATCTCAGTGTTTTGCAGCCGCCGGTATAAATCGGCCTTAATTGTAAGTGAGGTACTGAATGTTCTGGGGTAATTTTTTAAAATTTAATTTACGTTAGAAAAAGGTAAATTTGTGTTCATGTTACAGTGTAACTACTACAAGAGCTGTAGGGAATAGAAACACCTGCAAATATCGGTATGAATTTATATTGCGTATTATTTGCGTGCAAATCTTACTCTTTCCGGTTATGTTCCTGTATTTTGTGTGAAACTTTCTGTTTCGTGCGTCATGAAACGCAGTGACGTATGGTAATAGCAGTGACGATATTGTATTTCATTTAACGACTGATCCTTTTTGTTTATGAAGCTAATGAAGTGTTTCATAACCTACTCGGACGAGCAGAATAGTAAGAGATCTGTTACACTGCGCGGTCAAATACATCAATATTATCGGCGTGGATATTCAACAACACATCATGTTAAAAGTAAGTTCTAACAGTTGTTGGGTACGGACTAACAGTGAGTTGGTTTTATTAACGTTTTCTGTTTTGTAAATATTATTTCAGTATTACGTGAAGGGCTGTATTTAGGGTTAATTGTTTTAGCTGTTGATGAATTACTGGCATCTGTATATTTGCTCCCTCTTCCATCTTTGGCTGCCATTTTCTTTTTATCTTCGAGGATGCTGAACAGAGAGTCTTGTACTATTTTACAAGTCCTAAACCTGCAACATCTGGAAATAATTTTAACGATAATATAGGCTTAAATTACTTTATCACACCAACTAATGCATTAGTTGTTGTGATAATTAAAGTGATCCTACAAAATGCACGGTGCAACAATAAAGGTAGGCTTAAATTAGTTTACTTGCCGGTTGCCGGTCAGTGTATTTCGAAATTGGTATTATCTTTAAATGCTAAAACATTAGGTCAATATTTTGTAATTTGTATGTTTATCAAACGTGCACCGAAAATTATAGTTCTTTAAAATTTTGTTTTGTGTTTGCTTGTAATCTTTCGTTGACATTTCTTTTATTACGTCACAGACAAAATATTGATTAACTTAGACATATATGTTCAATTATAGCCTGTTTACTTTCCCTAATTAATCTGGCACACTATTTGCCGTGAATTTACTTTGCTGATGTTCCGACTTCGAATACCACTTGCTGTATAATGACTTCTTCGATTTATTTTTAGTTATAGTAGGTGAATGTCTCCTTAAGATTGTACCGTAAGATGCAATTAAATCTGTCTGAACTTTCTACTTAAGTATTACTTACAGCTTCCGCTTATAGTCCTGTTCTCTGCAATTAACATGACTTAATTCTGAGACTAAAAATTGTTTATTTTTCTGAATAATATGATATATACACATACACATATGTGTGTGCGTGCGTGCGCCTGCGTGTGTGGGCGTGTTTATTTTTATGATGTATGTATGACTAGCTGCAAACCAGTTAGCTTCTCAAGAAGGATTCTGCACCATGGAGAGTAAGTAAGTATGTCTGATACATATTGCGCTGTATGGGTTTGCGCAGAAGGTAATGTAAACTCTGAGAGTTTGGGAATTAAATTTGGTAAGATGGCTGTATTTCGTGTTTTACAGCCTTTAGTACTGTCGGTGAAAAAGAGTCTCCGAGGAACTTTGTGCCTTCATTATCAGAGTTTCTAGAATAAATAAGAAAAAACACAGAATTTAAATATTTTTACGTATTCTCTCCTCTCCAAAAATACATATTCAGTGCAGTTTCTGCATTTAAATTAAGGCAGACCGATTTGATTACCTCAACGCTTGCTGCATGCTGTGCTAGGTTATTTAAAGGCACTATTATTGACAGGAGATTTTTAAGTGGTCAAATGAGAAATCTGAACATGATCGTGATTTTGAATATTAAACCATGGTCGATGTGAAGATGATGAAAATGTTGCGCTTCTGGATTTTAGAATTCGATATATATTTTGAAGTCCTCATTTCGCATTCGCCTAAAGACGCGAAGAAGCTAAAATGTGCGAGTTGGGTTAAATCTTACAATTTTCCAAATTAAACCATTAGTCTAAATTCTATCATACTTTAACATCTGCTGTATTGGAAAATAATTTTCACTTAATTTCTTTATAATTAACAGAATGAACAATTTTTTGGTTTTGTATTAACCTACCCACTATTTGCTTTATCATAGCAGTGGCTATTCGGAAAGGAGTGAAACTCCAATTACTTTTGGAAAAAGAATTGCTTGACACTGAACAACTTTCCTTCAACTTACCACAACACCGCTGTACTTTCCACTGCCATAGCTGACCTCATTAATATATGTAAACTATTTTCAGAAATCTTATCTTGTTTCCTGATAGATATTTTATTGGACTGCATCACTTCCGAATCATTTCGAACGATATGTATCGTATTATTCTGTGCGTCAAATAAATATGACTTTCTTTTCCACATTTTAGCTGCTCATTGATTGAAAGAGAAATTAGTTTAATTATCTAATCTATTCAGCACCATTAATTCTGTAAAACGTTTGACAATCTGTATATTTTAAAAAAAAAATCTTCTCTCGGATTTACGGAACAAATTTATTGACGACATTATAATGATGTTGATTATTCATTAAAGTTACATAAAGTACCAATAAAACGCTGGTTCAACTATTGTATTTTGCCTTGTCTTGAAATAAATTAGAATAATGATATCAGAACATATTATTGCGCCGAAACATTTTAATTAAAACGGCGGTATAGAGACGAAAATAGATAAACAAGATTCATAGTTTGGTGTTGTAGAGGAAACTCTGAGGAGAATAAAATGACACCTTATATTCACGTTTCGAGGACATAAAATAGTATCAAATGAAATTTAAGGGAAAGTTTTACAGAATCATGTGCGTAGCATTTCACTTGGGTGCGCTCGCACGATCTCTTGAACACACACATGTACACGCGCAAGCATGTGCTCGCGCGCTTACACACACACACACACACACACACACACACACACACACACACTCACACTCACACACAAGAGCATTAACCACAAAGATTACAGTCATTTTCGTCTTTAATTTCTTTCCAATAGCCTACAATTTGCAGACAACTCTTGACAACAATAAATTGCACTATATATGCTGCTCATGTTTTCCCAAAGCACCTACTTCAAATCTACCAGTTCTGCAAAACAGAAATCTCATTACTTCTTTCTACTCTTCATATTTCGCCTTTCAGGGTGGCATCTCGCCCCCTGTCCCATTTTTTATTATAGATCTGTATACTCCACATAATACACGCCGTCTTCACCCCATGCAGCCCTACCTGTATATAAAAATACATTTCGTTCCCTTTCCTATATCTCGCCAGTCTACATTCCTTTATTCCCATTCTTGTTATGAAATACTCCTCTCTCCGTTTCCGCCCTATACTAGTGTTGCCCGCAACATCCTTCACACAACTTTGACGTTTCTCTAAAGGAAAAAGGACATACGTTTCAGAGTTATGTAACTAAGTTTCAGAGTCATCTACTGTTACTTTAGTAGCTACACACAGCAAAATCAGTTATTACATCTGTAGTACCGGACGTTAGATCTATAATTTTCAGGTTCTTATGTGCTTCTTCCGAATAAACACTGTTATAGTTATAAGATTTCGTAACTGTTTACTGACCAGTGGACGCTAAACAACATCGAAATTTTGGATAATAAACAATAAACTGGAACGAACGGTGGAGGAAGTAGATGTGATGTAAATTACAGTGGAGATAACTAAAGAGTAAAAACCCAACTAAATGCCACTTTTTATTTTATTGTACTTCTTATAGGCTCAACATGTTTCGGGCACTGCTATGCCCATCATTAGGAGCTCGCGACTATGATGTTGATTACCATGTGGGTCTTTTCGTTCTTGGTTTGCTGTATGTTGGAGGTTAGGTTCGGTTAGTTTGGAGTAGTGTCAGGGCTGCAGCCCGAACACTACTCCAGCCTAACCGCAGTGCCTGACTGCATGTTCGTAAGTTGCGGTCTGTAGAATCTTATGTACACCCAGCTGATGCCCTTGTATGGACACATCTTTTGTATTGTTTTTCTATGATTGTAAAACTGAGGTTTTTGTGTCATCTTCCTCGCAATACTATGCCTTTGTTGCCATGAGAAATAATTTTGAATTAGACAGTATTTGTATTGTTTATTTGCAGATTAATACAGTGTAACATAAACGAAATGCAGTTTCAATATTTCATAGAAGAGCCCCAGTCCGACAGATATCTACTTATTATTTTATGATGGTCTGTAGAATCTTGACTGATGGCAATACCTGTTACCATGTATTTCTTTATTAAGTCAAAATAATGAAGATCTACAATTTACACTTCATCCAGGGAGAAATAGCTAATTGTTTACAATTAGACTTCTGTAAGTGTAATCTCATGTTTATTGTGAAATTACTGAACTTTGTATGACTGAGTCCAATATGCTATAATTATTCTCCTTGATTTACTTTTATTTGGTTCATTGCCTTTTTTTTATGAATATGCGCTAGTGCTGTTTAAACTACAGCTACAGCAAACACGAAACAAATCTATTCTAATACTTCTCATTTACTGTCTATCGTAGAGGAAAAACATTTCAAGTAGCTACCGCTTTCAGAATACATTAAATAGAGTCTCTTATGGTTTTTCTCAGTCACGTCAGGCAAACAATAATGGCACGACCATTTTCCTTCCTTGGAAACCTCACTTTTTTCACCAACATCCACTAATTGCACATTATGCAGCACGACTTGCCAATGACAACGTAAATATCTAAATTATAAGTTATAAAAGTTAGAGATGAGGGAGATAAAATATGACAGTCTGCCGAACTTCCCACATCATGACGAAAAATCCTCTAGCTCTCAGTTTAAGAAACGACTCTTAAAAATATCTTTCTCCTGCAGTTATTTGGGGACCACGGTAGCACAGTGGTTAAGGTGCTATGCTACAAATCGGTGGGTCGCTGGTTCGACCCCAGCTGGTGTCAGTGGATTTTTCATTGACATAAAATCCTTCCGATTTCGCCCTGGGGTCGACTCAGCCTCTAACAGAAATGAGTACCAGGAGTATTTCCTGGGGGTAAAGGCGGCCGGTGCGTAAGGCTGACAACCTACCACCATCCTGTGCCGTTGCCACGAAATCTAGGAACCCTAACTTCCTGGAACCCTCTGGGCCTGTCCAGGCCTGTATCGGGACTGCTTTGCCTTTACCTTTACTTTTACCTTTACCTTTACCTGCAGTTGTTTACAGTACAACTTGTCAGCAAGCCGTATAATTTCAAAAGAGCTCAATGCTTCCTGAAATAAATATTTTGTAAATTTAAGAGAGTTTACATTAAGATATGTACAATTTTGGTAACACAGTCCTTTATCCATTAATTCGAAATAATTTTGAATTTTCAAAAAGAAATAGGTTTCTGTTTATGGTACTGTACGAATTTTTTTTTTTGTGTAGGAGTCATTTAAGGGAAAAGTTCTTACTGATTTGTTTCATATTTTCAAGCACTGAATTCATCTCAATAATATATCAGATTTATTTTTACTGCACGGAAAGACGCTGTTTCTCAATTAGAAGCACTAGTCAGTGTCGTTCATAAGTGCTACTTTAGCTACTCATAAGAATCTCATAAATACACCGTGTAGGAATGGTGTAGAAGTGTGTAATGTTAAAGCAAGTACCACACAGTTCAGCCACTGTGCTGCATAGGGTCATTATGTCCTGTGTTTCCTAAAACTTTTCTTATTTCGCTTTGATACAAGCCGCTTACCAAATGTACGCATGCATAATAAATTTCCTGGGTTGTGTAAACTTTAATAATCACAGTTTCAGTATTTTGCTTATGTAAATAAATAAATAAATAACTGTAGTTGGGTATCACAATATTCCTTTCATTGTTTCGTTTTTCTGTTCAACAGAGAGAAGAATAATTAGCTAAGATGCCTGTATTTTGGTTTGTTTATATGTTCTTTTATAGAGCAAATTTATTTCAGATTTCATATACATTATACATCATATTACATATAAATTATACAGTATATTACATATACATTATACATTATATTACGTACACATACATTATATTACATACACATTATACCTTACATTATATATACATTATACATTATATATCATATACCATACAGACTTGTGCGAACATTTGTCATACCCACTATTCTCTTCTTCGGAATCCGATTGCAACAATGAAATGTATAATATGAAATTTAAACAAATTACAAAATTTATACACTACTGCATAATTTTACCAATTATATTATTAAACCCCTAACAAACGTTGTTAGTTAAATCTTTTTGTAACTTTTGGGAACACAAGCTCAAACAGAACAATAAAGCTGAGGAAGCAGCTACCGTGCAAATGGCCTCTTATAGTTGCCTATTTAGTAATAAATTCCAATTCACGTTTTTTTCGAGCTTGGTCTGAGGTTACTGGAACTTAAAAGACTTGAAGATGGTTTATGAGTTAAGACGCTTTTGCTGTGTCTGTGCCTCTATTCCGCTAAGGTGGAAATGGTGGTGTGGGTTCAGTTATCTTGGCTGCCCGAGATGCAGCGTGCTGAAGAATCCCCAGTATCAGAACAGTGAAGTTCTCTCTCTCTCTCTTGGTGGTGGTTCAGATCGATAAGAATTTAATTTCACAAAACGCCATCGTTCTATTCAAGCAAGTCCTCCTTCTTGTACCCACTATTATAGGAAAGCTTCCATTCTGTGGGGACGCTACAGTATGAAGTGCGTGTGAAGAAGGGGTAGGGAAAGCGACGTAACAATAATGGGATATTTTACACCATCTTTCCCAATTTCATCCCCTTCTAACCAACTCTTCTTTTCTCCGACTAACTACTTTTCTTCTTCTCGTTCAGGAGACATTTAAGATGAATAGAAATGATGAGATTAAATTACAGACTCTACAAAAGTATTGTTGTTAATGAAATTGGAAGGGAAGAGAACGTAAACAATAAATAAATTATATTCATTTGTTTTAAATATTATAGAAACCAAATATTAAATAACAAACACCACAGAAAATTTCTATTGCATTAAATTTTAACAATTATATTGGAAACGAGAATTTTTCTGTATTATGTATTGTTATTTAGTATGAGTTATATTTAAATTCCCATTAATAACTTTTCCCATTTAAATGAGTCTATGCTTATAAAAACAGAAGGATTGGGCCTATGGAATACAGACTGCAGGTATATTTTTATTTTTTTAATTTGAAATCATTCTACTGAAATTATTATTGAGGAATAAATTGATGTTGCAATCCCTTCGTGAGGGACTAAGACTGGAGAGAAATAAAATTTTCTATGTTTTGTGTATTAATGTATTACTTAGTCTTCATAGGGAATATCTGTCACACCACTCTCGCATAAGCAATATATGTCACACCACTCTCGCATAAGCAATATATGTCACACCACTCCGGCATAAGCAATATCTGTCACACCACTCTCGCATAAGCTATATATGTCACA